>Ga0302279_10000293_pt1 | contig 72993 bp, 62 predicted proteins | sample III_Bog_N3_3_FD_194541 | JGI IMG/M metagenome (GOLD analysis project Ga0302279, IMG submission 194541) | Peat permafrost microbial communities from Stordalen Mire near Abisko, Sweden - III_Bog_N3_3 | ecosystem: Environmental > Terrestrial > Soil > Wetlands > Peat | place: Sweden: Abisko... | reverse complement strand
CTGAAGATCCGCAGGGGCACCAATGGCCTGCCGATCGTCTCCACAGGACGGGGATCAAACCCACCTTTCATTCCCGCCGAATCCACCTCGACGCCCCCCATGCCCGTGCCGGCGCCGCTGGCCACGCAGATGTCGGGGGCCCCGGCGACCACCGAGGAACCCGGCGTGATCTATGTGAAGTCGCCCATGGTGGGCACCTTCTACAGGTCGCCCTCCCCGGAGAGCAAAGCGTTCGTGGACGTCGGCTCAAAGGTCGAGGACAACACGCTGGTCTGCATCATCGAGGCGATGAAGATCATGAACGAGATACAGGCCGAGGTGAAGGGCGTCGTGGTCGAGGTCCTGGTGGAGAACGGCCAGCCGGTTGAATACGGCCAGCGCCTTTTCAAGCTGAAGCAGGGCTGACCGGTGTCCCCTAACCCTGCAGATCCCGTCGTGGAACCCTCCCGGCGACGATCTGCCGCACAATTGTCGACCCGATGATCCAAAAAATTCTCATCGCCAACCGTGGCGAAATCGCCCTCCGAATCGTCCGCGCGTGCAGGGAGATGGGCATAAAGACGCTCGCCGTCTACTCCGAGGCCGACGTCCAGTCCCTCCATGTCCAGCTGGCCGACGAGGCGATCTGCATCGGCGGGCCCCGGAGCTCCGACAGCTACCTGAGGGCCGACCGGATCATAAGCGCCGCCGAGATCGCCGACGTGGACGCCATCCATCCCGGGTACGGCTTCCTCTCGGAGAACGCGAAGTTCGCCGAGCAGTGCGAGTCGTGCAACATCAAGTTCATCGGGCCCAAGTCGAAATCCATCAAGATGATGGGAGACAAGGCGGTCGCAAAGGAGACGGTGCGGAAGGCCCATGTGATCACCGTTCCCGGGAGCGACGGCCCCGTCGAGTCCGAGACCGAGGCGGTCAAGGTGGCGCGCTCGATCGGCTACCCGGTCATCATCAAGGCGGTGGCCGGCGGCGGCGGCAGGGGTATGAGGATCGCCCACAACGACGTTTCCTTCGCCAAGGAATTCCACGTGGCGCGCAACGAGGCCGAGAAGGCCTTTGGCGACGGCAGGGTCTACATCGAGAAGTACATCGAGCGCCCCCGCCACATCGAGTTCCAGATCCTGGCGGACAGCCATGGCAAGGTGATCCACCTGGGCGAGCGCGACTGCTCGGTCCAGCGGCGCCACCAGAAGCTGATCGAGGAGTCGCCCTCCCCCTTCCTGACGCCCGACCTGAGGAAGAAGATGGGCAAGGCGGCGGTGAGGGCCGCGGAGGCGGCCAGCTACGAGAACGCCGGCACGATCGAGTTCCTGGTCGATGCCAAGGGGAACTTCTACTTCATCGAGATGAACACGCGCATCCAGGTCGAGCACCCGGTCACCGAGGAGGTGACGGGGATCGACCTGATCAAGCAGCAGATCCACATCGCCAACGGGGAGAAGCTCGAGTTTGACCAGGGCGACATCACCTTCGAGAAGCACGCGATCGAGTGCCGGATCAACGCCGAGGACCCGGCCCGCAACTTCGCCCCGTCCCCGGGGACGATCGGGCTTTACTACCCCCCGGGGGGGATCGGGGTGCGGGTCGACAGCCACATCTACAGCGGCTACGTGATCCCTCCCTACTACGACTCGATGATCGGCAAGCTGATCTGCTTCGGGTCGACCCGCAAGGAGGCCCTGGAGCGCGCCTACCGGGCCCTGAGCGAATACCTGGTGCGCGGGATCAAGACGACGATCCCCCTCCACAAGGCGATCATGGCCGATCCCCTCTTCATCGAGGGCAAGGCGACGACCGCCTACATGGAGGACTTCCTGACCCGCACGACCCCCGAGCTGTTCTCGTAGGGGCTAGCGACGGGGGCGCCTGAGCGCCACGTCGCACCATTCCCCGAGGGCGCGCGAGGCGTAGGTCCAGCCCGGGGTCAGCGTGGAGAAGGCCTCCCTGACCGTCTCCACCTCGGAGGCGAGGATGCCGCTCAGGGCGAGGAGGCCGCCTGGCGCCACCGACGACACGAGGGGTCGGGCGTTGCGGACGAGGACGTCGGACTGGATGTTGGCCAGGACAACGCCCGACTGGCGGTCGCCGAGCCCCTCGGGAAGGCCCGCCGCCGAGAAACGCACCCTGCCCCCGAGCCCGTTCAATTCGGCGTTCTCCGTGCTCACCCGGACCGCCTCCGGGTCGTTGTCAAAGCCCGAGACGTCGCGGAAGCCGAGCAGGCTTGCCGAAAGCGCGAGGATGCCCGAACCGCAGCCGGCGTCGACCAGGCTCCCCGGAGGGACGCCGCCCAGGCTCTCCTCGAACTCGACCAGGCGCTCGATGCACAGGCGGGTCGTCTCATGGTTGCCGGTGCCAAAGGCCATGCCGGGGTCCAGCCACAGCACGGAGTGGCCGGGCGGCAGCTCGAAGGTGTCGCGCTCCCAGACCGGGACCCAGTGGAGCCTGCCGAAGGTCCAGGCCTTGAAGTGCTCCCGGTAGCTGTTCTTCCAGTCGGAGTCGGGCAGGCTCCGTACCAGGCACTCCCCGAGGGGCTCGGCGGGAAGCGAGGCCTTGAGCTCCGCCCAGCGGCTGCTGGCCTCGAACTCGTTCTCAAAGATGCCGACGACCCAGGCCCTCCGCGCGATGGCGTCCTCCAGGAGGGACCAGCCCTCGCAGCCCGATTCCAAGAGGGCGAGCTCGGCCGCCTCGGCGCTCGCCGCGGGAACCTCGGCCTTGATTTCCCAGAGCTGCATGGCGTCTAGCGGACGGGCGCACCCTCGCTCAGGCGGGCGATCACCCGGGGCAGGAGCGCGTGCTCGGCGGCGTGGACCTTGGTGGCGAGGGTATCGTGGGTCTCGCCCGGCTCGACCGGCACCCTCATTTGCTCAAGAATGGGGCCGGCGTCCAGGTCGGCCGTCACGTGATGCACGGTGCAGCCGGTCTCGCGCTCGCCCGCCGAAAGCGCCTGGCCAATCGCGTCAAGGCCGGGAAACCGGGGCAGGAGACTCGGGTGAAGGTTGATGATGCGTCCCGCGAAGGCCCGGAGGAAGCCGGCCTTGAGGACCCGCATGAAGCCGGCAAGGACCACCAGGTCGGGTTTCTCGGCCGAGACCGCGGCCACGAAGCGCTCCTCGCCCGCGCCATCGAGCTTCGTCCGGAACGGGGCCGGGTCGATGAACCGGGCGGTGACGCCGAAGCGGGGCCCGAGCCCGAGGATGCCGGCGTCGGGCACGTCGGAGAAGATCGCCACCACCCGGGCCCTGCCCAGCCGGCCGGCCTGCTGGGCCAGGAGCACGGCCTCGGCGTTTGAGCCGCGGCCCGAGCCGAGTAGGACGACGCGCATGGGGCCGGCCTCCGGTCTAGGCCGAGCCGGCCGCCGCGAGCCGCTGGATCAGGCGCGTCGTGCTGAAGCCCTTCAGGAAGGGCATGAAGACCACGCGGGTGCCCGCGGCCTCGAGCGCGGCACGCTCCGAGGGGTCGAGCGTCGCAAGCGTGTAGTCGCCCGCCTTGCAGTAGACGTCGGGCCGGAGCGCCGCGATCTCGCGCGCCAGGCGCTTCCCCCTGAAGATGACGACGCCGTCGACCGAGCGCAGCTGCGAGAGCGTGTAGGCCCGGGACTTCTCGTCCATCACCGGCCGCAGCGGACCCTTGAGCGCGCGCACGCTCCGGTCGGAGTTGAGCGCCACGAAGAGCTTGCCGTCCCTGCCGGCGAGCCTGCGGGCCGCCTCAAGGCTTGAGGCGTGGCCCGGGTGCAGGAGGTCGAAGACGCCGTTGGTGAGGACGAACGTGGCGCCGGCCGCGCGGGTCCTGCGGCGCACCGCCACAGCCTGGGTGAGCGTCAGGAGCCGGGGGTTGCGGGGCATGGGGGCGGTCGCGGCCATGGCTAGAAGAACTTCTTGGCCTTCTCGAAGAAGCTGCGGCTCGTCGGCTCCTGCGCGTCGCCGCTGATCCGCGCGAATTCCTCGAGGATCTTGCGCTGCTCCGCGGAGAGCGAGCCCGGGACCTCGACGTGGACCCGGATCAGCTGGTCGCCGTGGCGCCCGCCCCTAAGGGTCGGCATTCCGCGCTCGCGCAGGCGGAAGGTCGTCCCGCTCTGCGTTCCCGCGGGGATCTTCAGGCTCGCCTTGCCGGAGAGCGTCGGCACCTCGATCGACCCGCCGAGGGTGGCGAGCGTGAACTTGATGGGGATCTCGCAGAACAGGTCGTCGCCCTGGCGCTCGAAGAGCTCGTGCTCCTTGACTGAGATCACGATGTATAGGTCGCCGGCGTTGCCGCCGGCCGACGGCGCCTCGCCGTTGCCCGCCGAGCGCAGGCGCGAGCCCGAGTCGACCCCGGGGGGAATCTTGACGTTTAGCTTCGTGTTCTTCGCAACGCGGCCCTCGCCGCGGCACACCGAGCAGGGCTTCTCGATCTTGACCCCCGACCCGCCGCAGGTCGGGCAGGTCTGGGTGAAAACGATGATGCCGCCCGACCTCCTGACCTGTCCGGCCCCGCGGCAGGTCGGGCAGGTGACGCGCTTGGAGCCGGGCTCGGCCCCGGAGCCGTGGCAGTGCTCGCAGGACATGAGCTTGCGGAAGGAGATCTCCCTCTCGACGCCGCGGGCCGCCTCCTCAAGGGAGATCTCAAGGTCGTAGCGCAGGTCGGATCCGTCGCGGCCCCCGTCCCGGGAGCCGCCCCCGAACATCTCGTCAAAGATGCCCCCGCCGCCGCCGCCCTGTCCGAACACCTCGCGAAAGATGTCAAACGGGTCGTGGAAGCCGCCGGCCGCGTTGCGGGCGCCGGCGCCCGGGCCCTGGAAGGCCGCGTGGCCGTAGCGGTCGTAGGCGGCCCGCTTGTCCGGGTCCTTGAGCGCCTCGTAGGCCTCGGACACCTTCTTGAACATTTCCTCGGCCTCCTTGTTTCCGGGATTCTTGTCCGGATGGTACTGGACCGCCTTCTTGCGGTACGCCTTTTTCAGCTCCTCCTCGGTGGCGTTCTTGGAGACTCCTAGCAAATCGTAGTAGTCGGCCTTGGCCATGCTCACTCCACCGCCTCCTCAACCGGCTTGCCGCTGGAGACGACGACCGAGGCGGGGCGCAGCAGGCGGCCGTTCAGGGTGTAGCCCGTGCGGACCACGGTGAGGACGTGCTCGGCCTTCACCTTCTGGCTCGGCTGGTGGGAGATCGCCTCGTGCTGGTGGGGATCGAAGGGCTGGCCGACCGGGTTGATCTCCTTCAACCCGTGGTTGGCCAGGGCGGACTTGAGCTGCTGCTGCACGAGCTCCACGCCGCCGGCCAGGGCCTTCAGGTCGGCGTTCGGCTGGTGCGCCGCGGCCAGGCCCAGGCTCAGGTTGTCGAGCGCGGGCAGCAGGTCCTCGAGGAGCTTCGACGAGGCGTAGAGGCGCAGGTCCTCCTTCTCGCGCACGGTGCGCCGGCGGAAGTTCTCGAGGTCCGCCACGGCGCGCAGGTAGCGGTCATGGTTGTCCGCCGCCTCCTTTCTTGCGGCGGCGAGCTGCTCGGGGGCCGCGGCCTGGCCCTCCGCCGGGCTCGCAGGCGGGTTCTCTGGGACGTCTTTGGTCTCGGGACTGCTCATGTAAAGGGCGGTCAATCAACTATGGCTTCGCGGTTTGTTCAAGTTTGTCGAGCAGGCCTTTGAAATATTCCCCGGTCTTCTGCGTGGCGTCCTTGAGCTTTACACCCACATGTGCCGCCGCCCCAACGGCATCGGCCAATGCGCGCCCGAACTCCCCCGGGAGCAGCTGCTCGGTGTCGCGGCGCAGGCCGAAGGAATAGAGGCTGCGGACGACGTCGGGAACCAGGAGCTGCTTGGGGTCGGTCACGTTGGAAAACGTGTGGTCGATGTTCAGGCTGTAGGTCTTCACCTCGGGGTTAGACCCCGAATAATCGGCGATGACCAGCCGATCGAGGCGAATTCGCAGCCTCCGCACGAGGTACCGGAACGGCTTGGCGGGGGCCGCCGGGGCAGACCCGGCGGCCGAGCCCCTCGAGAAGGCGCCGGCAAAGTCCGCCGCGTTGGAGCGGCCGCCCTTCTGCCGGACAATGTGGACGGCCTCGGCGTCCAGGTAGAGGTCGTCGATCACCAGGCGGTCGCCGAAAAGGAGCGTGAACTCGCTCAAGTCCGCGCGAAGCTCGCGCACGTCCACGAACTCGGGCGTGGGGTAGCCACCCGGGTTGCGGGCGGAGAGCCCCCGCACCGCGATGTGCCCGGTGAAGGGATTCGCGGCAAGGACCTCAATCCTGAAGTCAAATCCCGTGACCGAGCGGAGCTCCCGCTCAACGAGGGTCGGCAGGAAGGCCATCCAGGCGAGGGACGCGAGCGCGAAGAGCGCGCACAGGGTGACGACCGTCTTCAAGGCCCGGGATTAGGTGAAGTCCTCGGTGACAAGGACGATGGCCGGCTCCTGCGCCTCGAAGGCAAGCTCCGCGCCCCAGGGCAGGAGCGCGTTGTCGCCCATGCGCAGGTGCACAACCGGGTGCTCGGCGCCCGGGACCGCCAGGTCGCCCGCGGCGATGCTCAGTATCCTCGGCTGCTGGCCCCGCTCAAACCGGAGGACCTCCCCCTTGCCGAGCACCATGCGCCGGATCGTGAACTCGTCGCACGAGGCGATCACGCCCGAGGTGGGCGCGGCCCTGACGAGGCTTGGCGGGCCCTCGTTCCAGAGGATCGACTTCATCGACTCCTCGACGTGGAGCTTGCGGGGCTTGCCGTCCAGTCCCTTGCGCCCCCAGTCGTAGAGCCGGTAGGTGGTGTCGGAGTTCTGCTGGATCTCCAGGATCAGATTGCCGGCGTCGATCGCGTGGACCTGGCCGCTCCGCACCAGGATCGAGTCGCCCGCCGTCACCGGGACCTTGTTGACGCAGGTCTCCGCGGTGTCCTCCGCGAGCGCCTTCGCGAAGGCCTCGCGGGTGACGCCGGCCTTCAGCCCCACGAACAGGGACGCGCTCGGGACCGAGTGCGCCACGTACCAGTTCTCGGTCTTCGGCTCTCCGCCCAGGGAGGGCGCCACCTCGGCGGGGGGATGCACCTGCAGGCTCAGGCGATCCGAGCAGTCGAGCCACTTGACGAGGATCGGAAAGGGCCGCGAGGCCGGCCATTTCGGGCCCATGACCTCCGCGCCGTGCTTGGCGATCAGGTCGCGCAGGGTCGACCCGCCGAAACGCCCGCCGCGGACCCGCGACTGGGCTTCGGGCCGGTCCACGATCTCCCAGCTCTCGCCTATCGGGGGGCCGGGCGGGAGCCCGCGCCCGAGGAGGGTCTCGAGGCGCCGGCCGCCCCAGACTCGTTCTTGGTAAATAGGCTGGAATTGAAGAACTTCTCGCATGAAGGCAGTTATCGAGATTATTGTAAAAAAGGTCGGGAGGGGTTTACATTTGGCCAGCCCGGGTACTAGCGTCCAATCCGCAAATTGCCGCGCACAGAAGCACAGATGTCCAAATCAGATAGTTCAAATCCAAACGGTGGTCCGGCGTTTCAGGCCCCCCGTTATAGGCCGAATTGGCTGGCGGCCATCCTGTGCTTCATCGTTGCCACGTATCTGTTTGCGGCGCTTCTCAACTACGACCCGAACCAGACGCGATTCCAGTCCACGGCGCCGACGGGCAAGAACTGGGTGGGCTGGCTCGGGGCGGACACGGTCTGGGTCCTTTTTTACACGCTCGGGGTGAGCACGTGGCTCCTGGTCCCGGCATTTTACTGGATGTTTTACGTCGCGGTGCGCAACTCCAGGCACCTGGTCGCAACCCGGGTAACGGCGATCGTGATCGGGATCGTCTCGATGTCGGGCCTGCTCGCCATGTTCGAGAGCGTCAAGCCCAACGACACCTTTCCCAAGGCGTGGGGCGGGCTGACGGGGCAGATCATCTACCAGCGCATGCTGGCCGAGGCCCTGGGCCCGTTCGGCACGGGCCTATTGCTGGGGACGATCTACTGCTTCGCGCTCCTGTTCGTCATCACCAAGGACATCGGATCCGAGATCGAGAAGATTATCGGCAACTTCTACCAGTGGCGCGCCGACCGGGCCCAGAAGAAGGCAGCGCTCAAGGAGGAGCGCGCCAAGCGCAGGGAGGAGATGGCCAAGCAGCGCTCGGCCGTCATGGGCGCGCCGCCCCCGCCCTCGCAGCTGTCGATGCCCGTGGGGCCGACGGGGGCCCGGAAGATGGTGATGCCGAAGGCGGCGGAGGAGCCGCTTGCCCGTCCCGTCGTCCGACCGCCCGTGAAGGCCCCGCTGGAGGAGGCGCCGAAGGCCGCGCCGGCCAAGGAGCCGGCCCCGAAGATCGCGCTCACGATCGTCAAGCCCGAGGAGCCGAAGAAGGCCAAGGTCGTCCTGCCGCAGTCCTTTGACGAGAGCTACGAGTTCCCCCCGGTGAAACTCCTCAAGGAGCAGGTGAAGCCCGACTCCGGAAGCAGCGACGAGGAGCACCGGCACAACGCCGAGACGCTCCTGAGGATCCTCGGGGAGTTCGGTGTCGAGGTCTCGCTCGGCGAGATCCACGTGGGCCCGGTGATCACCCGCTACGAGGTCGTCCCGGCCCCCGGCGTGCGCGTCGAGAAGATCGCCGGCCTCGACAAGAACATCGCCCTCGGCATGCGCGCGCAGTCCGTGCGCATCCTCGCTCCCATTCCCGGCAAGGCCGCGGTCGGCGTCGAGGTCCCGAACCTGCGGCCGACGCCGGTCGGCATGCGCGAGCTCCTGGAGAGCGAGGACTGGGCATCGGCCAAGGCAGAACTGCCGATCGCTCTCGGGCGCGACGTCTCCGGCAAGCCCCTGATCTCGGACCTGGCGAAGATGCCCCACCTGATGATCGCGGGCGCCACCGGCTCCGGGAAGTCGGTGTGCATAAACTCGATCGTGACATCGATCCTCTACTCGAAGAGCCCGAAGGACGTGCGGCTGATCATGGTGGACCCGAAGGTCGTCGAGCTGAAGATCTTCAACAGCCTGCCGCACATGATGATCCCGGTGGTGACGGAGCCCAAGAAGGTTCCCGCGGCGCTCAAGTGGCTTCTCGGGGAGATGGAGCAGCGCTACCAGATCTTCGCGAAGGCGAACGTGAGGAACATTGTCGGCTTCAACAACCGCAAGAGGGACGCCAAGCACCAGCCCGACGCGCAGGCCGCCCTCCAGGGGCTCGACACCCTCGGCGACACGCTCGAGATACCCGAGCACCTCCCCTACATTGTCGCGATCATCGACGAGCTGGCGGACCTGATGATCCTGGCACCGGCCGAGATCGAGACCTCGATCGCGCGGCTCGCGCAGCTGGCGCGCGCGGCGGGGATCCACCTGATCATCGCCACGCAGCGGCCCTCGGTGAACGTCATCACGGGCGTCATCAAGGCGAACCTGCCGTCGCGCATCGCCTTCCAGGTGGCCTCGCAGGTGGATTCACGGACGATCCTCGACACCAAGGGCGCCGAGACGCTGATCGGCCGCGGCGACATGCTGTTTTCCCCGCCGGGAACGTCACGGCTCGTGCGCGCCCAGGGCGCGTACGTGGGCGACGAGGAGGTGCACGACATCGTCGAATTCCTCAAGAAGAACGGGCCGCCGCAGTACGCGCAGGCCGTCCAGCAGCAGATCGACCGCGCGTCGAGCGAGGACGAGGAGGAGGAGGAGATCGAGGAGGGGGACGGCGGGAGCGACGAGGAGCTCTACTCGAGGGCGCTCGACGTCCTCAAGTCGACGCGCAGGGCGAGCACCTCGATGCTCCAGCGCCGGCTGAGGATAGGCTACAACCGCGCCGCGCGCATCATGGAGATGATGGAGGAGAAGGGAATCGTGGGACCGGAGAACGGCTCGAGCCCCCGCGAGATCCTGGGGGACCTTGATTCGCTGTAGCGCCGCCGCCCGGGCCCATGGACAAATCCTTCTTTCCCTGCCCGTGAAAACCTGTAACTGATCGGTGATGCAGACTATCGGAGAACGCCTTGAGGAGGCCCGCAAGAAGAAGGGCATTTCCATCCGCGAAGCGGCCGAGGCCACGAAGATCCGCGGCGAGTACCTGCAGAAGTTCGAGGGGAACCAGTTCGATATCGGGCTCACGGACATCTACACGCGGGGCTTCCTGCGCGGATACGCCAATTTCCTGAGGATCCCGGCCGACCGCATCCTGAACGACTTCACGGCGCTCCGCGGGGGCGAGCCGCGGCTGCGCCAGCCAAGCCGCGAGGTCTACGGCAGGATGGACCTGGCGATCTCGACGGGCGAGGAGCGGGGTGACGCCCAGGCCGAATCCTCAGCGGCGGAGCCGGGCCAGAGGCCGCACCAGGCGAGGTTCCAGCGTCCGGGCGAGAATCTCCCGAAGGCTCCCGCGATCGACCCGGCCCTGGTGTTCAAGGGGGGCATTGCCCTGGTCTTCATCATCCTCCTGCTCGCCGCCTTCTGGATCATCAAGTCGCTTGCGGGATCGGGCCCGGCGCCGGCGCCCTCGCGCAGCTCGGCCCCGGCGGCCTCGGAGATCAGCGAGGCCCCGGCCGCGGCGGCAACGACGGTGTCGATCGTCGCGCTCGAGCCCGTGAGGATCAAGGTCGTGCGCAAGGCCGACGGCGTTGAGCTTTTCCAGGGGGCCCTCCAGTCGGGCGAGCACCGTGAGTACGCCAACGTCCCTATCTACCTGACCGCGTCGGACCTCTCCGCCGTGGAGATCGAGTACAAGGGCCGCCGCTATCCGACGGGCCACTCCGGCCACGACCGGATCCAGTTCGACTTCTCGTCGCGCTGATTCGGCGGGCCGGCGGGTTGCAAAGTCGCGGGCAGCGGCTCTGATTGGGTGCATGGAGAAGATCCCGTACCTAGGACAAACGCTCACCCGCTGGAGGGTCGGCGGCTCGACATTCGTGGCGCACCCCGAGATGGGCGCCCGCCTGATGTACTGGAACATCGTGACGGGCGACGGCTCCGTGCGCGACGTCATCCTTTGGCCGGAGCTGAAGACGCTCGAGGCCTTTCCCAAGACCCGGGGGGGCAACCCGATCCTCTTCCCCTTTTGCGCCCGCTCGTTCGACCGGGGCGAGGTTGGGTTTTGGAGGGACGCGAAGGGCGTTCGGCGCCCGATGCCGATCCACGGCTTCGCGCGCCAGGGGACGTTCCGCACGGTGCGCGCCGACGCGGGCGGCTTCGAGGCGGTTCTTGTGCCCGGGGCGGAGGCGCTCGAGAGCTACCCCTTCGAGTATGAGTTCCGCGTCGAGTACCGGTTCTCGGCGCAGGGGCTCACGTGCAACCTGACGCTCGAGAACCTGGGCAGCGAGCCGCTCCCCTGGAGCGCGGGGCACCATTTCTACTTCGCGCTGCCGTGGAGCGAGGGCTCCAGGCGCGGGGACTATTTCATCCGGATCCCCGCCGACCAGAGGCTGAGGCAGGATGCAACGGGGGGGCTGGTCGCGGGGCCGGCGCTGTCCCCGCTCGAGCGCATGGACAACCCCGCCCTGGTCGACACGTTCCACGCAAAGCTCAGGAGCCCCGAGGTCGCCTTCGGGGAGAAGGGCTTCCCCGGGGACATCGCCGTCCGGCTCGGCTCCGAAAGCGGTGCCCCGGCGGGATCGGTTTTCGTCACGTGGACCCAGGCCGAGGACTCGCCCTTCTACTGCGTCGAGCCCTGGATGGGGCCGGCCAACGCCCCCGAGCACAAGGTCGGGCTTCACCTGGTCGCGCCGGGCGCCCGCGAGACGTTCACGGTCAGCGTGGCCGTGAGATAGGGTTGCGGGACGGCGGTATTTTTGAAATCCTGAAGCGTGTCACATCCCATGGCCGCGCTGAACGCACCGATAGCATTCCTTGACTCGCTGGGGGGGCCGGAGCTCCTGCTGATCCTTGTCGTTGTCCTGATCTTCTTTGGGGGGGAGAAGATGCCCGAGTTCGCGAAGGGCCTCGGAAAGGCGATCCGCGAGTTCAAGAAGGCCGCAGGCGACGTCGAGCAGGAGTTCAAGCGCGCGATGGACGACATCCCGGACAAGGCGAGCCTCTCCCCTTTCAAGCCGATCTCTCCCGTGACGCCAAGCGCCCCGACCGTGGCGCCGGTCGCGCCGACGCAGGCGGTGCCCGCCGCGCCCCCGGCGGCCGCGGCGCCCCCGGCTGACCCCGCGCCCCCGCCGGCGCCCCAGGGTGGGAGCCCCGCTCCCCACGATCCGGAAGGCCACGACCACGGCGTCGAGGCCTGAAGCGGACCCTCCCCTGCTTACCCCAGACCCACCCCATGAAAACCTGCTCGCTGTTCGGCTTCATCTCCGCGCTCGGAGGCGCGTTCCTCACGCTGATCCTCTTCTTCCTCGGTTTCCACTCTGACCCCTCAAAGCTCGGGATGGCGGGTTGGGTGGGCGGCCTCGTGGGCCTGGCGATCGCCGTCCTGTGCGTGTTCCTCGGGGTGAAGGCGAGGCGCTCGGAGGTTCCCGAGGCCGAGGCCTTCGGCTACGGAAGGGCGCTTGGCGCCGGCTTCCTGATCTCCCTGGTTGCCTCGGTGCTCAACGGGTTCTTTGGGTTCCTGTACTGGAAGTTCATAAACCCGGGGATCGCGGACATCGTTGTCCAGAGCCAGCTCGCGAAACTCGAGGCCAGCGGCGTCTCGGGCGACAAGCTGGACAAGGCCGAGTCGATCACCCGCGCCATGGCGTCGCCGATACCCCAGGCGGTCGTTGCGCTCATCGGGGGCCTCGTGGTCGGCGTCATCATCTCCTGATCGTCGCAGCCGTCCTCAAGCGCCCGGAGCCGGCCTCACCCCCCACCCTCTAGGCAAGAAAAAGGGCCCGGATTTCTCCGGGCCCTTGAATTGGGGAACTGTTCGGCCGGGTTACCGGCTAAACAGACGCTTCACGTCGACCCTATAGTCGAGCGCCATGACGGCGCCGACGCCCACAACGCAGAAGTAACCTGCGAAAAGGGCGCTGGCGTTCATGGAACGGAAAGAAAGCAGGATCGCGGCAATGGCGACGAGCGCCGGGGCAACCGCACGGATGATGTTAGTTTTCATGATGTATGTTTCTTAGTTTGTCCCGAGCCCACTTGAGCTTCGGAGGATCATAATACGGCATATTTGCCAATAAAGGTAGTTGCAGTTATCTATAGATTTCATAGTTTTTACCTATGGAACTTAGCCAGCTGAAATACGTCGTTGCGGTAGCGGAGACCGGGAATTTCACGCGCGCGGCGGCCCGATCTAACATCGCCCAACCATCTTTAAGTCAGCAAATTATAAAATTGGAAAAGGAGCTCGGCCACAAGCTCTTCCATCGCCTTGGCCGCAAGGCTGTACTCACGGAAGCCGGGATTGCCTTCCTGGAACGGGCGCGCCGGATACTCTTTGAGGTCGAGGACGCGACCAAGGAACTTGAAGACAGCGCCTCGTTTGAACGCAGGATCACCGTGGGAGCCATCTCCTCGGTCGCCCCCTATGTCCTGCCCCCCATGATCCGCCGCTGTCGAAAACGCTATCCGAACCTGCAAGTCAATATACGGGAGGATTTTAAGGCGAACCTGATCCCGGCCCTGCTCGACGGGGAGCTCGACATGGCGCTGGCCGCCCCTCCCGTCACAGAGCCCAACATCCTGATGGAAGTGCTTTGGAGGGAATCCCTTATCCTGGCGGTCGCCAAGGATCATCCCCTGGCGCTGAAGGCCACGGTCACCGCGGCCGACCTTGCCGACCAGACCTTCATCCTGATGGGCTCGCTCAGCTCGCTGGCTGCCGACGTGAGGCGGTTCTGCGGCGATCACCACTTCGAGCCGAAGATCGGCTCGCGCTGCGCCCAGGTGGCGACCGTGAAGGCCCTGGTGGGGATCGGCGAGGGCATCTCGATCCTCCCGGCCGGGGCGCGGTCCGCGGAGGATGACGCTTCGCTGGCCTACGTGACGCTCGAGGATGCCAAGCCGGTCCGCGAGATCGCCGTCCTCAGGCACATGCAGCGTTACCAGAGCCGCGGGGCGGAGCAGTTCCTGACGCTCCTGAGGGAGGGGATGAGCGCGGCCTGAGGGCCCCTGGGGCGCGCCTACCCGGTCGGAACCAGGAAGTGGAACTCCGAGCCGCTTCCGAGCGTGCTGGAGCACGTGATGCTGCCCCCGTGGGCGACGACAATCTCGCGGGCGATCGCCAGCCCGATCCCGGCCCCGGGCTTGCTCCGGCCGGGAACCCTGTAGAAACGGTCGAAGAGGTGCGGGAGCGCCTCGGGCGGGATCCCCTCCCCCTGGTCCCTCACGGCAAAGCGCACGTAGCCCTCGGGCGCGGGGTCGGCGGAAAGCGTGATCACCCCGGCTGCCGGCGAATACTTCGATGCGTTTGAGAGGAGGTTGATGAAGACGTGCCTCAAGCGGTTGGCATCCACGTTCACGTCGCCGAGGGAGGGATCAAGCCTCACCTCGAGCGTCTGGCCGGCGGCACTGATAAAGGCGCGGGCCTCGTCGGCGATAGGGCCAATGAGCGCCTTCACCGGGATGGGGCTTCGCTCGAGCGCCGAGGCCCCGGCCTCAAGCCGGGTCAGGTCGAGCAGGGAGTCCAGGATCCTCAGGAGGCGGTCCGCGTCGTCGCGCGCGGACTCGAGAAGCTCGCGCTGGGCGGGCGCCAGGGGGCCCATGGTCTTCTCGAGGAGAAGGTAAACGGCCATGCGCAGGCCCGTGAGCGGGGTCTTCAGCTCGTGGCTCACGGTGCCGACAAGGTTCGTCTTCGCGTCGTCGAGGAGCCGGAACTTGGTGACGTCCTGCAGGATCACGGCGGCCCCCTTGAACTCCGTCAGCTTGTCGCCGATCGCCAGGATCCGCGGGAGGTAGTGGCGGTCCTCCCTGCCCACGCGGAACGTGACCGCCCGGCCGTAGTCCTGGGGCACGTAGTGCTCCTCCGTGGAAAGCACCGAGGAGAGGTGGCCCGCGATCTCGGGCGGGAATCCGCCCGCGAATTCCTTGAGCTCCGAGAGCTCCTCGGCCGCGGGGTTGCGGACCTCGACCGCGCCCTCCCGCGAGACGAGGAAGAGGGGGTCGGGCGCGGACGTGAGCGTGGCCTCCATCGTCCGCTGGGTGCGGAGCACGCGGGCCAGCGTCGCCTCGCGGTACGCCCGCAGCTTCGCCGCCATCGTGTTGAACGACCGCGCGAGGCTTCCCAACTCGTCCCGCGAGAATTCCGGCACCTCGGTGTCGAGGTTGCCCTCGCCGAGCGCGGTCGCCGAGCTCGTGAGCGCCTTGATGGGCTTAAGGAGCGACGCCGCAAGGAGCCAGGCAAGGGCGACCGCCAGGGCGATGCCGGCCCCGATCGTCGCCGAAAGGACGCCGACGGCCGTGCTGGCGAGGTGCTCCGCCCGAGCCTCCGCCTCCTTTGAGGCGGCGTAGTCGTTCTCAGTCAGCCGGTCCAGGACCTCGAACACCTTGTAGAGGGCGTCCTGGTTCGACCTGAAGTCCTCGAGCGACGCGCCGCCCCCTGCGGCAAGCATCCGGTCGCACCGGGCCGAGTAGTCCTGGAAGGCGGCGTCCAGGCTCTCGACAAGGCGCCCCCGGGGCTTTCCGGCGGACGCCGCCGATTGGTTCATGAGCTCCCTTGTGAACGCGGCGCGCCGCTCCTCGAGGAGCCTCCGGGCCCCGATCGGGTCCGAGGCGCCGCCGAAGGCAAGGGCGTTGGACATGAGGGTCGCCATGGAGCGCATGTCGCGCAGCCCGAGCGCGGCGCGGTCTGCCGCGACTAGCTCGCTCTCGACGGGGCCGGCCAGCTCGTGGCACACCCGGATCGCGTAGGCCCCGACGCCGACCGTCACCAGGAGCAGCGGCAGGAGCCCGAAGAACAGGCGCGTGCGGAGCATTCCCGGTGCGCGGCTCAAAGGAGTCCCAGCTTGCTCCGCTTGCGGTACAGGGTGGCCGGGTCGATGCCGAGGATCCCGGCCGCCTCGTCGAGGTTGCGCGAGGTGGCGAGGATCCGCTTGATGTGCTCGGCCTCGAGCTCGTCGAGGGTGGCGCGCGAGCCCACCGTGACGGCCTGCCTGCGGTTGGAGGCGAATTCGTCGGTCAGGTCCGAGAGCTCGATCCTAGCCCCGGGCGCCAGGATCACGGCACGCTCGATCACGTTTCGCAGCTCGCGCAGGTTCCCGGGCCAGGGGTAGCCGCCGAAGGCGCCCATCACCTCCGGGGAGAACTCGATGTCGCCCTTGCCGGCGCGGCTCGCGAAGTACCGGCGGGCGCCGTTGGCCAGGCGCTTCAGGTCCGCGGGACGGTCCCTGAGGCCCGGCAGCGTGACCGCGATCACGTTGAGCCGGTAGAAGAGGTCCTCTCGGAAGCGCCCCGACCTGACCTCCGCGGCCAGGTCGCGGTTGGTGGCGGCGATCACGCGGACATCCGCCCTGCGGGGTATCGCCTCACCCACACGCTCATACTCGCGTTCCTGGAGCAGGCGGAGCAGCTTCGGCTGGATCTCGGCGGGCATCTCGCCGATCTCGTCCAGGAAGAGCGTGCCCCCGTCGGCCGCGGCAACCTTGCCCGACGTCTCGGCAACCGCCCCGGTGAAGGAACCCCGGGCGTGCCCGAAGAGCTCGCTCTCGAAGAGCTCCCGGGAGAGGCTCGGGCAGTTGACCGTCACGAAGGCCCCCTGCTTCCGGGCGCTCCGCTTGTGGATCTCGCGGGCGAGGACGCTCTTTCCGGTGCCGCTCGCCCCCAGGATCAGCATGTTCGCGTCGGTCTCCGCCGCCTTGAAGGCGATCTGGACCGCCCGGACCATGGAGGGCTCGGCCGACTCGAGGTCCACCGGCGGCGCGCCCGAGGCCAGGTCGTTCTCGAGGGCCTCGACCCGGCGCTCGAGGAGATTGGCCCTGGAGACCTTCGCGAGCACCGCCCGGATCTGGTCGGGCGTGAAGGGCTTAGGAATGAAGTCAAAGGCGCCCCTTCGCATGGCCTCGACGGCCGTGGCGATGTTGGCGTACGCGGTGAACATGACGACAGCCGGGGAGGGCTTGAGGCGCACCAGCCGGTTCAGGACCTCAAGGCCGTCATCGGCGCCGAGCTTCAGGTCGAGGAACACGACATCGAAGCCCTCGTCCTCGGCCGCCTTCATGGCCCGGGCGGCGTTCGGGGCCTCGACGGCGGCATGGCCGGCCGACTCGACGGCGATGCGCGTCGTCCGGCGGATCGAGGGTTCGTCGTCGACGATTAATACGCGCATGGTCTCAGGGCGGCAGTCTGGCCCGCCAATCTGTGGGGGCCAATGACAAAGAAACCCCGGAGGGGGTTCCTGCCGGGCGAGGAGGGACCCCAAAAAAGCCAAGGCGGGGTCGCTTGCGCGACCCCGCCAGGTCCAGCTTCAACTAAGTGCTCTCGCGGGCTTGCGCCCACCGAGATGGCACAGCGATTCGACCGCTGCGTCCCGGTATGGTTCCCATAGAAAGCTTGCCAGCGGGGGTGGCCAATCTGAGCGTGCGGGAACCCTAACGATGACCCCAGAACCCGCTAAGGCAGCGAACGATGTCGCTGCGCCGGCCCCGGCCGTGCCCCGGATCACCGACCTTGAGATCAAGGACGCGCAGCTGATATTCAGCGCGGTCTGGCAGCGCCTCGACGCCCAGATCGGCCGCGAGAACCTGCGCTTCCCGAAGGAAATCATCCTGCTCGGCGGCGCCCCGGGCGCCGGCAAGGGCACCAACACGACCTTTATCGCGAAGGCGCGCGGCCTGACGTGCGGGCCGATCGTGATCAGCTCGCTCCTGGACTCGCCCGAGGCGCGCCGCTACAAGGACGCCGGGAGCATGGTGGGCGACAGGGAGGTGATCGACCTGCTCTTCCACCGGCTGCTCAAGCCCGAGTACCGCGACGGCGTCATCCTGGACGGGTTCCCGCGCACGAAGGTCCAGGTCGAGTGCCTGAAGCTCCTCGTGGACAAGATGCACGCCCTCAGGAGGGAGTTCTACAAGACACCGCTGAGCATCCATTTCAGGCAGCCGACGATCCACATCATGGTGCTCTTCGTGGACGAGGCGACGAGCGTCGCCCGCCAGCTCAGGCGCGGCGTGGAGGTGCGCGCCCACAACAGGGAGGTCCGCAGGACCGGCATCGGCGAGCCCATGGAGGAGCGCGCGACGGACTTCGACAAGGCGCTCGCGCAGCGGCGCTACCGGGTTTTCAAGGAGCAGACGTGGGACGCGCTCCAGGAACTGAAGGAGATCTTCCACTACCACTTCGTGAACGCCCAGGGGACCCTCCGGGAGGTCGAGAAGAACATCCTCCACGAGCTCGACTACCAGAGCACCCTGGAGCTCGACCCGAGGACGGTGGACAGGCTCCGGGGCATCCCGCTCGCCAGTGAGATCGTCGTCCACGCCAGGCAGGAGCTCGTGAAGCGCCTCGACTCCTACGAGCTCGAGCACGACGCGCAGTTCGCGCACGTGGTGACGTTCGTGGAGCGCAAGATCATGCCGATCGTGATCCGCCACGCGATCTCGGGGACGGCCCTAGTCAACACCGAGGACCCCCTCCTGGACGACCCGCGGTCCCTGGCCATGCTGATCGACATCTTCTCGGAGCGCGGCTACCACGCGATGGTCGACGTCCACCGGATCGAGGTCCCCGAGCACGTGGACGTCAGCACCGGCGCCGTAAAGAGCCGGCTGAAGAAGGTCTACCGGATCCAGATCCGGTTCACGGGATCCGAGATCCGGCGCGGCTAGGGCGCCTACTCGAAGCGGAGCGCCTCGATCGGGTCCAGGGACGAGGCCTTCCAGGCCGGGTAGAGGCCGAAGACGACGCCGATCAGCGTGCACACGGCCACCCCGGTCAGGGCCCAGCCCCAGGGGAAGACAACCGAGGCGTTCAGGAAGAGCGCCAGGGCGTCGCCGGCGAGGGTCCCAAGCAGGATTCCGACCAAGCCGCCGGAGACGGAAAGCACCACCGACTCGGCGAGGAACTGCGTGAGGATCGCCACCTTTCGGGCGCCTATCGCCTTCCTGACGCCGATCTCCTTCGTCCTCTCGGTGACGCTCACGAGCATGATGTTCATGATGCCGACCCCCGCCGCCAGGAGGGCGATCGCGCTGATGATGAAGGCCCCGCCGCTCACGACGTCCGCGACGCTCGCGAAGGCCGCGATAAGCGAGTCGTTGGAGTAGAGCTCGAAGTCGTTCTCCTGCTCGGGGCGCAGGCCCCTGACGACCCTCATGGCGCCGATCCCCCGCTCCATCGTCTCGTTGTACAGCGCCTGGGTGGGCGCTTGGGTCGCGATGTTGAGGGAGAAGTTGTCGGCGCCAAACTCCATCAGGTAGCGGGTGACCGGGATCACGATCCAGCCGTCCTGGCTTTCGCCGAAGGACCGGCCCTTGCTGGCGAAGGTCCCGATCACCTCATAGGTCCTGTCGCTGGCCTTCAGGAGCTTGCCCAGCGGGTTTTCCGTCGGGAAAAGCTTCTTCACGATGTCCTGGCCGATGATGCAGACCGGCCTTATCAGGTCGACGTCCGCAGCCGTGAAATTGCGGCCCGTGTCGATGGCGAACTGGTTTGCCTGGAGAAAAAACTCGTTCGTCCCGATGAAGGCGACGTCCGGCGTGGTCTGCCGGGAGCCGTAGGTCGCGTAGACGGCCTTGTTGTTGTCGATCGCCTTCAGGCAGATGACGTCGGTGGCGCTGCTCATGAGCTCGATGTACCGGCGCGCCTGGGCGAGCGTGATGTTTCTCCGCGACCCGTATTTGTGGGCGTCCCCCCCGATCCCAAGCTGCAACCCCAACGGCAGCTTGGAGAACTGGAAGATGTTGGATCCGAGGAAGCTGAGCCCGGTCTCTATCGACCCGCGAAGCGCCGACACGGTGGTCATCACCCCGATGACCGAGAACACGCCAATCGTGATTCCGGACATGGTGAGGAACGACCGGAGCTTGTTCACCCCGAGGGAGCCGAAGGCGAGCTTTAGAATTTCGTTCATGCAGGGCGGCGGGGATTGCAGTGCCGATCGCGGGCGGCGCCGGGGCTATTCGAAGCGGAGCGCCTCGATGGGGTCCAGCGACGAGGCCTTCCACGCCGGATAAAGGCCGAAGGCCACCCCGATGAACGAGCACACGAGGACTCCGGTTATGGCCCAGCCCCACGGGAAGACGGCCGAGACCGAGAGGTACATGGCGAGGCCGTCGCCGGCCAGTGTTCCCAGCACGATCCCGAGCAGGCCCCCGGTCACCGACAGGACGACCGACTCAACGAGGAACTGGGTGAGGATGGCGATCTTCCGGGCGCCCACGGCCTTGCGGACCCCGATTTCCCTCGTGCGCTCGGTGACGCTCACGAGCATGATGTTCATGATGCCGACCCCCGCAGCCAGGAGGGCGATGGCGCTGATGATGAACGCCCCGTTGCTGATCACATCCGCGACCTTGGCGAACGCGGCTATGAGAGACTCGTTGGAGTAGACCTCGAAGTCGTTGTCCTGGCCCGGCCGCAGGCCGCGGGCGATGCGAAAGGCACCGATCCCCTTCTCCATCGTGTCGTTGTAGCTGAGCTGGGACGGCGCCTGCGTGGCGATGTCGATCGTGTAGTTCTGGGCGCCGAAATCCATCAGGAACCGGGTGATCGGCACCACGACGAAGTTGTCCTGGCTCTGGCCGAAGGAGGTTCCCCGCTGCGCGAAGGTGCCTATCACTGTGTAGGTGCGCCCGTGCGCCTTGATCAGCTTCCCGAGGGGAGTCTCGTTGGGGTAGAGCTTGGAGATGATGTCGGTCCCGATGATCGCGACGGGGCGAACCAGGTCGATGTCGGCCCCGGTGAAATTGCGGCCGGTGTCGATCGTGTACCGGTTGGCCACGAGGAAATTCTCGTCGGAGCCGCCAAAACTGATGTCGGGCGTCGTCTTGCGCCCGCCGTAGGTTGCCTGCACCGGCGTGTTCCATTCAAACGACGAGAGGCAGACGACGTCGGCCGTTCCGCTCATGAGCTCCTTGTACCGGCGGGTCTGCTCAAGGGAGAAGTTCTTCCGGGACGCGTACTTGTGCCAGTCGTTGCCGTCGATCGATATCGCAGGCCACTTGGAGAACTGGAAGATCTGCGACCCGAGGAAGCTCAGTCCGGTCTCTATCGACCCGCGAAGCGCCGAGACGGCGGTCATCACCCCGATGACCGAGAACACGCCTATCGTGATTCCGGACATGGTGAGGAACGACCGCAGCTTGTTCACCCCGAGCGAGGCGAACGCCATCTTCAGGATCTCATTCATAGCGGAGCGCGACGACGGGATCCAGGCGCGAGGCGCCCATCGCCGGGACGAACCCCGAGATGATGCCGGTCGCCACCGAGACGAGGAGCGAGACGACGACCAGGCCAAACGAGAACACCAGCGGGAACGACGGCATGGCGGACTTGACCGCCAGGCCCAGGCCATAGGTGACCCCGAGCCCGACGAGCCCGCCGGCGAAGCAGATCGACACGGCCTCGATGAGGAACTGCAGGAGGATGGTGCGGCGCCGCGCGCCAAGCGCCTTCCTTGTCCCGATCTCCTTCGTGCGCTCCCTGACGCTCACGAAGGTGATGTTCATGATGCCGATAGCGCCGACGAAGAGGGAGAGCCCCGTCACAAAGAGGCCCGCGAACGCGATCCCCTGCTTGATCGGGTCCAGCTGCGCCTTGAAGGCCTGCTGCTGCTCGACCGAGAAGTTGTCGCGCTCGCCGGGAAGCAGGCCGCGCACGCGGCGCATCGCGCCGGTGACCTCCTCCTGGGCCTGGTCCATCTTCGTCTTGTCGTTCACCTTGACGCTCAGCTGGACCTGTCCGTTGCGCACGTCGAAGAATTTGCGGTAGGCGTTGATCGGGATTATCGTCTGGTTGTCCAGGCTGAAGAGCCCCAGGAACGAGCCCTGCCGGGCCAGGATGCCGATCACGCGGAAGGGGTGCCCGTCGATCTTGACCCACTCGCCGAGCGGCGTCTTCCCCGGGAAAAGCTTCTCAGAGACGTCGACCCCGAGGACGCACACCTGGGTCCCCGCCCGCGACTCCTCGTCGTTGAAAAGGCGCCCGTACTGGAAGTCCGCGGCGATGGTCCTCCCGTAGTCGGAGGTCGAGCCGATGGTCTGGACCCCGGAGGCCTGGTTCTCGCCGGACTTCACGGTCGACGAGCGCCCCGCCGTGGGGACCACGACGTCGATCAGCGAGCCCGGCGTGCCCTCCGCTATTCGGTTGAGGGCCTCCGCGTCCGCGATGTGAAACGGCGGACGGTTCGCGTAGTTCCACCAATCCTCGACGCCGTGCCAGGGCCACTTCCGGATATAGATCATGTCGTCGCCGATAACCGCGAGGCTCCGGTCAAAGCCGATGTTGATCCCGTTGATCGCGGTACCCATGAGGGTGACGGCCACGATCCCTATGATGACGCCGAGCGCGGTGAGGGCCGAGCGCATCTTGTTGGCCCGGATCTGCGCCATCGCGATCCGGATCGACTCGGTGAGCTCGTAGACGAATCTGTCCATCGCTGCGGTCGGTCAGATCGCGGGGCCGTCGCTAGCGATCAGGCCGTCGTGGATGCGGATGATCCTGCGGGCATGTCGGGCGATGGACTCCTCGTGGGTGACCACGATGATCGTGTTGCCCCGCTCGTAGAGCTCGTCGAAGAGCGCCATGATCTCGACCCCGGTCTTCGAATCGAGGTTCCCCGTGGGCTCGTCCGCGAGGATGATCGAGGGCCGGTTGACGAGCGCCCGGGCCACCGCAACGCGCTGGCGCTGGCCGCCGGAAAGCTCGTTGGGCTTGTGGTGGATGCGGTCGCCCAGGCCCACGCTCTCGAGCGCCTCCTTGGCTCGCTGGTGGCGCTCGTGGGGGGACACCCCCGCATAGATGAGGGGCAGCTCGACGTTGCGGAGGGAGTCCGACCGGGCCAGGAGGTTGAAGGTCTGGAAGACGAACCCGATCTCCCGGTTGCGGATCTCGGCCAGCTCGTCGTCGACCATCGTCGCCACGTTCTGGCCGTTGAACTCGTACCGCCCGGACGTCGGGGTGTCCAGGCACCCGAGCATGTTCATGAGCGTCGACTTCCCCGAGCCCGAAGGGCCCATGATCGCGACGTACTCGTTGCGATGGATGTTCAGGGAGACCCCCCGGAGCGCGTGGATGATCTCCTCGCCCATCTTGTACTGCTTGGTCACCCCCTCGATCGCGATGACAAGGGGGCCTACAGCCCGCACGTGGCGGGCCTCGAGGGGTGCCTGGGGGGGCGTCATGGGCGGCGTGGCCTATTTCGGCGCCTCGGCGCCCTCGGGCTTCGGCTTCTCGATCTTCACGGCGGAGCCGTCCTTAAGCAGGCGGCTTATGGCCGCGTAGGTGCCCGAGACCACCTCGTCCCCGGCCTTGATCCCGGATTTCACTTCGATCATGGAGTTGTCCGCAATGCCCGTCTCGACGCTGGCCTGCCTGACCTTGGTGCCGTCGATGACATAGACGACGCGGATGAGCTTCTCGCGCTCGCGCATCGCGTCGGCCTTCTCCGTCTTCACGTCCTGCTCGTTGCCCGTGCGCTCCTTGGCGTCCTTGGCGTTCTTCTTCTGGAGCTCCTCCGCGGTGAGGCCGCCCTGGGCCCTGACGGTGACGCTCTGGATGGGAACGGCCACGACGTCCTTGACCGTCTGGGTCTCGATGTCGGCCGTTGCGCTCATCCCCGGGCGCAGCGCCACCTCCTTGTCGGAGACGCGGATCTTCACGATGAAATTGGTGACCTGGTCGGTCGCCGCCGTGGCCTGCCCGGTTGCGCCCGCGTTGTCCGCCGACGCCCCGATCTCCCTGACGATGCCGTTGAACTTGCGGTCAGGGTAGGCGTCGATGCTGATCTTGACCGGGTTGCCCACCCTCACGTTGACGATGTCGTTCTCGTTCACCTTCACGCGGACCTCCATCTTGCTCAGGTCCGCCACGCGCATGATCTCGGTGCCTGCGAACTCGGAGGAGGATTGGACGCGCTCGCCCACCTCGGAGGACCGGGAGCTGACCGTCCCGTCCATGGGCGCGTAGATCTGGGTCTTGGAGAGCGAGTCCTTGGCCTGCTTGAGCTGGCCCTCGGCCTCGTCGACCTGGGCCAGCGCGGACTCCCGGTTCGCCTTCGCCCCGTCAAAGGCCGTCTTGAAGCTCACATAGTCGAAGTCCGAGACAAGCTTCCGGTCGTAGAGGTCCTGGTACTTCTTCAGGTCGGCCTCGGCCTTCTCGAGCAGGACCAGGCTGTTCACCGCGCCCGAGCGCGCGGCCGCCACCGCGGCCGTCTGCTGCTCCACCTGCGCCTGGTAGAAGTCCGGCTTGATCCTCACGATCACGTCGCCCTTCTTCACGATCGCGCCCTCGCGGTAGGGCAGCGAGATGATCTCGCCGAAGACCTCGGGGGTGATCTTCACCTCGACCTCGGGCTGGATCTTGCCCGTGGCGGTCACGGTCTGGACGATGGTCCGGATGACGGCCTTCTCGGTGGTGACCGTTATCCCGTTGTTGGCCCCGCGCTTCTTCGCGACGGCGACGGCAATGAGCGCCGCCAGAAGCACCGTGGCGCCGATCAGGTACCACTTGAGTTTGGATTTCTTGCGCGGCTTGGCAGCCGCCGCCGTTGAAAGGTTTCCCGACGTTAGGGGGGCGGTCATAGAGGTAGCATTCACGGGTAATCGATTGTGGGTCAAACGTTCAAGCCACTAATCCCCGCCTCTTGCCCCGCAATAACAGCGTGGGAAGGCCCAAAGGGGCCTTCCCACGCCAACACAACTGACAACGAGCAAGTGCTGACGAAACAGGATCCCCGCGGAAGGGGAACCCGTTTGCGCCCAATGGCCGACAGAAAGCGTTGGACCGCCGTCTCGACAGGGTCGAGAAGCGGAAAAACGCACTGGCCGCGGGTTGGCATGACCTCACAACACCCCCACCCGGCCAAAAGTTACACCAAACTTTGATGAGCGGGTCCGCCGGGGGATGGGCGGGGGCAAACCCCTTAGCCCGGGGCGGCCGAGGGGGCGGGCATCGAAGCCCACCGGCCGGGGAGATCCGCCCTGGGGGTCGCCAGGGGAAGGGACCGCGCGGATGCCACAGGCCCCCCTCTCAGGTATTCCGATATTGCCCGAAGGTCGTCCCCCAGGCTTGAGGGCACGCCAACCGGGGTCTGCGAGACCTGCGGGTCTATCGAGAAAAGGCCTTTCGAGGTGCGGTAGAGGAGCACCGTGTGCCCGAGGAGGCGGCTGGGCGCGTTCACGTAATAGAAGAGGAGCCTGGGGGCGGAGGTCTCACCCCCTACGGCGAGCCTGCGACTGAGCGCCTGGAGGCTCTCCTCCAAACAGGCATTGGGAGGAACGGCCTTCGCGGGCAACGGGGTGCTGGGATTGTCGCTCACCCACTCCCATGCGCCGACTCCGGGCTCGATCGCCCGAAGGAGGGGGCCGGGGTCCGCCTCGTCCCTACCAAGGGTGCCGAGCGTGCGCGAAAGGCTCTGGGTCCCCTCTGTATCCGTGTAGAGCCAAAGGATCCCCGACAGCTCGAACACCAAGGCGTAAATGGTGTTTGGATACATTCTTCGCTTCCACTCGCCGCGGGGGTGGCTGTTGTCGATCTTGACGATCCTCGCCCAGGTGTCGGGCCCGAGCATCGCGCGCGCGGCGCGCGCGTCGGAGAGCGGATCGGCGGTCGTGGTCCGGGCGCGGGATGCGGACGCCGAAAGCACGAAGAGGAGCATCAGGGCGTGCAGTGTGCGCATGCCACGGTAAACCCCGCAGCGAAGGCAAAAGATCCCGAAATGCGACGAGCCTATGCTCCTTTGCGACGAGCCGCGCTCGCCGCGCGCCAAGCACCTACTCGACCCTGCCGAGGAGGGACTTGATCCGATCCTGGTACCCTCGGCTCAGCCTGAGCTTGGTCCCGTCCTGGAGCACCACGGCGTATTCGCCCTCAAACGAGGGGACGAGCTTCCGGAGCCGGTCCGAATTCACGATGGTGGAGCGGTGGATCCGGATGAACCGGTTCGGGTCCAGACGCTCCTCGAGCGAGGACATGGTGGCGCGCATCAGGTGCGAGCGGCCCGCGACGTGGAACCTGACGTAGTCCCCCTCCGCCTCGATCCAGTCGATCTCGCCTGTCTTGAGGAAGATGATCTCCCCGGATGACTTCAAAAGGATCCTGTCCCTGCCCTCGCCCTCGAGGTGCTCAATCAGCCGGCTGAGCTTCGTGTCGACCGCCTCGGTGCGCTTGCGCTTGACGAGCTCCCGAGCCCGGCCGAGCGCGGTACCAAAACGGGCGTCGTCATAGGGCTTTAGGAGGTAGTCGACCGCGTTGAAGTCGAAGGCGCGGATGGCGTACTCGTCGTAGGCAGTCACGAACACGACCGCGGGCGCGGCTTGCGCCCCCACCCGGGCGAGCGTCTCGAACCCGTCGCAGCCCACCATCTGCACGTCAAGGAAGACAAGGTCCGGGCGCAGGCGCTGGATCAAGTCGGCCGCCTCCACGCCGCTGGAGGCCTCCCCGACAATCTCGATTCCGGAATCCTTCTCAAGGAGGAGCCTTACCCCCCTGCGGGCAAGGGGCTCGTCGTCCGCGATCACGGTGCGAATGGGACGCTCGGTGGTTGCGCTTCTCTGGGGTGTCATGATCGGCTGGGCAGGGTTATCTCCACTGATAATCCGCCGGCCGGCCGGCCCTTGAGCGACATGCGGCCCAGGTCGCCGTAGGTCTTGGCCAGCCTCTCCCGCGTGTTGGTGAGCCCCGTCCCCTCCGGCACCCTGCCGTTGGCGGGCATCCCGGGACCATCGTCCCTCACCTCAAGGTGAAGGAAGCCGGACTCGATGCGCCCCAGGATCTCGACCCTCCCCGGGCCGGCCTTCGGGGCCACTCCGTGGAGGATGGCGTTCTCGACGATCGGCTGGAGCAGCAGCCACGGGACGGCCACCCCCAGGGCGGCCTCCTCGACGGAGATCTCAACACTTAGCCGGTCGGAGAATCTCGCCCTCTGTATTTCGACGTAGCGTTCGAGGAAATCCATTTCCAAGCGCAGCGTGGCCTCGTTCCTGTTATTGCCATCAAGGGACATCCGCAGGAGAGAACCCAGGCGCGCAATCAAAGTTACAGCCATTTCGTTTTTCCCCTCCCTGACCAGGGCCGCGATCGTGTTGAGGGTGTTGAAAAGGAAATGCGGCTTGAGCTGCTCACGGAGGACCTTGAGTTCGGCCTCGATCAGCCGGGATTCCAGCTGGGCCGCCCTGACCTCCTGGTTCCGGTAGCGGCGCTGAAACTGGACACCGTACCCGTAGGCGATCACGACCCAGTAATAGGCGACGTCCACGAAGTTATGCGCGTGGAAGCTCTTCTGCGCCGTTTGCCAGAATCCCAAGGACCCGGGGCCGTTGAAAAGCCCCAGGGCCTCGATCCGGCCGAGATAGAACGTGGACATCACCGTGAGGCTGAACACGAGGTGATAGAAGGTGCCGCCCACCCACCAGCCGGCGCTTAGGGGCATCCTCTCCCGCAGCATCAGGATGAAGGGGGCGACGCAGGCCCACATGGCAACCCGTCCAAACTGGGAGATCGCCACGCTGGCAAAGTCCTCCCAATGCATCTCGGCCCTCATGTTGAAGTAGACCTCGATCGAAAGGAGCAGGCCGAGCACGGTCCAAACCGCCACTGCCGCGATGATTTTCAGCCAACGGTTCTGCATGGGTGCAGAGGGCTTCATTCCGACAGGCGGCCCCCCAGATCAAGTCGATATCCCGCTATTTGCGACGAATGGCCGAAAAAATGGGCCAGGACGCGCCCCGGGAGCGTCCAGACCCCCGGGGCCCTACCGGAGCCGCTCGCGCTCGGCCCAGAGCGCCGCCCCAACGATGCCGGCCTCGTTCAGGAATTCCGCCGGGACCACCTTCGCGCGGGTATTCAAATACTTGAAAAACTTGGCGTGCTTCGCGCTGATGCCCCCGCCGATGATGATCAGCTCGGGCCAGAGGATATCCTCGAGCGTCCCGATGTACTTGTTCAGCCGCTCGCCCCAGCGCTTCCACGAGAGATCCTTCCTCTGCTTCACCGAGGCGGCGACGCGCCTCTCGGCATCGCGCCCGTGGATCTTGAGGTGGCCCAGCTCGCAGGGGAAAAGCGACCCCCGGAAGAAGAGCACCGACCCCACCCCGGTGCCCAGCGTCAGCAGGAGGGCCTTCCCGCCAAAGTCACGCCCGGTGCCAAACCTCATCTCGGCCAGGCCCGCCGCGGCCGCGTCGTTGATCAGGGCGACGGGCAGGCCCGTGGCCTTGCCGAAGAGCCTGATCCCGTCGCATCCGATGAACTTCTTGTCCAGGTTCGCGGAGGTCAGGATCGTCCCACCGTGGATCACCCCCGGGAAGCCGATGCCAACCGGGCCCCTCCACTTGAAATGCGCGGCGATCATTGCGGCCGCGTCGGCCATCTCCGAGGGCGAAAGCAGCAGGGGCGTCTCGATCTTGAACCGTCCCGCGAGGAGCCTTCCCGTGGAGGCGTCCACCGGCGCACCCTTTATCGCCGAGCCGCCGATGTCGATTCCAAGTACCCTCATGTGGACGCAGGAAGACAGCCCCGGGGCCGTATTTCAATGCCGGGTTTGCGTGCCCCCCTTTCGTTTGGCTCCGCCGTCCGGCCCAATTTCCGGGTCAGTCCCCTTGACGCCGGCCCCGTGGAACGCTCCTCTATCCGCATGAAGGTCACCTACTATCTTGAGGTCCTTTCGTCATGGTGCCACTGGGTCGAGCCCGTCTGGGCCGAGCTCAAGTCCCGTTACAAGGGTCGCGCGGAATTCGAATGGCGGATAGCACTGATGCGCCAGGAGGACTTCCCCGTCTCCCGCAACCAGTGCGAGTGGTTCTACAGGCGGAGCGGCGGCACGGTCATGCATTCGCCCGTGATGCTCAATTCCGGATGGTTCGAGGAGGGCCGCACCGACGCGTTCCAGAACCCGAGCCTGGTGGCAGAGGCCGCCAAGGACTTCGGGTTCACCGACGACAGGATCCGGCTCGCGCTTTCGCGGGCCGCCCTCGTTGACGGCCGCAAGGTCGGGAGGATCGAGGAGGCCGTCGCGGTGGCGGCGAAGGCCTCGGCCGTACCGGCAAGAAAGCTCAGGGCCCGGGCGGAGTCGGCGGCCGTGAAGGCCCGGGTCGCGGGCAGCACGGCGGAATTCCTCTCGCATCGGATTGGCCAGCGGCCGGCCTTTGTCCTGGAGGACGCGATCGGAGACAAGGCCGTGTTCTCCGGCCTCGTGACGATCGAGCCCCTGGCGGCGACGATCGACGCGATGCTGGCGGATACCGCGGCGTACGCCGCCCACGCGGCGCACCACGGATCCACCCCCGCAGGATAGGGGGTCCCCATGAACTATGTTAATCTGGGCCGCACCGGCCTGAAGGTTTCCCGGCTCTGCCTGGGCACGATGACCTACGGCAGCAGGAAGTGGCGCCCCTGGGTCCTCGACGAGGACGAGAGCAGGCCGTTCCTGCGCCGGGCGATCGAGCTCGGGATCAACTTCTTCGACACGGCGGACATGTACTCTGTGGGCGCGAGCGAGGAGGTCCTGGGAAGGGCGCTCAGGGACTTCGGGCCGGGGCGCGACCGCGTCGTGATCGCCACCAAGGTCTTCAACGCGATGGGGGATGATCCGAACCAGCGCGGGCTCTCCCGCAAGCACATCCGCCACGCGATCGAGGACAGCCTGAGGCGCCTGGGGACGGATTATGTGGACCTCTACCAGATCCACAGGTTTGACCCGAACACCCCCGTCGAGGAGACGATGCAGGCCCTCGACGACCTGGTCCGCGAGGGCAAGGTCCTCTATCTCGGCGCGTCGTCGATGTTCGCCTGGCAGCTCGCAAAGATGATCCACGCGAGCCAGGACCGCGGCTGGGCCCGCTTTGTCACGATGCAGAACCACTACAACCTCCTCTACCGCGAGGAGGAGCGCGAGATGATCCCCTTCTGCGCGGACCAGTCGGTCGGGCTCCTGCCGTGGAGCCCGCTGGCGCGGGGGATCCTGGCGCGGGGCATGAAGGCGACCACGGAGCGCGCCACCACGGACGACTACGCGCGGAACCTCTACGGAGGCGCGCTTCCGAAGGCTGACCTGGCAATCCTCGAGGCGGTCCAACGGATCGCCGGTGAGCGCGGGGTGCCCGCCGCGCAGGTGGCCCTCGCTTGGATCTGCCAGAAGCCCGGCGTCATCGCGCCGATCGTGGGGGCCTCCAAGCCGAACCAGCTCGAGGACGCGGTGGCCGCCCTGTCGATGGGACTGACCGCCCAGGAGATTTCCGCCCTCGAGTCGCCGTACGTCCCGCACGGGGTCGCAGGCCACACATGAGGCGGGGACGCAGCGCAACCGGGATTGGGGTCCTCGCCGCCGCGCTCCTTGCCTCGGCGGCAGCGCGCGCCGCGACCGGACTTGTGTTCGAGGATGCCAACGGCAACGGCAGGAGGGACGCCGGGGAAAAAGGCGTCGCCTCCGTCGAGGTGTCCAACGGGGTCGATGTCGTCCTTACGGACGCGTACGGCTCCTACACGATTCCGGACAGGGCCGGGGCGCGGGTCTTCGTCATCAAGCCGCGTGGCTGGCAGACTCCCGTGGATGGAGCGAACCTGCCGATCTACTACGCGCCGCCGGGCGGGACTGCCGACTTCCCCCTGCGCCGTGCCGCGGAGGCGGACGACCTGAGGGCCCTCATCCTGACCGACCCCCAGCCCTCCTCGCCGGCGGAGGTCGGCTACCTTTCCCGCGGGATGTTTGAGCGCATAGGAAGGAGGCCGGACCTCGCGTTCGGCGTCACCCTCGGTGACGTTGTCTACGACCGGCCCGACCTCTTCGGCGCGGTCAACACGGTCGTGGCGCAAGCGGGCATCCCGTGGCACAACCTGCCGGGCAACCACGACCTCGCGCTGGGCACGCCGGATGAATCGGCCGCGGTCGCCTCGTTCGAGTCCGTGTACGGCCCCTCGACCTACGCGTTCCATGCGGGCCCCGCCCTCTTCGTGGCCCTGGACGACGTGCGGCCCCTTGGGGGACCGCGGTACGTGGGGGGCCTGCGGGAGGACCAGTTTGAGTTCCTGGCGAACCTCCTGCGCGGTTCAAGCGGCGCGGAGTGGATCGTGGTCATGCTGCACATTCCCCTCTTTGCGCCGGACCCGTCGGGAGCAGAGACCTTCCGCGCGGCGGACCGCCTCCGGCTCTTCGGCTTGCTCAGGGGCCAAAAGCACGTGCTCATCCTCTCGGGCCACACCCACTTCCAGCGCCACGTGATGCACGGCCACGAAGACGGATGGGACGGGCCGGAGCCGCTCCACGAGTACAACGTCGCCGCGGCGTCCGGCGGTTTCTGGGGCGGGCCGGTGGACGCCGACGGCGTCCCCGCGGCCACCATGTGGGACGGCACCCCTCCGGGGTACGCCGTCCTCGGCTTCAAGGCGGGGGCCGTGTCGCTCGACTACTTCCCCGCGCGCCTGCCCGCCAGCCGGCAGATGGCCCTTCATGTCCCCGCCGCGGTGGCCCCGAGACAGGGCTACGTCTCGTTCTATGCGAACGTGTTCAATGGGCACGACGGATGGGCCGTCGCCTCGAGCGTCGACAACCGGGCGTGGAGCCCGGTCCGGAGGATCCTTGGCTGGGACCCCACCTATGCCTCGGAATTCCTGGCCCAGGACAGTTCCGGGGCGCCCGCACGGGGTCCCAGGCTCCCGGACCCCGCCATATGCTATCACCTGTGGCGGGGCATCCTGCCGGCGGACCTGGCGCCGGGCGCCCACGTGCTGCACGTTCGGGCCACGAGCCCCGACGGCGAGGTGTTCTCCGACGAGCGCACCTTCGAGATCGCGAGCCCGTGACAGGGGCCGCGGTACGTGGTTTTAAGTACGAAAACTGGATGACGGCCCGCGGAAAAATATTTCTATTGCCGGCGCCGTTCGAGCGCACCCCACAGCATTAAGGCCCGCGGCCCGCTGGGCCGCCCTTGGGATAGCCTTCCTCGGGTGCGGCGTGCCCGTTCGCGTGTGCCGGGGCGGGCCGGCCGGCGCCGAGGGCGTCCCGCCGATGCGCATCTTCACCGCGCGCGACACCGGAGTCGCCACGATGGCCTGGTCGGCCGCGCAGGACAGGGAGGGGAGGCTCTACTTCGGGTGCGACACGGTGGTGTCATTTGACGGGGACCGCTGGCACGCCGAGAAAATGGAGCCGACCTACCTGGTCAGGGGCCTCGACATAGGGCCCACGGGCAGGATCTGGGCCGCGGGCGTGAACCAGATCGGCTGGTTCGAGCCCGGGGCCGGGCACCCGTACCATTCCCTGATGGCGGACCTGCCGCGGGGCATGGGCGGCCTGGGCGACGTGTGGCGGGTCTACGCCGAGGGGGACCGCGGCGCCGTGTTCGTCGCGCGCGAGCGCGTGCTGCGCTGGGACGGGGAGAGATTCTCGGCGTGGAGCTATCCCGGGGGAAACCTCCTCTGGTCGATGCGGACGGCCACGTCCGTGTACGTGCATTACCCTCCCTTGGGCCTCCTTAGGATCGGTGCGGACGGGCCGTCGCTGGCCGTGCCCGCCTCCACGATCGGCGAGTCCGAGGTGCGCTGGCTCGATGACACGGGGAGGGACTGGCTGCTCCTGACGGCCAATGGGTTCAAGCGGCTGCACGGCGGAGGCTGCGCGGCCCTTGCCACGGAGGCCTCGGCCTTCGCCCAGGCCAACCTCCCGACCACGGTCGCCAGGCTTGGGGACGGGACGCTTGCCGTTGGCACGCTCCAGGGGGGCATCGCGGTCGTCGAGCCGGATGGGGGGAGGGTCCTCCGGGTCATCAACCAGAGATCGGGGCTTCCCGCCAACCAGGTCTACTCCCTGTTCGTCGACCGGGTGGGCGCACTCTGGGCGACCGGGCCCTCGAGCATCGTGAGGGTGGCCATGGGATCGGGAATTGGAGTCTACGGCGCCCAGGGCGGGTACCCGCCGGGGGGCTGCGACTCCCTGGCCGAGTTCTCGGGTTCGGTGTACGCCGGCACCCACGGCGGCCTTCTCCGCCTCGACGCCGATCCCGATTCCGGCGGAGCCGGCCGATTCGTGGGAGTCGGGATAACGGGAAGCCGCGTCTATGGCGTTCTCCCCCTCCCCTCGGGACTTGCAGTAGGACATTTCCATGGGCTCGGGATCCTTGGCGGCGACGGAGTCAGGCCGCTAACGGACCCCGGCGGGATCGTCTTCCGAACCAGCGCCTCGCTCTATCGGCCGAGCGCGGTCCTGGCCTCGTTCTTTGACCGGGTGGTCGCGGTGGACCCGGTGCTGGGCACGCGGGTCGTCGTGGCCGAGGGCCTTCCCGACTACGGCGACACGGTGGTCGACGAGACCTCCGGAAGGGTGTGGGTCGGGACGCCCTCGCGCGGGCTCTTCGTCGCCGGGCCCGGCCATGCCAGGGTCGAGCCCGCGGGCACCCGCTTCGGCCCGGTGCCGGGATTTGGGCCGGTCCTTGTGGCCCGGGCGGGCGACACGCTTGTCGCGCTGTCAAACGACGGGGCGTTTTACATGGACCGCGGCCGCGACCGCTTTGCCCCGGTGCCGGGATTTCCGGCGGGCAGCCCTCTGGCCGTGTCAAATTGCGACCGCCATGGAACGCTCTGGGCGGCCCTGGCGCCCGCTGCAGGCGGATTGTCCGCAACGGTGCTCAGGATCGCGCCCTCGGGAAGGGGCCTGACCTGGGCCCCCTGCTCGCTCGAGGGGATGTCGGGCATCGGCACGCTCCTGTGCCTTCGGGTCCGCCGTGCGCCCCTCGGCGACGAGCTTTGGGCCTGCGGCACAGAGGCCCTCCTTCGGGCCGGGCCCGAAGCGCTCGGGCGGCTCGCGGCGCCGCCCAGGCCCCTTCTCGCCGCGTGGCCCAAGGGAAGCGAGGTCGCCGGGGCAGCAGGGGGGAGCATCGTCCTGCCCTACTCAAAGCGCGGCCTCCACGTCCAGTGCAGCTCGCTTGATTACGGGATGCGCCAATCCGAGCGGTTCCAGACCATGCTCGTGGGCGCCGACGATCAATGGTCGCCTCCGACCATGTCCTCCGAGTGGGACCTAACCGGGCTCAGGGAGGGCCGGTACGAGTTCAGGGCCCGGCTCGTGACGGACTCAGGCGCCATGGGCGAGGCCGCGTCTCTTCCGTTCGAGGTCGCGCCCCCCTGGTGGCGGGCGCCCCTGGCACGGGCGGGATTTGCCTCGGTGGCGGCCCTCGGGGTCCTTGGCCTCCTCAAGCTCCGCACCCGCTCCCTTGAGCGGCGCACGGAGAAACTCGAGGCCATGGTGAGGGAGCGGACCCGGGAGCTTGAGAGGGCCAACGCCGCAAAGAGCGAGTTTGTTGCAAACATGAGCCACGAGATCCGCAACCCCATGGGGGGGATCCTTTCCTCGGCGCTCGAGCTCTCCCACGGGCCCCTGAGCCCGGGGCAGCAGGAGCTCGTGGCGACGCTGCGCGGCTGCGCCCTTTTTCTGTCCTCGCTGGTGGAGGACGTGCTCGACTTCGCCGCGGTCGAGGCGGGGGCCTACAAGGTGTCGCATTCGCCCTTCAGCCCCTCGGGAATCCTGGGGAACGTGCTTGAGATGCTCGAGCCGAGGGCGGCCGGCGCTCGACTCGACGTCGCGGTCGACCCCGCGCTCCCGGCGCTCCTCATGGGGCACGGCGCCCGCATCCAGCAGGTGATGGTCAACTTCACCGTGAACGCCCTCAAGTTCGGCGGGAAGACGGTCAGCCTGTCGGCGCGCTCCGAAGGGAGCGAGGTCGTCTACATGGTGGTCGACGACGGCATCGGGGTGCCGGTGGAGGAGGAGAAGAACCTCTTCCTGCGCTTCTCCCGCATGAAGGCCGCGCGGACCGCGGCCATTCCGGGCACGGGCCTTGGCCTGGCCGTCAGCAGGACCCTCGCGGAGCGGATGGGCGGCTCGGTGGGATATCGGTCCGCGCCGGGCCGGGGATCCGCGTTTTTCCTTCGGCTTCCCCTGGAGGCCGCAACCGAACCCGTGCCGGGTGCCGCCCGGCCGGAGGACGGCGGAGGACGGGTCCTGGTCGTCGAGGACATCGGCTACAATGCGCGCGCCCTTGGGTGGATGCTTCGCGACCTGGGCTTCGAGGTGGATTTCGCCTCCGACGGCGAGAAGGCCCTCGGCCTTCTCGTGTCGGCCTCCTACCGCATCGTGTTCCTGGACCGGAATATCCCTCGCATGGACGGCGCGGAGGTCGCCCGCCGCTTCCGCGACAAGGAGCCCCCTGGCGCACGGGCGCTCATGTTCGCAACCACGGCAGACTCCGGGCCGGAGGTCCTCGGACGGTGCCTGGCCGCGGGGATGGACGCCTGCATTACCAAGCCCATAACCCCGGAGAAACTCCACGCCCTGCTCGTTTCCAAGGGGTGCCTCGCCCGCCGCCCAGCCCGACCCGCCGGTGGGCCGGAGGATCGCCGGGTCGAGTGCCTCGACCTGCGCCTTGTCCTGCGCGGCGAAGCGGGCTCACCGAAGGGCCGCGAGCTGTCGGACTATGTCGCCGCACTGGACGAGTCCCTGGGGGCGGTGGCCCGGGCCCACGCCTCGGGCGGGCGAACCGAGGTTTCTGCGGCGGCGCACCGTGTCCTGTCGCTCTCAAAGATGGTGGGCGCGGCCTCCCTTGCGGGCACCGCGGCCGACATCCAGGAATTCGCACCGGTCTACACGGACGCCGAGCTCGCGGCCGAGATAGGGACGCTGGAGCGGCAGGCGGCCGACCTGAAGCGCGCGCTCGCCTAAGGGGCCGAGCGCGGCGCCGTCACTGGGGCTTGTCCTTCTTGAATTCCTTGTGCTCCTTCTTCTCGAAATCCGAAAGGTCCTTCACGATCGCCTGCGCATCGTCGTTCTTTCCGGCCTCGAGCGCGGCCTGGAGCTTTGCAAATCGGTCCTGCAGCTCCTGGATTCCGGCCTTGAAGTCCTCGGTGAACTTCGCGCGCTGGTCTTCGGGAAGGTCGGCGGCTTTCGCGGGGGTGAACGTGACGGCCTCCTTGGCGGCATCCTGCATCGCCTTGAGGAGTTCCAGGGACGATGCGTTCTGCGCCGGGTCTGCGACCTGCTTGCGGAGCTTCCTGAACGCCTTGCCGACCTTGTCCATCCGCAGCTCCAGGTCCGTCTTTTTCTCCTCGGCGGGGGCGCCAGCAGGAGCGGGAACGACTGCGGGAGCGGGGGCCGCGGCCGGGGTGTCTTCGGCGCGCAGGGCCTTGGGGAGAAGGGGAAGGGCGAGAAGGAGCGCGAGGGCCAGGGCGATTTTCTTCATGGATTGTGAGGTTGTTTTCTTGGGAAAATGGGCAGGCGGATCATTGGGCTGACGCGTCCCGCGGCAATTCGTTTCGGTGTACCCTGTGTTTCTTTTCCGGGGCGCCCAGGCACAGGTCGTGGATCAGGATGGCCGCCGCCGCCGACACGTTGAGCGACTCGACCGATCCGCTCCCTGGAATCGTGACCAGGCGGGTGCAGGAGGACGCCACCGCGGAGGCCAGGCCGTGCTCCTCGTTGCCAAGGACAAGCGCCCATGGGGCGCCCCGCGGGGCGCCGGGGGCTCCGGCCTTTCCGCCCCGGGTCGCCGCACCGACCACATCGTATCCCGAGGCGGCCAGCGTGCGAAGGAACGCGGGGATGGAGGGCGTCGCGCAGATCTCCACCGCGTCCATCCCGCCCTCGGCCACCCGGTAGGCCGCGGCCCCGGGCCTCGCGGCCCCGGCGTCGCCCGAGATCACGATCCTTGGCACGGCGAAGTAGGCCGCGGTGCGGACGATGGCGCCCAGGTTGTGGGCGTTTCCGATCCGGTCCAGCACCACGAGGTTCTCCCGCCGGGCGCCCCACACCGCGACGTCCGCGGGCTTCGGCGCCGGCGGCGGGGTATCCTCAACGACGGCCACGATGCCCCCGTGGTGGATGCTGTCGGCGATCTTCTCGAGCTCCTTCGGCTCCACGCACCGGTAGACCTTCCTGGTTGCCGCCATGCTGCTGCACATCGCCCCCACCTTCTTTGAGGTGGGCAGATCAAAGAAGAGCCGGACGATCGACCCGGGATCGCGCTGGAACCGGGCGCGGACCGCCGCGAGGCCGCAGATGGTGATCTCGCTGTCCTTCATTGCCTGACGAACCCGGTCACGGTGAACTCCTCGCGGTCATGGTAGAGATGAACGACCCGGACCGAGGCGGCGTGCAAGGAAAAGGGTGAGCCGGGCGAGCGTACCTCCGCGAGGAGGGCCAGGGGATCGACGCGGCCGAACTTCAGGTTCACGACGAAGCGCCTGCACCAGCCGCCGGAGAGCCACGGCCGGACGATCGACTCAGCGACCTTGTGGGGATCCTCGAGCATGTCGCTAAAGAGCCAGTCGTAGACGGCATCCTTGCACGGGCTAAAGCCAAAGGCGTCGTCGCGCCTGTGGTCGATAAGGGGGTGCCCGAGCGCCCCGCCTTTCAGGGGGCCGTTGTCCACGGCCACGACGCGTGCGCCGCGCTTGGCCGCGCTGTAGCTCCATCCTCCCGGCGCCGCCCCCAGGTCGCAGACGCTCTCCCCGGGCACGGGCTCCGCACCGATGATCCCGTAGGCCTCCTCGACCTTCAGGTAGGAACGCGACGGCGCCGCGTCGTCGTCGGCCATCCTGCACGGCCCGTTCATGTGGGCCTCGCGCGCGACCAGCGCCCTTCCAAAGTCGGTGAACCACACGAACAGCCCCCGTGCGGGCCCGACGCGCGGCCGGTCACCGGTTGCCAGCCTCGACACCCGCCCGAGCCTCTTCCTCAGGAGCTCGTGGAATGCCGCCTCGACCGACGCCACACGCCGCCCAAGGCCCGTCACATCCTGGGGCCCGGCGAAGATGCAGGGCCAGCTGTCCTCAATCCTCTCTCCCCTGACGGCCTCCGAGAACTGCTCCATGACCCTCTGGGCAAGCTCGTTGACGCTCGCGCCGGAAACGCTCGCCGGGGATTCGAGAAAAAGATGGGCAAAGGCGGCCTCGCGGAGGCCGGGGAGCGGACCCGGAGTGGCACCCTCTGCCAGCACCCATCCCGGGCCGCTCCCGGCCACGGCCAGCGACAGCCCCTCGACCTCGCGCGCCAGGAGGCCCTCGAAACCGGATTGGCAGACCACGAGGGCCCCGTTGGATGGCATGTCCGCCGAGTTAACCCGAAGCACCGGGGCCGTTCAAAGCAAAAGGCCCGCGGGACGGACGCCGTGCCCGCGGGTGACATGGGCAACGGAAATCCTCCCCCGGTCGAGCGAGTAGCCGCCCTGGAAGGGGTTCCCGGCGAGGAAGAGCGGGGTGTCGAGGTCGGCAAACGCGAAGCCTCCCAGTCCGGCAGCGAAGCATGCGGACATCGTCATCGCCAGGATCGACTCGATGTTGCCCCCGATCATGAGGCCAAGGCCCGCCTCCCGGGCTGCCGACGCGACCTCGAGTGCCTGCGCCACCCCCGCCTTCATGAGCTTGATGTTGACCACCTGCGCGGCGCCGTGGTCTGCGAGCCTGCGCACGTCCTCGGCCGTGGCGACGCCCTCGTCCGCCGCAACCGCCCATCCCGACTCCTCCCCCAGCAGCCGCATTCCCTCAAGGTCGTCCTTCGGAAGCCACTGCTCGAGGAGCGCCGGGGTGACCCCCATGGACCTGAGGCCCCGCACGAGCTCGGAGGCCTCCTTACGGCCCATGCCGGCATTGCCGTCGAGGATGAGCGGCGAGCCCGGCGCGGCGTCGAGGATCGCCGAGATCCGCTGCAAGTCCGCCCCGGCCCCCCCCTTTCCCCCCACCTTCGCCTTTATGGAGCCAAACCCCATGAGGCGAATCGAGCGGGCCGCCTCGCCGGCCTGCGCAGGCGTGCCCGTGGTGACCGTCATGTCGGTCCCGAGCTCCGTCCCCGCGCCCCCGAAGTGCTGCCAGAGCGGGACGGCGCGGCTCTGCGTCAGGCCGTCCAGGAGCGCCGTCTCCAGGGCGCAGAGCGCCGAGCCCGACGCGGGCCCCGACACGGCGCGAAACTCCGCGCCGATCCCCGCCCAGTCTGCGGCGTCCCTGCCGACGATCCAATTCACCGACCTTGAAAGTGCATCCAGGGCGCCTGCCTGCGTCTCGCCGTTGTACGCGGGGAAGGGCGCCGCCTCGCCGCGCCCGAGGGTGCCATCCGCGAGCTCGACGGTCACGAGCAGGTTGGCCGCGACCTCGAGCGCGCCCCGGGAGATGCCAAACGGGGCCTTCAGCGGGATGTCCAGGGGCTCCACCCGGACGGACAGGATCGTGGTCGGATGGAGCGGAAAGGACATGGGGGGAAACTCCCGCCGCCGGGGATGAATTGCAAACCGGCAGGGAGCGCGTCTAGCAATGGGCCTTCATGCGCGTCCTGATTGCCTTCGACAAGTTCAAGGACTCGATCTCGGCACAGCGGGCCTGCGCGATCGCGGCCGACGCGGTCGCCCGGGAGCATCCGGGCTGGTCGGCCGAGCTCTGCCCCCTCACCGACGGCGGCGAGGGATTCACGGAAATCCTGACACGGGCGGCCGGCGGCGAGGTCGTCGGCGCGGCGGCGACGGGGCCCCGCGGCGGCACGGTGCACGCCTCCTTTGGCGTGGTATCGGTAGATCGGATACCCAGCGACGCCCGCCTGCGGCTCGGGCCGGCCGCCGCGCGCGGGGGCGGGAGGATCGGCGTGGTCGAAATGGCCTCGGCCAGCGGTCTCGCGCTCCTTGGGCCAGGGCTTAGGGACCCGCTGAGGTCGTCATCCGTGGGAACCGGCGAGCTGTTGTCCTCCGCCGCGCGGGCGGGGGCGGAGGCCATCCTTCTGGGGGTGGGCGGCAGCGCGACCCATGACCTGGGCCTCGGCGCCCTGGGCGCCCTCGGGCTCAGATTCGAAGGGGAAGGCGGCGCGGGACTGGCACCGCTCGTTCCCGCCGACTGGCCCTCCCTCCGCAGGATCACGGGCCGCATCGAGGGCCTGCCTCCCGTGCTCCTGGCCTGCGACGTCGACAACCCCCTCCTCGGCCCGCGGGGCGCCCTTTCCGTCTATGGGCCCCAGAAGGGCCTTGATCCGGGGCTGGCGGACGGGCTCGAGCGGGAGACGGCCCGCGTGGCCGGCATGCTCCTCGGGCACTTCGGGCGGCCCGCTTCGCTCCTGGATCAGCCGGGCGCCGGCGCCGCCGGGGGGATCGCGTTCGGCCTCATGGCCGGGCTCGGGGCCACGCTCCTGCCCGGGTTTGAGCTCGTCGCCTCATGGATCGGCCTCGACCGGCGCCTCAGGGGGGCCGACATCGTGCTTACCGGCGAGGGCCGGTTCGACGATTCATCCCTGAGCGGCAAGGGCCCCGGGGCCGTGGCGCGGCGCGCCCTGTCCATCGGCCTTGAGGTCCACGTGTTCGCCGGGGCCGTATCCCTGAGCGGGAGGACCCCGGGGATAGCGGCCCATCCGGTGACCCCGGAGGGGATGGCGTTGCCCGAGGCTCTGGAGAAGGCACCAGGCCTGCTCTTCGACGCCGTGCGGCGCGCGCTTTCCGCCCGATGAAACATCTCGACCAATTATCCTTCGATGCGGATAAGTTTTCGATGCTAAGTTTTCTGCCCCGATCGGTCCGGCGAACGCTCTCCAGCGTGGCGCCCCTCCTGGGATTGATCGGGTGCACCACCACGGCGCCGCCGCCCCAGGCCCCGGCGCCCGTCCCGCGCCCGCCGGCACCGGTTGCCGTAGTGGCGCCGGTGGACCCGGCCCACCCGGTGATGCTCGGGATTGACGTCCTCGAGAGCGAGGGCTTCTCGATCCTGAAGGGAAAGTCCGTGGGCCTTCTCACCCATGCGGCGGGCGTGAACATGCGGGGTGTCAGCACGGTGGACGTCCTTCGACGGGCGCCGGGCGTGCACCTGGCAGCCCTTTTCTCGGCGGAAAACGGCCTCACCGGGGAATTTCCAAGCGGCAAGAACTACGCCGACCATCCGGACCCCAGGACCGGGCTAATGGTCCACTCACTCTATAATGGGATCAGCTACAATGGGGTCATCGACCGGCCAACGAAGGCGCAGCTGAAGGGCATCGACGTCATGGTGATCGACCTCCAGGACATCGGCTCCCGCAGCTACACCTTCGTGAGCGCCATGAAGATGTGCCTCGAGGGGTGCTTCGAGAACGGGGTCGAGGTGGTCGTCCTCGACAGGCCCAATCCCCTGGGCGGCCAGAAAGTGGACGGCCCGCCGCTGGACCCGCAATGGGTGAGCTACGTGGGCGAGTTCCGGGTGCCCTACGTCCACGGCCTCACGATCGGGGAACTGGCCCGGATGGCAAAGGACGCGCCCGACATCCTGAGAATTCCCGATGCCAAGCGCACCGCGGGCAGGCTGACCGTGGTCCCCATGCACGGCTGGCGCAGGAGCATGAGGTGGCCCGACACCGGCCTGGCGTGGATCCCCACGTCGCCGTTCGTCCCCGATTTCGCCGCGGTGGAGGGATATCCCATGACCGGCCTCGGGTGCCAGCTCGGGGGGTTCACCAACGGCATCGGGAGCGCCTATCCCTTCCGCGGGATCACCTTCCACGGGCTCAGGATCGAGACCCTGGAAAAGGAGCTTCGTGCGCTCAGGATCCCCGGAATCGACTTCCGCCGGGTGAGCGTCCCCAATGCGAAAACCGGCCAGCCGGGCCTAGGCCTATATGTCGAGATCACCGACTGGGACCAGTGGAGGCCCACCGAGCTCAGCCTGCAGATGATGCGCCTGGCCTGCAAATACGACACCCAGAACCCGTTCGCCTCCGCCCAGAAGAAGGACGTGAACCTGTTCCTTAAGCTCATGGGCTCCACGGCCCTCTACAGCGACCTGGCGGCCCACGGCTCAAGGACCGACGTGGGGGCCTACGAGCGCGAATGGCAGGCAAGGAACGCCATCTACCAGCAGCAGAGCAGGAGGTACTGGCTCTATTACTAGTGGGGGACCTCGGCGCGGCCGCCCCCGGGGCTCAAAAAAAATCGCCAAGAGCGCCCCGCGGGCCAAGAATCCCGACTCCTTTGCCGAACCGCCTCACTCCCGCATGAAGCACACCCGCAGAAATCAAACCTATCGCGTCGCTGTAATCGGAGCGGGCGCAATCGGCGCCGACCACCTCGCGAGCTTCAAGCTCCACCCGGCGGCGAGCGTCGTGGCCCTCGCCGAAGTGTCGCCCGCGCGGGGGCGCGAGGCCGCCGAGCGCTTCGGGATACCGGAGGTCGTGACCGACTACCGGGACCTCCTCTCAAGGGACGACATCGACGTCGTCTCCATAGCCGTCCCCAACTACCTCCACGCGTCCGTGGCCCTGGACGCACTGAAGGCCGGCAAGCATGTCATGCTGGACAAGCCGATGGCCACGAACGCCCGCGACGCCGCCAGGCTCGTGGCCGAGGCCCGCAAACGGCGCGTGCTCTTCATGGTCGGTCAGAACTTCAGGTTTAACCAGGACACGCAGACGGCCAAGCAGGTGATCGACACGGGCGCGCTCGGGGACATCTACCATGCGAAGACCTCGTGGACCCGGAGGGCCGGGATCCCCCGCATAGGCTCATGGTTCACGCAGAGGCGCTTCGCTGGGGGAGGATGCACCTACGACATAGGGGTGCACGCGCTCGACCGGTGCCTCTACCTGATGGACGAGTTCGACGCGGCCTCCGTGAGCGGCCAGACCTTCGCCAAGTTTGGGCCACGGGGCCTCGGCAACGGCGGATGGGGCAAGAGCGAGATCGACCCGAAGGCCCGGTTTGACGTCGACGACCTCTCCGTGGCGCTCATCAAGCTCAAGAGCGGGCGGACGGTCCTGCTCGAGGCCGCGTGGGCGGCGCACAGCCACCAGACCGACGTGAACGCCACGCAGCTCTTCGGGACCGACGCCGGCCTGAGCCTCCCGCCGGTGCAGCTCCTCAGGCAGGAGAAGGGCGGCTACACGGTCGAGGCGATCGACCCCCTGCCGCCCCTCGTGAACACCAACCGAATGGTGCACTTCATCGACTGCCTGCTCGGCAAGGCGAAGCCCTTCGTGGACCCCAAGGAGTCGCTTGCGGTGCAGCGCATCCTCGACGCGATCTACCTGTCGGCCGCGACCGGCAAGGAGATCCGGATAAAATGAGCCCCAAGCCCAAGAAGCCAGATGGGGCGAGGACGCCGGTCGCCCTGCAGCTCTGGTCCATCCGCGAGGAAGTGAAGAGGGATTTCTCCGCGGCGGTGGCCGCCGTGGCCGAGATCGGCTACGACGGGGTCGAGCTGGCGGGATACGGCAACCTCGATGCAAAGGGTGCAAGGCAGGCCCTCGACGCCGCAGGCCTAGGGGTCGCGGGCATGCATGTGGGCTACGCCGCGCTCACCAACGACATCCAGGGGGTGATCGGCGACGCGCTGACCGTGGGGGCGCGCAATGTCGTATGCCCCTTCTGGCCGCCCTCCCACTTCGTCTCGGCGGCGGCCTGCGAAAGGCTCGGGGAGCTGCTCGGGGAGGTGGGCCGCTCCCTTAACCCGTTCGGGATCCGCTTCGGGTTCCACAACCATGCGAGCGAGTTCAAGGTCTTCGACGGGCGCCCCGCCATGGAGTGGATCCTTGGCGCGGCGGAGCCGCGCCACCTCTTTGCCGAGGTGGACGTCTACTGGGCGCAATTCGCGGGATACCCGCCCGGCAAGTTCATCCGTGACCAGGGATCGCGCGTCCCGCTCCTGCACCTGAAGGACTCCAAGGAGCTCGGGACCGGGCCGGTCGAGTTTGGCGACGTTTTTGCCGCCTCGGACTCCGTCGGGGCCGCCGAGTGGTTCATCATCGAGCAGGAGGACTACAGCCACTCCCCGATGAAGTCGGTCGGCATCTGCTACGAGCAGATGAAGGCCTGGGGCCGCGCGTGATGAGCCGCCTTTCCCAGTAAAACCCAATAACATCCCCCACCATGCCCCGTCCCGTAACTCTATTCACCGGCCAATGGGCCGACATGCCCCTGGAAACGCTGGCGCCGCTCGCCAAGAAGATGGGATACGACGGCGTGGAGCTCGCCTGCTGGGGCGACCACTTCGAGGTCGACAAGGCCCTATCGACCAAGAGCTACGTCCAGGAGAAATGGGACCTGCTGCGCGCCCACGGCCTGACGTGCCAGGCCATCTCGAGCCACCTGGTGGGCCAGGCCATCTGCGACCTGATCGACGACCGGCACAAGGCGATATTGCCCCCCGACGTCTGGGGGGACGGGGACCCTGAAGGGGTCCGCCGCCGCGCCGCCAGAAAGATGATCGCGACCGCGAAGGCCGCCAGGAAGTTCTACGACGCCCGGCCCGGCCCGAAGACCGCCGGCGCTTTCCCGGCCGTCGTGAACGGATTCACCGGCTCCTCCATCTGGCACTCGATCTACGCGTTCCCGCCCACATCCCAGGAGTACTGGGAGAAGGGATTCCAGGATTTCGGCCGGCGGTTCGGCCCAATCCTGGAGGCCTTCGAGGCCGAGGGCGTGAACTTCGGCCTGGAGGTCCACCCGACGGAGATCGCCTTCGACATCGCAAGCGCCCAGCGGGCCGTCGAGGCCGTGAAGAGCCACCGCCGCTTCGGCTTCAACTACGACCCGTCCCACCTCGGCTACCAGGGGGTCGACTACGTGAAGTTCATACGGGCCTTCGGAAGCCGCATCTACCACGTCCACATGAAGGACGTGTGGTGGGGCCACGGCGACGGGTCGGCCGGGGTGTTCGGCGGCCACACGAGCTTCGGGGACCCGCGCCGGTTCTGGGACTTCCGCTCGCTTGGCCACGGCGACATCCGCTTCGAGGACATCATCGTCGCCCTGAACGACGTGGGCTACCGCGGCCCGCTGTCGGTCGAGTGGGAGGACATCCGGATGGACCGGGTCCACGGCGCGACCGAAGCCGCGGCCTTCGTGAGGAAGGTCGACTTTCCCCCGAGCGCACACGCGTTCGACGCCGCCTTCGACAAGAAGAACCAGTAGGTCCAAGAGGACACGGGCCCGCCAGACAGGCAGGCCCGTGGGGGCACCCCAAAACCGAAAACCCATATGAGCATCAAAATTGGAATCGTTGGCGCCGGCGGAATGGCCGGATACCATGTGGCCGGCTTCCGCAAGGCCGGCGCAGAAATCGTGGCGATGGCCGACGTGAACAAGGCCGCCGCCGATCGGGTGGCCGCCAAGCACGGCATCGGCCGGGTCTTCAAGAGCCTCTCAGAGATGCTAAGGCGCGCGCCGGAGATTAACGCCGTCTCGATCATCGTCCCCAACAAGTTCCATGCGCCGCTCGCCCTTCAGGCGCTTAGGGCAGGCAAGAACGTCTTCTGCGAGAAGCCACCCTCGGTGAACGCGAGGGAGATGGCGGAGCTGCGCAAGGCCACCTCGAAGGCGAGGCGCGTCCTCATGTTCAACTTCAACAACCGGGCGCGCCCCGAGAGCTACGCGATGATGGATTACATCGAGGCGGGAACGGTCGGCACGATCAACTCGTGCCAGGCAACGTGGGCCCGCAGGGCCGGCATCCCCGGGTTCGGGGGCTGGTTCACGACGAAGGCCCTCTCCGGCGGCGGCCCGCTCATAGACCTGCTCCACATGATGGACCTGGGCCTTTATTTCATGGGCTACCCGGAGCCCGCCCATGTCCTTGCCCGCACGTACCGCGACCACATCGACAACAAGGCGTTCAAGGGGCCGTGGGGCATCGCGGACGTGCCAAACGGCGTCACGGACGTGGAGGCGGCGGCGCACGGCTTCGTGACGTTCAGGAGCGGCCAGTCCATGTCGTTCCAGGTCTCCTGGGCCGAGATGATCCAGAGGGAGGAGGTCTCGGTCGCGTTCCAGGGCAGGAAGGCCGGGGGACTCGTGCGGAGACTCTTCGGCGTCGACGGCCTCGACCAGACGGCAAGCGACACGTGCGAGCTGTACACGCTCGAGCATGGCCGCATGGTCAACCGCAGCATCCTGGTCTCGGCCGACGAGGCGATGGGACGAATCCGCTCCGCGCAGAATTTCGTGCGCACGATCGAGGGCAAGGAGAAGCCGCTCAACACCCCGGACCAGGCTTTGGTGTTGATGCAGATTGTCGACGCCGCCTATAAATCCGCCGCCACAAGGCGGCCGGTCGCGCTCTAGGGGGCGCTCAACCGGGGCCAACTCCTCCACACCCACTCCCCAACCCACACTATGCGCAGGAAACTCCGTTTTGGAATGATCGGCGGCGGCCGGGGCGCCTTTATCGGCGGGGTGCACCGCATCGCGGCGGCCATGGACGGGAGGGCCGAGCTCGTCGCCGGGGCGTTCTCGAGCGACCCTCAGCGCTCGAGGGACTCGGGTTCGGACCTATTCCTAGACCCCGCCCGGGTCTACGGCACCTACCAGCAGATGGCCAAGGCCGAGTCCGCGATGCCGCCCGGGAAGCGCCTGGACTTTGTCGTCATCGTGACGCCCAACCACCAGCATTTCGGGCCGGCGCGCCTCTTCCTTGAATCCGGGTTCAACGTGGTCTGCGACAAGCCGGTCACCTTCGACATGGCGCAGGCGAAGAAGCTGAGGGCCGTCGTGCGGAGGACCGGAAAGGTGTTCGTCCTCACCCACAACTACACCGGAAACCCTATGGTGAAGCAGGGACGCGAGCTCGTGAAAAACGGGACGATCGGCGCGATCCGCAAGGTCGTGGTCGAGTACCCGCAGGGCTGGCTCTCCAGCGCGGTGGTGCTCCTTGGGCCCAAACAGGCGGCGTGGCGGACCGACCCCAAGCGGAGCGGGGCGGCCGGCTGCATGGGGGACATCGGCTCCCACGCCGAGAACCTGGCCCGCTACATCACGGGCCTGGAGATCGAGGAGCTGTGCGCCGACCTGTCCACCTTCGTAAAGGGCCGAAAGCTGGACGACGACGGCAACGTCCTCGTCAGGTACCGGGGCGGCGCCAAGGGCGTGCTGCACGCCTCCCAGGTCTGCGTGGGGGACGAGAACAACCTCAACATCCGGGTCTACGGCACGAAGGCGTCGCTTGAATGGCACCAGGAAAGCCCGAATGCGCTCGTGGTGAAGTTCCCGAACGGGCCCAGCCAGACCTGGCGCCGCGGCAACCTCTACACCGGCGGCGAGGCCAAGCGTTTCTCGCGGATCCCGCCGGGCCACCCGGAGGGCTACCTTGAGGCGTTCGCCAACATCTACCTTGAGGCGTTCCGGGCGATCAGCGCCGAGGTCGAGGGCAAGCGGATCCCGCGCAACCTGGACTTCCCGACCATCGAGGACGGCGTCCAGGGCATGGCCTTCATAGACGCCGTGGTGAAGAGCAGCCGCCTGGGCGGGCGCTGGGTCAAGCCGGCGGCCGTCTGATCCCCCACCCTGGCCCCCGGGGCGCAGGCGTCACATCCGGCAGATCAGGAGCTCCCTCTCGTAGACCATCTCCTTGGGGAGCCGGTCGTGGAGGTCCAGGAAGAGCTCCTCGTGGCTTATGACCTCCGCCCTCCAGGCGACGCGGTTGAACGCCTGCAGCTCCTCGAAGCGCGCCCTCGGGAACTCCAAGCCCGTCCAGTCGATGTCCTCATGGCGGGGCATCCACCCGATCGGGGTTTCCTTTGCCAGGCTCTTCCCCCTGGCCCGGTCGACGATCCACTTGAGTATCCTCATGTTCTCGCTGAACCCGGGCCACAGGAACTTGCCTTCGGCATCCTTGCGGAACCAGTTCACGTGGAAGATGCGCGGCGTCTCGCTCAGGCTCTTCTGCATGAGGATCCAGTGCCCGAAGTAGTCGCCCATGTGGTAGCCGCAGAATGGCAGCATCGCCATCGGGTCCCGACGGACCTTGCCGATCGTGCCGGCGGCCGCGGCGGTCATCTCCGATCCCATGGTCGCGCCCAGGTAAACGCCCGAGCTCCAATTGAAGGCCTGGTAGACTAGCGGGATGTTGCTGGCCCTTCGGCCGCCGAAGACGATGGCGCTGATCGGGACGCCGTCCGGCCTCTCCCAGTCCGGGTCGATGGTCGGGCACTGCGAGGCGGGCGCGGTGAAGCGCGCGTTGGGGTGGGCCGCGGGCCTGCCGCAGCCCGGGGTCCAGTCCTTGCCCTGCCAGTCGGTCAGGCGTGGCGGGGGCACATCCGTCATGCCCTCCCACCAGACGCCCCCCTCCGGCGTGAGCGCCACGTTCGTGAAGATGGTGTTCCTTGAGAGGGCGGCCATCGCGTTCGGGTTGGTCTTCACGGAGGTCCCCGGTGCGACGCCAAAGAACCCGGCCTCGGGGTTGATCGCCCTGAGCCTGCCATCCGAGTCGGGCTTTAGCCAGGCGATGTCGTCGCCAAGGGTCCAGACCTTCCATCCGCTGTCGGTAAAGGACTTCGGAGGAACCAGCATGGCGAAGTTCGTCTTGCCGCAGGCGCTCGGGAAGGCCGCCGACACGTAGGTCTTCTCGCCCTGCGGGTTCTCGACGGCGAGGATGAGCATGTGCTCCGCCATCCAGCCCTCATCCCGGGCGATGTTCGAGGCGATGCGCAGGGCGAAGCATTTCTTTCCGAGGAGGGCGTTGCCCCCGTAGCCCGAGCCGTAGCTCCAGATCTCGCGCGTCTCCGGAAAGTGCACGATGTACTTGTCGGGGTTGCAGGGCCAAGGAACGTCCTTCTCGCCCTTCTTGAGCGGCGCCCCGACCGAATGCATGCACGGGACGACGCGCTTCTCGGCCTTGTCGATTTCCCTGAAGACCGGCGTCCCGATCCGCGCCATGATTCGCATGTTGGCCACGACATAGGGCGAATCCGTCAGCTGCACGCCGATCTGCGCCATCGGCGAGCCGACCGGGCCCATGCTGAACGGGAGCACGTACATGGTGCGCCCGCGCATGGAGCCGCTGAAGAGCTCGCGAAGCTTCCTGCGCATGTCGAAGGGGTTCACCCAGTTGTTGGTCGGGCCGGCCCCGTCGCGGGAGTTCGAGCACATGAACGTCCTGTCCTCGACACGCGCCACGTCGCCCGGGTTGCTCCTGGCATAATAGCAGCCCGGCCAGAGCTTCTGATTGAGCTCGATGAAGGTCCCGTTCTCCACCATCGCCCTGCAGAGGTCGTCATACTCCTCCTTCGAACCGTCCACCCAGTGGAGCGAGTCGGGTTTGCACAGGTCGGCCATCTTCTCGACCCACCGAAGGAGGTGCTCGTTCTTGCTAAGGGGAGTAGCAGCGGCGCGTTTATTCATGGTTCTTCCCGATGAGGGCCGCCCAGTCTGAATTGTCCGCCCGAGGCAACGCAAGGACCGCGGGCCCCACGCGCCCCCCGGGGCGGCAAGTTTCACCGAAGCTAATAAGAGGTATTCCTCGGCGCGGGCGGTCCCAACCCCCACCCCAAATTTGACCGCGCGCCGAAAACGCGCATCTAAGGAGTGTGCCCCACCCCACCCCCGATGCCCGGAAACCGCGAAACGTCCTGCAGGAGATTGCCCGCCGGGCCATGATCGAGAGGGGCCTCGAGCCCGACTTCTCGGGCGAGGTGGTCAAGCAGCTGGAAAGGATCCAGGGTCCGGCGCCGCGCCCCCAGGCCTCGCTGCGTGACTTGAGGGGCCTGCTCTGGTGCTCGATCGACAACGACGACTCCAGGGACCTGGACCAGCTCACCGTGGCCGAGGCGGTCCCCGGCGGCGCCAGGGTGCTGGTGGCAATCGCCGATGTGACGAGCACCGTGGACCAGGGGTCTGCAATAGACGCCCATGCGAGGACCAACACGACGTCGGTCTACACGGCAGGGGGCATCTTTCCCATGCTCCCCGAGAAACTCTCGACGGACCTCACATCGCTCGGATTCGGCAGGGAGCGGTCCTCGTTCGTGATCGAGATGTCTTTCGACGGCCAAGGGGCGCTTGTCGGGTCCGGCGTATACGAGGCCCTCGTCACGAACAAGGCGAAGCTGGCCTACAACAGCGTCGCAGCCTGGCTGGAGGGAACAGGCCCGGTCCCGGAAGCCGTCGCGGGAGTCGCCGGCCTGGCCGAGAACATCCGGCTGCAGCACAGGGTAGCCGAGCAGCTGCGCGGCCTAAGGCACATGAGGGGCGCCCTCTCGCTTGAGACCCTCCAGGCGCGGCCCGTCTTCGATGGCGACATGCTTCAGAACCTCCTTCCCGACCAGAGCAACACGGCAAAGAGCCTGATCGAGGAGCTCATGGTTGCTGCCAACGGCGTCACCGCCAGGTTCCTCGCGTCCCGGGGGCTCCCGTGCATTCGCAGGGTGGTCCGCACGCCCTCCAAGTGGGACCGCATCGTGGAGCTTGCCGCTGAGCGGGGCTCGACGCTCCCGCCGAAGCCCGACGGCAAGGCGCTCGAGCAATTCCTCCTCGACTCCGCGAAGGCCGATCCCGGCTACTTCCCCGACCTGTCGCTCTGCATCATCAAGCTGCTTGGCCGGGGCGAGTATGTGGTCGAGTTCCCGGGCGGAAACGTCGCGGGCCATTTTGGCCTCGCGGTCGCCGACTACGCCCACTCCACGGCGCCGAACAGGCGCTACCCGGACCTGCTGGTCCAGAGGCTGCTCAGGGCGGCGCTCCATTCGGCGAAGCCACCGTACGGGGACGGCGAGCTTTCAGACCTGGCCAGGCACTGCACCGACCAGGAGGATGCGGCCAAGAAGGTCGAGAGGCAGGTCGTGAAGTCGGCGGGCGCCATGCTGCTCGCCGGCAGGATCGGCGAGACCTTTGACGCAACCGTCACCGGGGCCGCGGACAAGGGCACGTGGGTGCGGTTGGCCGCCCCGCCGGTCGAGGGGAAGCTCGTGAAGGGTTACCAGCGCAAACAGGTCGGCGACCGGTTCAAGGTGAAGCTCGTCTTCACCGACATTGAGCGCGGCTACATCGACTTTGCGGCAGCGTAGCCTTCGGGGTCAGCGCGCAAGGAGGCCCTGCAGGAGGAAAAAGACCCCCGCCGCGCCAAACCCCAGGCTCACGAGCCAGAATCTCCGCCTGCTGGTCAGGGCGGCGATCGCCCCTATGGCGATAGCGATCTGGAACAGCGTCACGCCGCGGGCGAAGACCACGTGCCGCTTGAGGTGCTCCTCGGCGGCCACCTCACGCTCCTTGGCCTCCGCCGCAATGTCATCCTGGTCCCTCTTGTACTCCGCAATCTTCTCGCGGTCCTTCTGCGCCACGGGCTTGCCCTCGGCCTCCAGCAGCTCGAGCTTGGATCCCAGCACCGCCGCCTTGATCCCTTTGGCCTGGTAGAACGCCCACTTGTCCGAGCTCTTGATCTGCTCGATCATCGCCTCGTTTGAGTGGTGACCCGCCAGCAGGGAGCAGACCGCGGCCAGTCCTGCCAGGAGGGCGGAGCTAAGCGCCACGCCCATCGTCCACGGCGCCTTGCTGTGGGCCGCGTGATGCTCGATCTCCTCGTGCAGGTGCTCCGTCGGGACTTCCGGGTCTTCCATAGGGGCCCCTAGCAAGAGGGACGCGCCGTCGCGGCCAAGCAAAATCTGCGCGGAAGAAAGGAAGTGCCGGGCCGCGCGACTGCGCGGCCCGGCACGTTAGGCGCCCCGGTCCACCCGGGACAGGTCGGGCCGACTAGAAGCGGTAGCTCACGCCCCCGCGGAGGCCGAAGTCCCTCGCGCTGTGCTGGTCCAAGTCCGCGCTCAGGGAGGCGCTCCACTGTTGGGTGATGCGGTAGGTCGCCTTCACGCCGTAGTAGGTCTCGTGGTCGGGCAGGTCGGTGAGCGGCAGCCCGCGGTTGTACAGGTGCGGCTCGGCCTGGTACTCGATGAAGGGCGAGAGAGCCAGGTCCTTGAGCACCTGGAACTGGACGCCCGCGGCCGTCGTGTAGGCCCACGACTTGCGCGAGACGCCGCCGGCCTGCTGCCAGGCGAAGCCCCCGTCGACCGAGACGAAGGGCTTGCCCCAGGTCTGCTGGAGGAAACCCGTCAGGCCGAGCTCGAGCTCGTCGCGGCGGTCGCTGAACCCGCTCGATGCTGCGGACAGGTGGTCGTAGGTGAAGTTCCCATCCAGGCCGTAGTTGTCCTGCTTGAGTATCGAGCCGTTGGAGACGAACTCGTAGTCGCGCAGGCTCTTCGGGGCGTCCTCGTCCCTCTGGTAGCCGAAGCTCACCTCGGAGTAGTTGTTTCCCAACAGCCCCGGGCCGGGGTCGACGGCCTGTGCGGCCGGAGCGGTCTGCGAGAACGCAGGCATTGAGAGTCCGAGCGCGAGCGCGGACAGCATGACGGGGGTTTTAATGTTTATTTTCTTCATTGTATCTGATGTTTGGATATACCGGGGCCAGTCCCTAAGGCCGGGCCCGGTGCTTTGTTTGACCGCGCAGCTTGGAAAAGTTCCATCGCCCGGGCGCCGGCCCCTCCGTGGTCGACCCGAAAAATTTATTTCCCGCGACGCGGCTCCGGCCGAGACGCAAACGAAGTGCCGTTCCGCCGTCGGGCGTAACCTTTCCACCGGGGCCGCGTCTCCCCTTTGGATGAGAACCGCGGCCGCTTGCACATTCCAGGAACCGCCATTACGTTCTCGTTGGCGTCCGTTGTTGCGACCCGCCTGGAGGGCGCGCGTAGAAACGCCGGAACAGCGGATCAAGAGTTCCTGTCGGAAGAACAGGGGAGAAACCGCAGACAAACCTCCGCACACTATGAACCTCAAGAGCCTATTCGCAATTTCCGGGGCCGCGGGCGCCCTCGCCGTGATCGCCGCATTCGGTGCGCCGTCGCGCGCAGCCGCCCAGGCGCCGGTCCCGGCCGCCGGGAGCCAGGAGGCGGGCCCCGCCCCTTCGTCCGGGTACGTCTGGATGTCGGGCCGCTGGAACATGGAGGCGGGCCAGTGGAAATGGGTGGCCGCCCACTGGGAGCTTCCGCCCTCCCGGAGTGCCGTCTGGATTGGCGGCCACTGGGCCCCTGAAAACGGAGCATGGGTCTGGGTGAATGGCGCATGGAACATCACTGATGCGCCCCAGTCGCAGTCCGCCCCGCCGCTTCCACCGGGCGCCTCGGTTCCCTCACCCTCGACCCCGCCGCCGCCGCAGGGCGCATCCTTCTATGACAACGGCGTCGCCCAGGGCGCGCCGGTGACGACCGACTACGGCCCCATCAACTACGCGGTGTCGGATCCGGGCTATTACTGGGCGGCGGATCCGTATTGGAACGCCTTCCCTTGGGCATGGGGATATCCCGGCGGGTATTTCGGATTCGGTTTCGGTCCCGCCTATTTCGGGTATGGCGGCGGCTACCGGGGCCATCCCTACGGAGGGGGCTATGGACGCTGGCATGGGGCCACCTCCGGGCGCGTTGGGGCGGGCGGAGGGCACTTTGCCGGGCATGCCGGCGGCTCGATCGGCGTCGGGCACCACTAGGCGCCCGCGCCTACTTCTCGGGCACCTCGCCGAGGGATTTGATCTCCCCGACGTCAACATGGCCCTGGGGCAGGGCCTTTCGCACGAGGCCGTGGCTGTCCATCCCGAAATACTGGGAGCCGTAGTTCACCATCGAAGGGAGCACCTTGGTGAAGTCGGTGCCCCTTTCCCGTACGCTTAGCCGGGTCACCCAGAGCAGCTTGTGCAGCTTGTGCTTCCAGAGGTCCTGGAAGTCGTACGCCATCAGGACCACCAGGTAGCGGCTCTCCTCGATCTCCGCGATCACGTCCTGCCTCCGGTTCCTCAAGGCCGTCATCTCGAGGCCGGTCGTGGCCGCCAGCTCGCTGTCATACCCCAGGATCGCGGCGTTGCGGGAGTCCACCTGGTTGCGCAGGTTGTTCTCGGCCGCCGCCGCGGCGAGTGCCCCGGTGTACGCCTCCTGGCCCGCCTCCTGCGCGATCGACGCCATCGAGGCGGCGCCCGGCGACACGTGATTATTGCCCGACGGCGCCGGGGCCGCGGGCGGGGGCTGGCCCACCTGCGTCGACTGCAGGTTCTGGTAGGCCACGGTGTTCGAGGCGCTCTCGGTGCCGTTGGTCTTCCCCCAATACACGAGGATGAGGAGCTTGGTCTTGTTCGGGTCCCTGTCCGTTTCGGGAACGTATCCCTGGGCGGCAAGCGGCACAGAGAGCATCCGCGCCAGCTCAAGGAAGCTGAGCTTGTCGATCGAATCGTCCCGGGCCGCCCCGGTCAGGAAACCGCCCTCCCCGAACGTGTAGGTCTCGGGCCGGAACGACCCGTCGGGCATCCTCGCCCGGACATAGTCGGAGCTCGCCTGCGACGACACGGCCGTCACCACGTCCTGGTCGCCCCCGAGCGCCCTTGCGCGGGGCATAAGCGCGCACGGCAGGGCCAGCGCGAGCACGAATGCCTTCCGCGCCAAGAGTCGCCCCGGCGGGATGCGAGTCACCATCGTCATCTTCTGGTACATAGTATATAATACCCGCAACCCCTGGCGCCCTTCAAAGCCCCAGGGCAATCGGGGAGGATACCGTGTCGGCCCAGCGCGGCAACCCCCCATGTGGTTAAAATTCGCCTTTTTGCAGCCCCGCCTCACAATTCGGCGCCGTGAACAAGCTCTGCATCTTCGTCGGCACGACGGTGGGGGGGTATGTCGGCGGCTTCCTTGGCTCGGGCTTCGGGCTGATGACGGAGATCGTGACGAGCGGGATCGGAAGCTTGATCGGGGTCTACCTGGGCTGGAAGCTGGCGCAGCGGATCGACCGCTAGCGCGCAGGCACGCGCCTCATTTGGGCTCTACGTGAACGGTCACGTCGCTCACCCTCAGCCGGGAGGCCAGGAGCGTGTCCTTGACGGCGTGGGCGATCCCGTGGCCCTCCCTCACGCTCATCTCTCCTGGGACGCGGATCTGGATGTCGACCAGGTAGCTCAGGCCGCTCTTGCGGACCCGGCACTTGTCCAGGCTCGTTACCCCGGGAACGCGCGCCGCCAGCGCCCTCACGTCGTTCTCCATCTTTGCGGGCACCGCGATGTCCATCACCTCGTTGAGCGCCTTCTGGAAGATGAGGACCCCGTTGAAGGCGATCACCGCGGACGCGATGAGCGCCGCCCACCCGTCGGCCGCCGCATAGGCCTGTCCGCCGGTGACCGCGATCGCGATGCCGACGAAGGCGGCAGCGGAGGTGATCGCGTCGGAGAGGTGATGCCACGCCTCGGCGCCCAGGGCCGTGCTGTCGGTGTCGCGGCCCACCTCGTTCAGGCGCCGCGAGAACACGACCTTGGCCGCGATGACTCCCGCCAGGATGACGAGGGTCCACCATTGGGGCAGGCGCTGGGGGTCCCTGATCTCGTTGACGGCGTGCCAGCCCACGCCGGCGCTCGCGCCCAGGACAACCACGGAGGTGAACAGGCCGGCCACGGCCTCGGCCTTGCCATGGCCGTAGGGATGGTTGGCGTCGGGCGGCCGGGCGGCCCACTTGAACCCCGCCCAGATCAGGACCGATATCGCGATGTCGCAGAAGGACTCGATGCCATCGGCCACCAGGGCGTAGGCATTGCCGAGAACGCCGCCGCCGACCTTGATCATTCCGAGCACCACGTTCAGGACCATGCCGCGCACGACGAGGCGCGCGCCCTTCTGGGCCCTGTCCATGATGCCTGCCTGGTGTGCGGGAATCTCCATTGCGGGGCGACCCTTGGGTGCCCGGGGGAAAATCTCAACACCTCGCCGTTGACCCTGCGCGGAACCGCTCCATGATCACGGGCCGCAATGGCCGCACGCACCAGCTCGATGCCGAACGACCCCGTCAAGCAGTTCTCGGTGTTTGCCGAGAACAGGGTCGGCCGTCTCTACGACCTTACCTCCCTGATGAAGGAGAACGATGTGCACATCATGGCGATCACCGTCCTTGACACGACCGACAGCTCGATCATCCGCGTGGTCGTGGACGACCCTGACAAGGCACGTGAGCTATTGATAAGCAATGACTTACCATACGGAGAATGCAACATCCTGGCCGTTGAGATCACCGACGAATCGGAACTCAAGAACGTCCTGGCGGCGCTCCTTGAGGCCGAGATCAACACGAACTACATCTACAGCTTCATCCGCAGGCCCGCCGACCGCGCGGCCCTCGCCATCAGCGCCGAGGATGCGGACACCGCGGCCCAGTCCCTGGGCAAGCGCGGGTTCAAGGTTCTCCAGCAGAACGATATTTCGCGCTAGGGTCGCGACCCGGGACTATTCGGCGACCTGGCCTGGGCCCTCGGCGTCGAGCTCATAGATACCGGTCATGTACCCGCTCTCGAAGGTGGCGCGCACCTTGAAGAGCCCGCGGAAGGATATCGGGACGTCCTGCGTGATGGGAACCCCCTGGGGGATCCTGACGATCACCCAGTCGTTCATGTTGGGCACCGTGCCGTAACAGCAGGCCATCTGGTTGGCCATGAGCAGGAATTCCACGGCCTTGCCGTTGTCCAGCTTGGTCGGGAGCATGAATCCGGTAACGACGGCCTTCTTGCCGTTCCACTCCTTGACGACCGAGGGAATCTGCTCCTCGCCGGTCGGGGGCGAGGCCTTCGGGTTGGCGAGGGGGTCGTATTCCGGGGCAACGAACTTGAAGCCCGAGAGCCGGTCGAACCCGAGCTTCAGGTAGCCGCCGTCCAACTCCGGCGCGGGGATGCCGAGCGTGGCCGGCGCGCCCAGGCAGGCGAGCGGCAGCAGCGAGAGAATGACGAGAAGCGGCTTCACTTGGTCCACGCTACCACAAGAGCGTGTTTCGTCAAAGCGCCTGTTGCCGCGGGCGCTAGGAGATCGGAGAGAGGTTCTCGGCGACGGGAAGGCGGTACGCCTTCAACGCAGGGACCACCCCGCCGAGCGCGCACAGGGCGACGAGGCCCGCGGGCGCAAGCACGAGGACCGGGTGAAACTCGGTGAGCGAGAGCACCACGCCGGTCTGCGCCCGAATCACGTGGGCCACGGACGCAAAGAGGACCCCGTACACGACGAAGCCGGCGAACGCCCCGAGCGCCCCGATGCAGGCGGACTCCACCACCACGGCGCCAAACACCAGGCGGCGCCTCGCCCCGAGCGCCCTGAGGATCGCGATGTCCCGCTTCCGGGCGTTCATCGAGTTGTAGATGCTCGCGAGGACGGAGGCGGATGCCACGAGCGCCACCAGGTAGGCGACGAGCGCGAGCACCTGGTCAAACCAGCTGATCTTTGCGAAGAGCTCCGCCAGGATCGCGCCCACGGGGTACGCCAGCGTGAGCCGGTTGCCCTGCTTGTTGATCATGATGTCGAGCATGAAGCCCGCCGTGGGCGAGCGGAGCTTGATCAGCACGGCGCTGATGTCGGTCGCAGCCTTGGGGTCGTGCCCGCTCATGGTCTGCACGCCCTTGATGGGGATCAGGACGACCCGGTCCAACGGCGTGCCCGTGGGTTCCATGATGCCCACGACCGTGTAGAGCTCGGCATGCTGGGCCGCAGGGTCGTACGCGAGGCCGTGGAACGGGTGGAAGGTGTCGCCGAGCTTGAGCCCGAGACGGCCCGCGGCGAAGCTTCCGACCACCGCCTCCTTTGCGTCGGGCGAGAAGACCCTGCCGCCCGGGGCGAAGGCGTACCTTGCCCCCGGGGCGTACTCCACGTCCGAGAATAGCTCGGGGATCGTGCCGACAATCCGGTACCCCTTCAGGTTGTCGCCCACGGCGATCGGGATGGCCGTCTTCACCGCGGGGTGCCTGCGGATGGACTCGTAGTCCTGCCACGCCAGGTTCCCCGGGGACGCCTCCAGGTGGAAGATCGCGTTGAGCACGAGCTGGAGCTTCGAGCCGCGGGCCCCGAGCACGGCGTCAAACGCCGTGGTCGTGCGCAGGAACGACTTCTGGGCCTGGGCCTTGACCATCCACACGCTCATCAGGAGCCCGCCCGCGAGTGCCAGGCTCCCGGCGGTCACCAGGGTCGAGAACGCGTGCTGCCGCAGGCTGCGGTAGACGATGAGGAGGAGCGTCATGGCGACCGGGCCGCGGCGGCATTGAGGGCCGTGAAGTCCTGAACGTTTGCGAACTGGCCGAGGACCTCCTCGTCGTGGCTCACCAGGAGCAGCGACGCCCCGTTCTCGCGGCAGGCCTCCCGGATGAGCGAAAGCGCCTCGCGCGCGTTGCGGCGGTCGAGGTTGCCGGTGGGTTCGTCGGCCAGGACGAGCGCGGGCCTGTTGGCGAGCGCCCGGGCCACGGCGACGCGCTGCTGCTGTCCGGTCGAGAGCTGCCGGGGGAAGTGCTCGAGGCGGTGGCCCAGCCCGACCCTCGCGAGCAGCTCTCGCGCGCGCCCGTAGTCGGCGCCGGCTGGGGAAAAGCTCATGCCGAGGACCACGTTCTCGACCACCGTGTAGCCCTGGAGCAGATTGAAGGTCTGGAAGATGTAGCCGAGCTTGGCGGCCCTGAGCCGGTCGCGGGCCGGCTCCGGCAGCGCCGCCATGTCCGAGCCGTCGATCCTGATACTTCCGGAGTCGGCGGCCAGGATCCCGGCCACAAGGTTCAGAAACGTCGTCTTGCCGCACCCGCTCTCGCCGCGCAGCGCCCTCTCCTCCCCCAGCGCGAGCGAGAACTCCGCAATGCGCACAACGTCCGCCCTTGAGCCGTCCGGCCCTGGGTAAGACTTATGCAGGTCCCTCACTTCAAGCATGACCGGTCCACCATGGGAAGACGCGCGCCAATGCCAAACGTTTTGCGCCATTCCGACGCTAGGCGCGGGGTTGCATCGGCCCGCGAAGTCGCCAAGATGGCCCCCATTCCATGCCGTACGCTGCGTATGAGTTGGTGATCCTCGGTTTCCTGATCGTCGCCAACGGCCTGATGACGGCGGCGGAGACGGCGTTCGTGTCGGCCAAGAAGGTGAAGCTGCTGAGGATGGCGGAGTCGGGAAGCGAGGGGGCCGGGGCCGCGCTCGTGATCGCCGAGCACCCGGGAAGGTTCCTGGGGCTCGTCCAGTTCTGGCTCACGCTGACCTGCGTGATCGCCGGCGTGGCGCTCGTGTCCTCTGCGGCCGAGGGGTTTGCGTCCTGGTTCGCCCACTGGCCCGCGGTGGCGCCATGGGCCGAGACATTCGGGCTCGTCGCGGGCACCCTGATCATCAGCGCGGCCATGCTCCTGTTTGGCGAGCTCCTGCCCAAGAGGATCGTGCTTGCGAACCCGGAGCGCGCGGCGGCGATCCTCGGGCCGGCGATGCGCATGTTCTCGAAGGTCGTGAGCCCGTGCTCGGCCCTCCTGGGCCTCGCAAGCGAGGCGATCGCCAAGACCCTGGGCTTCAAGCTGCGGCCCGTCTCGGAGACCGTGGGCGACGACGACGTGCGCGCCCTGGTCGAGCGGGGGCTGCACGCCGGGGTCTTCAAGAGGGCGAAGAAGGAGATGGTCGAGGGCGTCCTCTCCCTGGACAAGCTCCTCGTCACCACGATCATGACGCCCCGGACCAAGATCGTCTTCCTTAACATCGACGACAACGAGGAAACCAACTGGAGGAAGATCGTCACCAGCGGGCACTCGCACTTTCCCGTCTACCAGAAGAACCGGGACCAGGTGGTCGGGATGGTCTCCGTGAAGTCGCTCTGGGCGAATTCCGCCATCGGCCTGCCGACGGCCCTAAAGAACCTGCTCGTCCCCCCCTTGATAGCGCCCGAATACATGACCGCGATCCAGCTCCTGGAGCAGTTCAAGAAGACCGGGCGCCACACCGCAGTCGTGTCGGACGAGTTCGGGGCGGTGCAGGGCCTCGTGACCCTGATCGACGTCTTCGAGGCGATCGTGGGCGACCTTCCGGAGCCGGGCCAGCGCAACACCTCCAGGGCCAAGCGAAGGGAAGACGGCTCATGGGTCGTCGACGCGACGCTGCCAATCGCCGAGTTCAAGTCGGTCATCGGGATCAAGGACAGCCTTCCCAACGAGACCGAGGCCGAGTACAGGACCGCCGGGGGCTTCGTCGTGACCCAGTTCGGCCGGATTCCCGACGTGGGGGACCGCTTTGAGTGGAAGGGATGGAAGTTCGAGGTGGCCGAGATGGACCGGCGCAGGGTTGACTCCCTGATCGTCTCAAGCGCCACCCCCCAGGTCCCGGTGCCGAAAGCCGCGGAGTAGGCGCAGGGTGCGAATAACTTGTCGGCAAAGGGGCGTTGCGTTTGAGTCTGACGCCGCCGACGTTTCGCGCATGGCGGACACATGCAAGATGCCTTCACCGGACAACCGACCCGCATCCGCGGCACCGTCCTCCCGGGCCCGGACGGGAGAACCGCTCTTCAGGACGATCACGAGCGACGACTGGAAGCGCTCGCTCGACTTGGCAAGGCGGCAGCCGAATGCGATCTCCGAGCAGATTCGGACCGCGATCTCGTCCTCCTCGCGGAAGACGAGGTGATTCTCCTGGAGGGCGCGGGCGCCGAATGGGCTGCCCTGGGCGCCGCAATCCGGGCGTTTCGGGCCCTTCTTCCCCTTAGGCCGCTCGCCGACTTCGGGTTCCAGGCGAGCGAGGAGAATCCCCTTGAGGAGTCAAATCCCGCCCTCCGGCGGATCGGGGTCGGCGTCGAGGCGTGGGCCTTCGCCTCGGCCGACGGCTCGGTCTACAAGTTCTACCTGCCCCGCGAGGAGAAGCGCGTCGGGAGCGCGTTCGGCTTTGAGCGCGGGGAGGAGACCCTTCTTCAGGCTCGCGCCGGCCTGGGTGACTACCGGGCCCTCCTGGAGAAGCTCCTGATCATCCAGGTCCTCGGGGGCATGGCGACGGAGGTGGTCGCCATGACGCCGGAGGGCATCCTCGTGGCCAAGCAGGTGCACGGGGAGCCGATGCCGCAGGGTGACGACATGTCGGGGGACCTTCCGGAATCCCTGATTGAGATCCCGTCGCGCTTCCTCAGGGCCGACCGGGACCACCCGCGCCTGCTGTTCCTCTCGGGAACGCCCTTCCTTGTCGCGGACCTCCACGCGCGCAACTTCGTGCGCGCCGCGGACGGTTCCCTGCGCGTGATCGACCTGGTCGCGGGCCCCTGGCCCGCAGGCGATGCCCTGCGGGAGCCCCTGGTAGCCTCGTGGCTCTCCCGGGTAAGGGCCGACCCGGCGGCCCCGGCCCTGCCCATGGCGCCGGACGCGGAGCTCTGAGGGAGTGCTAGCTGCTCTGGCCGGCGATCACCTTCAGGACGTCCTCGGCCTGTTTCGAGGTCTTCGCACTGTAGTCGGCCCACACGATCTTGCCGTCCTTGATCAGGAAGGCCTCGCGGCTGGCAAAGTGCCCCATCATGGGAACGCTCTTCACGGTGACGCCAAAGGCGTTGATCACGGTCTGGTCGGGGTCGGCGATCAGGGTGAACGGGAAATGGTACTTCTCCTTGAACGCCTTCTGGGCGTCCGCCTGGTCCAGGCTCACCCCCAGCACCACCACGCCCTTCTTTGTGAGGTCCTCATAGGCGTCGCGCAGCGAGCACCCCTGGGCCGTGCATCCGGGCGTGTCCGCCTTCGGGAAGAAGTAGACCAGGGTGTAGGTCTGCTTGGCATAGACGTCGCCAAAATTGAGTTTCTGTCCCGTCTCGGTGATTCCGGTCACGATCGGGGCGCTGTCGCCCACCTTAAGCTCGGCTTTTGCGGTTGTGGACATGGTAAGGGCGGCTGCGGTCACGAACAGGGTGAAAAATGTCGGTTTCATTGCGCTGGGAAGCTGTCCCTTTGGTCGGGTTATTGCAAGCTGACGGGCACATTTGGGAATCGGTGGGTTAGGGGCGCCTTTTCCGGAACCTTTTGGGGTCCCGGAAAGACTAAAAAGCTCCTCCCGGGGGCGTCCGCTTCCCGGCATTGCATTTGTGCGCTTTCTCTGTAAGCAGCATTACCTTCATGCCATTCCTATCGACCCCAAGAAACCGGCTGTCCGGCATCAAATTTGCAGGCCTTTCACTTCTGGTTTCTTTGAGCGCCGCTATCAACGCCCGTTCGCTGACCCTCCCCAACGATGGTTTTGACCCGAACGCCAACGGCCAGGTCACCGTCCTGCAGGTTCAGCCGGACGGCAAGATATTGATGGGGGGCTATTTTACGCAGATCCATCCCTATGGCACCCCGGTTTCCGGGCACGGCTATGTCGCCCGCCTTAACCATGACGGGACGGCGGACGGCAGCTTCACCCCGAACGCCAACAACGTCGTGAACGCGATGGTGCTGCAGCCAAACGGCCAGATCATCATCAGCGGCAAATTCACGACCATCCAGCCGACCGGCAGCAGCACCCCGGTCACCCGCAATTACGTGGCCCGCCTCAATGCCGACGGGACCCTCGATTCGGTGTTCAACCCGAACGCAAACGGGGTCGTCTATGCCGTGGCCTACCAGCCCAACGGCCAGATCATCATCGGCGGCGGCTTCACGACGGTCCAGCCGAACGGCTCCTCGGCCCCGGTCACCCGCAACCACATCGCGCGGTTCAACGCCGATGGCTCGCTGGACACGACCTTCAACCCGAACACGGACAAGACGGTCCTCTCCCTCGCGGTGGTCCCGACGGGGCAGATCCTCGTTGGAGGCGGTTTCTCGACGGTCTCGCCCAACGGCGGGTCCGCCACCACGCGCAACTGCGCGGCCCGCCTGAACGCCGACGGTTCGCTCGACACCGGGTTTGACCCAGAACCCAACGGCAGCGTGAGCACGATCCTCGTGCTCCCGAGCGGCCAGGCGATTTTCGGCGGCGAGTTCACAACCCTCCAGCCAAACGGAGCCAACACCGCCCTCCAGTGCGACTTCCTCGCGAGGATCAACACGGACGGCACGCTGGATACCAGCTATATCATCAACCCGCTCGGGGCCGTGTCGGCGGTGGCGCTGCAGCCGGACGGGAAGCTCCTGGTCGGAGGGGCGTTCACCCAGGTGTACCCCGAGAACGGCCTTGCCGAGACCACGTCCACCTACATCGCGAGGATCAGCCCCGACGGGACCCTCGACGGCGGCTTCATTGTAAACCCGAACCAGGCCGTGAACGCCATTGCGGTGCAGTCGGACGGCAACATCGTGATCGGCGGCTACTTTACGAGCCTGTCCGCGGTCGACGCCCCTGCGGCGATCACGCGCAACTACATCGCGCGGGTGACCACCTACGGCATCCCCGACGCCTCGTTTGCCCCCGACAGCGTGGGAACGGTGTTCAGGTCGGTCGCGCTCCCGAGCGGGCAGGTCATCGTTGGGGGTTCCTTCCTGAGCATCGGTGGAAAGAGCCAGGGCTACCTGGCGCGCCTGAACGCCGACGGATCCGTCGACAGCACCTACACCCCAAAGCTGAACGGCCCGGTGCAGGCGCTCGCCCTCCAGTCGGACGGAAAGATCGTGATCGGAGGGGCCTTCACCGAGATTGACGGGTTCCCCCGGACCTACATGGCGCGGCTCAATACCGACGGAACGATTGACGGTCCGTTTAATCCCACGCCCAACTCCAACGTCTTCGTCCTGGCGGTCACCTCGAACGGGCAGATCCTCGTGGGCGGCCAGTTCACCGCCTTCACGCCCAACGGGTCGACCAATTCCTACGGGGTTTCGTCCTTCGCCAGGATCAACACGGACGGCTCCCTGGACACGCTGTTCAATCCCGCCCCCAGCGGGGCGGTCTATGCGATCGCCGTGCAGACCGACGGGCGGATCGTCGTTGGCGGGGCGTTCACCTCGATCGCGGGGGCGACCCGCGGCTACGTGGCCCGGCTCCTGTCGACCGGCGCCATCGACACGTCTGTTTTTGACCCGGAGCCGAACGGCAACATCTATGCGCTCGCGATCCAGTCCGACGGAAAAGTGATCATGGGCGGCGGGTTTGCGGGTGTCCTCCCCCAGACCGGCAAGATCGGGCCCGGCACCACGACCACCACGACGGACGCCGGGGGCAACCCCGTCGTTATGCCGCAGCCCGGATACAGCGCCACGACGGGCATCTACGCCAACCACCTGGTGCGCGTGCAGACCGATGGCGAGATGGACTTCTCCTTCACCCCCGACCCGAGCTCCGACGTCCTTTCGATCACGGTCCTGAGCGACGGAAGCGTGATCGCCGCGGGTGCTATGACCTCCTTTGCACCCAACGGGACCGGGACCGGCACCATCCGCAACTACATCGGGAAGATCAGCTCCACCGGGGTCCTGGACCCCACCTTTAACCCCAACGCAAACGCGCTGATCAACACGGTCTCGGTCCTTCCGAACGGCAACCTGCTGCTGGGGGGCTCGTTCTCGACTCTCCAGCCGGACGGGGCCGCCAGCCCGACCAATGACAACCTGGTCGCCGTCGTGAACCCGGACGGGAGCCTGAACACGTCGTTCGCCTCCGGGGTGAACTCGGCGCCAAGCGGACAGGTGGCCGCCATTGTCCAGCAGGCCAACGGACAGTTCCTGGCGGCCGGCTCCTTCCAGCCCTTGGCCGGCAACACCTCGGCCTACCTGGCCCGGTACAATCCGGACGGGACGCCCGACAACAACTTCTACACGGCGATCGACGGCCCGGTGAACACGGTTTCGATCCTGCCGACCGGCGCGACCAACCTGACCGCAACGAGCGCGGCCGTCTGGCTCGAGGCCAACAGCGCGGTGCGCCATGTCTTCGTGACCGATGGAACCGGCGAGGTCACCGCCGCGGCCCAGCAGTCCGACGGGAAGGTGATCATCGTCGGCCAGTTCATCGGCTTCGCGAACTCGCAGACCACGACGAACATCGTGCGTCTCAACGCCGACGGGACGCTGGACACGACTTTCAACCCGTCCACGAACGGGCTCATCAACACCGTCGCCATCCAGCCGAACGGGCAAATCCTGATCGGCGGCAACTTCACGCAGGTCTACAGCACCGCGACCGCGTACCTCGCGAGGCTCAACGCGGACGGGACCCTGGACACGAGTTTCTCGCCGCAGCCCAACCTCCAGGTGCTCGCGATCGCACTCCAGCCCAACGGCCAGATCGTGATCGGCGGAGACTTCACCTACCTGGCCTTCGGCACGACGACCGCGTCGCCGGTCAGCTACTGCGCCAGGATCAACTCGGACGGAACCCGCGACACGACCTTCGAGCCGCAGCCCAACGGCCCCATCTACTCGCTGGCCATCAACTCGACCGGCCAGATCCTGATGGGCGGGTCCTTCGGCTCGGTCTCGCCGAACAATGGAACCGCCTACATTGTCAATGACCTGGCCAGGATCAACTCGAACGGCGGCATCGACACGGCGTTTTACCCCGACCCCGATGGCGCGGTCACGTCGATGGTGCTTGAGCCGAACGGCCAGCTTATCGTGGCCGGCAGCTTCACGGGTTTCGAGCAGAACGCCAACATCACGGGTGTGACGGCGGGCAGCATCGTGAACCGCAGCTACATCGCCCGCATCAACACCGATGCGACGGTGGACGCTTCGTTCAACCCGAACCCCAACGGCACCCTGACGTCGGTGGCGCTGGCCTCCAACGGCCAGATCTATTTCGGCGGAAGCTTCAGCTCCGTGCAGCCCAACCTTCAGGGCTACCCGGTGACCCGCTCCAATGTGGCCCGGGTCAATTCCGACGGCACGCTCGACGCCTCGTTCGACCCGTCGATCAACGGCACCGCCAACACCGTCGTGCCCCTCGCGGACGGGTCGGTCTTCGTGGGTGGCGATTTCTCGTCGATCCAGGTCGGCGGCGCGTACCTTGTCGGGGGCAGCTTCGCCCACGTTGGCGGAAACGCGGTCTCGGATCTCGCCCTCCTCAACAGCGACGGCACGTTCAACTCGACCTACGGCGCCAATCCCAACGGGGTCGTGAACACGATCGCCGCCCTTCCCAGCGGGCAGGATGTGATCGGCGGGGCCTTCACGACGATGAGCGGGCTTCCCAGCTCCTACCTTGCGCGCGTCAATGCCGACGGGTCGCTCGACGCCACGTTCAGCGCGCCCGCGAATGCGCCCGTAAACACGGTCGTGGTCGAGCCGAACTCGCAGCTCCTTGTCGGCGGAACCTTCACCAACATCGGGGGCACGGCCGTCACCTACCTCGCGAGGCTCAATCCCAACGGAGGGACCGACCCGACCTTCGCGCCCGTGCTCAACGGCGCCGTGGACGGGCTCGTCCTGCAGCCCAACGGCCAGATCGTTGTCGCGGGCGCCTTCACCAGCGTGGATGACCAGCCCGAGGTCGGCCTTGCCCGCCTTAACCCGGACGGATCGCTTGACGGGACATTCAACCCCGGGGTGAACGGCAGCGTCCAGGCAATCACGCTCCAGGTGGACGGCACGTTCTTTGTCGGCGGCTCGTTTTCCACCATAGGCGGCCAGCAGATCGCAAACGTCGCCCACCTGTTCTCGAACGGGGCCGTGGACGCGTCATTCAACCCGAGCCCCAACGGGACCGTGAACGCGCTGTCGGTGCAGGGGGACGGCAAGCTGTGCATCGGCGGGAACTTCTCGACGGTCGGCGGGATGGCGCGCTCCCTCCTTGCACGATTCTCGACCCTTTCGCCCGTCACGCAGTCGATCACGGTCAGCCCGGACCAATCGACGTTCACCTGGACGCGGGGCGGGAGCGCCCCCGCCCTGTCCTCGGTCATCATCGCCGAGTCGACCGACGGCATCAACTGGACGAACGTCGGCATAGCGAACTCGACGGACGGGATCACCTGGCAGATCACCGGGCTAAGCCCGTCGGGAACGAACCTGTTCCTGGTGAGGGCGACCGCAGTGACCCTGTCCTCAGAGTACAGCTCGGGCGGCCTCCTGCAGACCGCCTTCCTCTCGAACTCGCTCACAAGCCCGGTCATCGACTCCGTCCCGGCCGTGACCGCGCTCGCGGGCTCGCCGTTCAACTTCACGGTCACCGCCACGTCCTCGCCGCGGGTCTTCACCGCTACCGGCCTGCCCCCGGGCCTGAGCATCAGCAGCAGCTCGGGCCTCATTTCGGGGACGCCGACGGCCACGGGCACCTTCACGGTGACGGTGACGGCGGCCACCTACGGCGGCAGCGCCACGTCGATCCTGACGATTACGGTCGCGTCCTCGACGGGCGGCGGCAGCCAAACCTCGAACTCCTCGGACCGCCTCCTGAACCTCTCCTCCCGGGCGTTCCTGCCCGGCAGCCAGGTGCTCATCGCCGGTTTCGTGATCTCTGGCACGAGCCAAAAGACCGTGCTGCTCAGGGCCGTCGGCCCGGGCCTCGGCTCGTTTGGCGTGAACAGCTACATGGCCACGCCCCTGCTTGAGCTCATCGGCCCGTCGGGCAACCTGATCAGCAAGAACAGCGGCTGGGGCGGCACCAGCGCCCTGTCGGCCGTATTCGCACAGGTGGGCGCCTTCGCCCTCGCGCCCACAAGCGCTGACGCCGCCATGGTGGCCACGCTCCCGCCCGGCGGCTACACGATCCACGTGTACGACCCGACGGCAACGGGCGGCGTCGTGCTCGCCGAGATCTACGACGCCAGCGCGTCGCCCCTCTCGGACCCGGATAGGTTGATAAACCTCTCCGCGCGCGGGACCGTCAGCCAGGGCGAGGGAGCGCTGATAGGGGGCTTCGTCGTAGGAGGAAGCGTGAACAAGAGCGTCCTGATCCGGGGCGTGGGCCCCGGCCTCGCCGCATTCGGCGTGACCGACGCGATCCCCGACCCGGTCCTCAAGGTCTACGACGCGAACGACAACCTCGTCGCGCAGAACGGGTCATGGTCGATCCAGTCCTCGTCGGGCCCCTACCAGACCCTGACCTCGGCGGCCGGGATCACCGCGGCGGATGCGAGCGTCGGTGCGTTCACCCTGACCAACCAGAACGACACCGCCCTCATTGTGGACCTGCCCCCCGGCTCGTACACCTTCCAGATCACGAGCGCCAGCAACGCCACGGGCGAGGCGCTGGGCGAGGTCTACGAGCTGCCCTGACCGGCGCCCGATCCTACCAATCGTCGCTTCTAAACGGCGCCGCGGGAAGCCCGGCGCCGTTGTAGAGGTTCGCCTCGGGGGCGTTCCTCCAGGCATAGCGGACGGCGACCGGTTGTTTCACGAGCGGCGACTGGACAAGGAGCGTGCTTCCCTGGATCACGGCCTTGGCGGGATGGAACACCTTGTCCGCCCCGGCGACCTCGAAGGACTGGAGCGGCTTGTCGGAGGCCGTGATGCCCTCTCCCGTGAACCGGAAATGGACGCGCATCGAAGCGCCCTCCGCCTCGGCTCCGGCAAAGGCTGGGCCCGAGTAGTCGACCGGTATCGCGTACACCTTCGCCTTCGCGATCAGGGCGAGTCGGCGGCCCACCTCCTGCTTGTTCCGCGGGTTGATGCTCGACGGGTCCCCGATGTCGATGGCCACCGCCTGGCCGGTCGCGGGCAGCGCGAGCGCGCGCGACTGGGCCTCCCTGAGGTTGGGCAGGGCCTCGCCGCGGCCGCTGGGGGGCGCCTTGAAATTCGCAAGCTGCACCCAGAGGAAGGGGATGTCCCCCTGCCCAAAATGGGAGCGCCAGGACGTGATGAGAGCCGGGAACTGCTGGGCGTAGGCCCCGGCGCGCCCAACATTGCTCTCGCCCTGGTACCACAGGACGCCCCGGATCGCGTAAGGCAGGACGGGGTGGATCATGCCGTTGAAGAGCGCCGCCGGGACCCAGGGGTCCTCCTTGCCCAAGGTTGCGTCCGCGCCCGCGTGCCCGTTCGAATACCCAGGGAACAAGGCGAGGGCAGCGGGGCTCATCCATGCCTCTATCGGGGTCCCCGACCAGGTGCAGTTGATGATGCCGACGGGCACCCCCAGGCGGTCGAAGATGTCCCGTGCAAAGAAGTAGCCCACGGCGGTGAACTGCCCGACGGTGCCCGGGGAGCAGACCTTCCAATCGCCGCCGGCTTCGTCGACGGGAGACGCGGACGCCCTCCTTGTCTCCTTGAAGTGGCGGATGAGCGGGAACGCGGCCGCGGCGACCTCAGCGGGCGCGTTATCGACATGAGCCCCGCTTCCGGGATCACTTACGGGGTATTCCATGTTGGATTGGCCTGCGCAGAGCCACACCTCCCCGACCAGGACGTCATGGATCGTGACGGACCCCTTCCCCGTAACCGTCAGGTCCAAGCCGGAGGGGTTTGAGGCCAGTGGGGAAAGAAACGTGATCCAGCGCCCGTCCGGGCCCGCCGTTGCGCCGACGCTCTGGCCACCGAAAGCGACGCTCACGTGCTCCCCCGGGGCCGCTAGGCCCCAGACCGGGACCGGCTTGTCGCACTGGAGCACGGCATGGTCCCTAAAGAGCGGCGCCAGCTCGGGGGCCGCCCGGCAGGGAGCCGCCGCGGCTAGGGCAAACGCAAGGGAGGCGATCGGGCGCAACTGCGACATGGAGACTCCGTAGGAGCCCCAAGGAGCCCCCGGGATCAAGGAGTTTTCTCGGGCTCGGGTTTTGACCGGCCCAGAAATGCGTGCAGCTCAGAGGCGAGCTTCGGGCCAAACCCGGCCACCTCGGAGATATCCGCGACGGATGCGGCCTTGAGCCTCTCGATGCCCCCGAACCACGCGAGAAGTGCCGCCCGGCGGACCGGCCCAAGCCCCGGGAAGTCGTCAAGGAGGGACTCCCTGATCCTCTTCGAGCGAAGGTCGGCATTATAGGTGTTCGCGAACCGGTGCGCCTCGTCTCTCAGGCGCTGGAGGAGCCTGAGGCCGGGATGGTCGAGCGGCAGGTTTAGCGGGGGCCGCCCGTCGGGAAAAATGAGGGTTTCCTCCCGCTTGGCGAGGCCCACCAGCGGCGGGGGCACTATGTCCAGCGCCACGAACGCCTTCAGCGCCGCGCCGACCTGGCCCACCCCGCCGTCGATGACCACCAGGTCCGGGAACGCCCTGCCCTCCCCCTTGAGACGCCCGTACCGGCGACCGACCACCTCCTGCATCGCGCGAAAATCGTCGTTGCCCATGAAGCCCTTGATCCTGAAGCGGCGATAGTTGTCGCGGTCGGGCTTGCCGTCGGCGAACCGCACCATCGACGCGACGACGAAGGTGCCCGAGATGTGCGAGATGTCGAAGCACTCGACCGCATTCGGGGGCGCGGGCAGCTTCAGGGCGTCCCGGAGCGATTCCAGGGCCTGGCCACCCGCGCTCGGGGCCGTGGGGTCGGTGCGCTCGAAGTGCCTCGGCCTCTCAAGGGTCTTCTCCAGGGCAAAGACAATGTCCCGGAGCCCCGCGGCCTTCTCGAACTCGCGGCGCTCCGAGGCCGACGCCATCTCGGCCCTCAGGGACTCGAGCCACTGCCTGGATTTACCCTCAAGGAAGGCGCACGCAGCCTCGACACGCACCCTGTAGACTTCCGGGGTCACGCTCTCCGGGAAACCGTAGATCTCCGCCCTCACGTCGTCGTAGAGCCTCCACGACCCGTCCGGCAGCCGAACCGGCGTGGCGTCGCCCAGGAGGACGCCGAACTGGCGCCGCATCTGGGCCAGGGTCTTCCTCAGGGGCCCGCTGTGGGCAAAGGGCCCGAAGTACCTCGACGTGTCGTCCTTCCTCAGGCGCACGAGCCGAAACCTCGGCAGCTCCTCCCGCAGGTCGACCCGCACCAGGAGGAAGCGCTTGTCGTCCGTGAAATCCGTGTTGTAGCGCGGCTTCCACTGCTTGATCAGCTTGCCCTCAAGGAGCAGCGCCTCGGGCTCCGACTTCACCTCGATCGTGTCGAAGTCGGCGATCATCTCCACGAGGGCCCTGATCTTGGGGTGCAGGGTGAAGCCGCGGGACGGCTGGAAGTACGACGACACCCGTCGCTTGAGCGCCTTCGCCTTGCCGACGTAGATGATCCTTCCTATCCGGTCCTTCATCAGGTACACACCCGGTCGGTCGGGAAGCCTGCGGACCTTCTCCTTGAGCGTGGGAGGGACCCCGCTATCTGCTTCAACGGCTGGCATTTTCCAGAGAATAGCTTAAATTTATCAGCCGAAAAGGATGCTTTCCGCGAATTTCCAGCCCACCGTTTGAAAAAGCCAGCCCATAGGCTCCACTACGAACTGCTCACCATAGGCGACGAACTCCTGCTCGGACTCACCGCCAACGGGCACCTCACGTTCATAGGGTCTGAGCTGGGTGCGCACGGGGTGCAGCTGAAGAGGAATGTGACGGTAACGGATGACGCCGAGGACATTGCGGCGCAGTTCAGGGAGAGTTGGGAGCGCGCGGATGTGGTCCTCATCACGGGCGGCCTCGGTCCCACCTGCGACGACCGCACCCGGGAGGCGGTCGCAGGCGTCCTCGGCCAGAAGCTGGTATTCGATCCCGCGATTGAGCGGCACATCCTGGACCGGTTTGCGCTCTTCGGGCGCAAGATGACCCCGAACAACCTGAAGCAGGCCTACCGTTTCGAGAGGGGCGAGGTGCTCGCCAATTCGAACGGCACCGCCCCGGGCCTCTGGGTCGAGCAGGACGGCAAAGTGCTCTGCATGATGCCGGGCCCGCCCAACGAGCTCCGGCCGATGTTCACGGAGCAGGTGATCCCGCGCCTTGCCGGCCTTGGCCTGGTCCTCGAGAGCGAGGCCTACGTGCAGCTGCGCACCGCCGGGATCGGCGAGTCGATGCTCGAGACAAAGCTCCAGCCCCTGTTCGACCGGCACGGGCCGAGCCTCGGGATCGCCTTCTGCGCCCACGCCGGGCACGTCGACTGCAGGCTGAGCTCCCCCGGGGGCCAGCTTAGCATGGCCGAGGTCGGTGCGATCGCCGACGAGTGCGCGCAGCTTCTGGGCGAGGATTTCGTGACGCGCGGCTGCGACTCGCTGGCAAAGGTGTGCGCGGATCTGCTCCGGTCCCAGGAGAAGCGCCTGGCGGTCGCCGAGACGGCCACCGGCGGCCTGCTTTCGAATGCCTTCACCGACATCTGCGGAGCCTCAAAATTCTTCTCGGGCGGCTGCGTGTGCTATTCGAACGACTCGAAGATGCAGCTCCTGGATGTTCCCGAGTGCCTCCTCCTCCAGCACGGCGCCGTGAGCGCCGAGGCCGTGGTCGCGATGGCGACGGGCGCAGCCGAGAAATTGGGCGCCGATTATGCCCTCGCGATCACCGGGTTTGCCGGACCCTGTGGAGGCTCCAACGAGAACCCGGTCGGGACCATATTCGTGGCACTCCACGCCCCCCATGGAGTCTGGTCGCGCAAGCTGAGCTATCCGGGCCCCAGGGCCACGGTGAAGCAGCGCGTGGTGAACGCCTCGCTCGACTGGCTCAGGCGCGAGCTCGTCCGGGCGCATAATGGCGCGGTGATGCCCGAGAAGCACGAGAATGTCATGCAGTAGCCCGACCCCCGGACATGAGGTTCCGGAGCGCGGCTAGGTACTTTCCGCGGGTCTTCGCTATCACGCCTTCCGGCAGCCTTGGGGCGGGCGTTTCTTGGTCCCACGAAATTCCAAGCAGGTAGTCCCTCACGAACTGCTTGTCGTAGCTCGGCGGGGAGGCGCCGGGGGCGTAGCTCTCCCTCGGCCAGTACCGGGATGAGTCGGGCGTCAGCACCTCGTCGATGAGGACAAGCGACCCCGCGTCGTCCGTCCCGAACTCGAACTTCGTGTCGGCAAGGATCATGCCCGAACCAAGCGCCTCCTCGTGGCCGAGCCGATATAGGGCGAGGCTTGCGGCCTTCACCCGTTCGTAGAGGGCTGCGCCTACGGCCGCTGCGCCACGGGCGTCGTCGATCGCCTCGTCGTGGCTGCCCTTGGGGGCCTTGGTGGTGGGGGTGAAGATAGGCTCGGGAAGGCGTTCCGCCTGCCGCAGGCCGGGGGGAAGCCTGACCCCGCACACCGATCCCGTCCTGGAATAGGACACCCAGCCGCTTCCGGCAAGGTAGCCCCGCACGACGCATTCGATGGGGAGCGGCTTGAGCTTGCGCACGACCATGCTACGCAACCGGAGATCCCCTTGGGGTATCCCGTACCGGTTGAACGAGGCCTCCTGGTCGTGAAGCAGGTGGTTTCGGATGGTTCCTGCCGTCCGCTCGAACCACCACAGGCTCATCTGGGTCAGTAGGATGCCCTTGCCGGGGATCCCGTCGGGAAGGATCACGTCGAAGGCGGAGAGCCTGTCCGAGGCCACCAGCAGGAGTGCGTCGCCCAAGTCGAAGATCTCGCGCACCTTGCCCGAGGCTATCCTCTCGAAGGGGGCCTCGATTGACGTGACCGCCTGCAGCGGCAGCGCGCGTCCGATTTCCGCAAAGGTCATCCCGTTAGAATCCTCCGGCATCAGGCGGCGTCCAGAAGGAAAAATGCTCTTGCTTGGGCGGGGCCCCCGCCTAGGTTGCGCAGTTCCGCGCTACGTCCCCATCGTCTAGCCCGGTCAGGACACCACCCTTTCACGGTGAGAACCGGGGTTCGAATCCCCGTGGGGACGCCAGCGGTTTAAGGAACTACGATACAAT
>Ga0302279_10000291_pt1 | contig 73034 bp, 61 predicted proteins | sample III_Bog_N3_3_FD_194541 | JGI IMG/M metagenome (GOLD analysis project Ga0302279, IMG submission 194541) | Peat permafrost microbial communities from Stordalen Mire near Abisko, Sweden - III_Bog_N3_3 | ecosystem: Environmental > Terrestrial > Soil > Wetlands > Peat | place: Sweden: Abisko... | reverse complement strand
CGCTTCCTCTGGGTAGAGAAAGCTTTCCTCCGAGTAGCGGAGCGCTTCCTCTGGGTAGCGGAAGCCATCCTTTGGGGAGCGAGAGCGATCCTCTCCGTAGAGGAAATGATCCTCTCGGGGAGAAGAGAGTCCCTCGAGCCGCCGCCGTCGCACGGCCCCCGCCCGCGGCGCCAGCGAAGCCCTGCCTCACCACAGCCCTGCCCGGCCTAGCTCTCCCTGAACGAGGAACAGCCCTGCTCCGTAAAGCCTAGTGCGTCGTGGCCGGCGTCTTCGCAGGCGTCGTCGCCGGAGCCTTCGCTGCGGGCGCCTTCGCGGGAGCCGCCGCCGGACCCTTCGTGGCCGCCGCCGGCGTCTTCCCCGCTGCCGCGGGCTTCGCCGTCCCGAGCGCGTTCAGCTCCGCCTGGTACTGCGTCTCCAGCCGGTGCGCGACCCGCCCGACCACGTCCGCGAGCGGCGTGTCCTTGGAGATCGCGTCGACGTCCGGCTTCAGCTTATCGCTGATCCCCTGAAGCACTCCCGCCCACGCCAGCGACTCGCGGTCCTTCGGCGTCTTCGCGCTATCCGGCACCGCATGCCCGGCCGCCTTCGCCGCGTCGGCCACGAACGCGAGGTAAGCCCCCTTCGGCAACGGCTTGGTCGCGTCGTCCGGCATCGCCGGGGGCGCAATCCCGAAGAGCGACTGGAGCGCCGCCTCCATCGCGTACACCTTCAGGTGCTTCGGCAGACCGCGCGACCGATCGAGCCGCTCCATCGCCGTCATCACGCCGAGCGCGTGCGCTTCGTGGGTGAGGTCGCCGTCATCGAGCTTCAGCAGCGCGTCGAGCGCCTTGCCGCTCGTCAGCGCAGCAGTGGCCGCCGCTTCGTCGCTCGTGAGCTTCTCCGGCTCGCGCGCCACGTCGCGCTTCACCCTGTCGCCCGCGCGTCGCGCCTCGAGCGCCTCCCGCTGCGCCTCGGACAGCGCCTGCAGCTCCTTGCCCACCGGCGTGTCCGTGCCGACCCTCTTCATCAGGTCCGCGACCGCCGCAGGGTTCACGGCGCGGAGCTCCTCGAAGTGCCCGCGATCCTCGCCCCCCCACACGCTGCGGGAGACCGTCAGGCAGCGCATCTCGTCCATCGCCTTGCGCTCGATGGCCTCCCCCAGCGCGTCGCCCCAGAGCCCGCCGAACCAGCACGCCGCGGCCGCGACCGCCAGCCCGTGCGGGTCCACCGGCGGAGGCACGTCCGACGTCACGGGCCCGTGCGACTTCGCGCCGCCGCTCCCCCCGGCCCCTTCGACCGGCGGCGGAATGGGCGCCACCTGCGTCGGCACCGACGCGATCTCGCCGCCGCAGGCGACGAGCGTGATCAACGAGGAAAGACCGATGAGCCGACGGATGCTGACGCGCATGCCGCGAGGAAAGCGCAAGAACACGCCCGCGCGCAAGCGATTGCTCGAGGGCTAGGGGATCTCGCCGCAGCGGTCGTCGCTGATCCCCCGCACCCGCGTCCACGTCTGCCCCCGCCCGTGGGCCCCTTTCGGTACGTACGTCAGCGTCAGGCTCGCTGTGCCGCGCGTCACCGCGAGCTTCACGGGCACGCTCGCGTCGCCGTCGCGCGCCTTCATCGAGACCACGATGTCGCCGTCGCGCAGCCCCGCGCGAGCCGCCGGTCCATCGGCGCGAACGCCGGAGACGCGCGCCTCCTTCGACTTGCGCGTCGCATCGACGTCGAACCCCGGATCGTACGCCGTGTACTCGCCCGTCCCCGCGCGGAAGCACGGACCGAGCGCGCCGTCGTGAAGCCAGAGAGGCCCCCCCTGCGCAACGAGCGCGTCGAACGTGCGCGCCGCGTCGGGATCGTCCTTCGCGAGCGCCGCCGTCCACTGCGCCACGGTGAACGTTCGCTGCTTCTCTTCCTCCGCCCGCTCCACCATCGCCGCGAGCACCGCTTCGATCCCGTGATCCCCCTTCGTGCGCGCGCGGATCGCGACCGACTCGGAGAGCGCATACAGCGCCCCGCGTGCCATCAGCGTCGCCCGCGCGACGTCGTCCTTCGCGGCAAGCGTGGCGAGCTCCGCGTTCCCCTTCGCGCGATGCGGCGAGGTCGCGAGCACGCTCAGCTCGCCGGCGACGATCTCGCGCGCGTCGTCGGGCGTGAGCAGCCCCGCGTGCGACAGGACGCGCGCAGCGAAGTACCGCGTCACCCCTTCGGAGAACCACCACGCTTCGGCCTCGTGCCCCGCGCTCGTCGCCGCGCGCGTGACGCCGCCGACCCAGTGGCGCGCGATCTGCTGCGCCACCGAGAGCTTGAGGGGCGCGGTCCACGGCTCCGCGGGACCGACCTGCACCAGCACGCTCGCCGAGTGCGGGGTCGTCGAGAACGAGCCGATCGGCCGCGTCTGCGACACGAACAGATACATCCACGGCACTTCGTCGCGCGACCGGAGCGACTCGCGAATCGCCGTACGGGTCTGCGCGATCTCCGCCACGACGGGCCGGGCGTCGAACGCGGTGTATCCGAGCCAGGCCCCCTCGTCGTGACCCGCGGCCGGATCGTCGATCACCATCGCGCCCAGGGAGCCCGCGAGGAAGCTCGCGTACCGCAGCGCCCGCGGCGCGAGCGTCGTGCGACGCGCGGCGCCCACGCCCAGGCTCGACGCGGCCACGCCGTGAAGCGCTTCCGAATCGATGCGCAAGACCACCGGCAAGACGCCGTCCTCGATCGCCGTCGGCACCGCGACCAGCGACTCGCCCGCCCCGCGAAAGCGATCGTCGAGCACGAGCAGTCCGAGCGGATCGTCCGGCGCGTCGTTCTCCGCGAGCACGTCGTACGCGACGTGCGACGCACCGGTCACGGCTCGTGCGAGCGTGAGATCGACCCCGTCCCCGACGCTCTTCGCCGCGACGGCGATGACGCCGCTCGCGTCACGCGCCGTGGCGTTCGCGACCCGCTCGGGAGTCCCGCGCGCGATGTGCCACGCCTGGAGCGGGACGTCGGCCGCGGGGAGATCGATCTCGACGTGGACGAGCGGAGTGGGCGACGCGACGGGGCGAAGGAGGAGCGTGAGCGCCGAGGCCGCGTTCGAAGGGGCGGGGGACGCGGGCGTCGCGGGCGGTGTCGCCGCGGCGGGTGGGGGAAGGGTCGAGCTCGCGCACGGGGCGACCGGCGGGGTCGCAGGCGCACACGCCACGACCAAGAGGGGGACGAGGAAGAGGAACCGCACGGTCAGAACGTGTAGCGGATGACCACGCTGGCGTCAGCCATCAGCCCGGTGTCGCTCTGCAACCCGAGCTTCGCGAAGCCCGTCGCGTCGCGCAGTCCGACCGCGAGCCCGAGCGCCATGTGCCGATCGATCTGGTACCACTCCACGCCCAGCCGGCCGGCGAACGAAGGATCGAGCGTCTCGGCGTTCCGAAAGCCGAGGATGGTGAGCGCGCCGGTCGGCACGTTGGCCGCCATGACGCCGATGCTCCCCTGGGCATAGAAGGCGACGCGTTCGGTCGCGTGAACGGTCACGCGCAGCCCGCCGCCGAAGCCGAAGATCGGGAACGAGTACGAGTGCGACTCGTCCTGGCTCTCCGAGGTGCTCGTGAAGGCGAGCTCCCCTTCACCGAAGAGCATCAGCCAGCGGGTGACTTCGTAGCCGAGCTGCCCGTGGAGCCACGGAGCCGTCGGCGCGATGTGCCGGAACTGCCCGAGAAACCCGAGCCCTCCCAGCGAGCTCTCGAGCACGAGCCCCTTGTGATGCGGCAGCGGCGGAGGAGCTTCGAGCGGAGCCTCGGGGAGCGTCGACGCGGGCGTCTGCGTGTCGCTCTCGAGGTGAATGTGCTCGGTCGTCAGCGACGGGTCGATCGCCGGCAAGCCCGTCGGAGAGCTCTCCGGGGGAGCTGACGGGGGGGGCGAGGGGAGGGCGGTCGCTGGACCCTGCGCGTGCGCCACGCTCGTGCCGAGCGTCAGGGCGAACGCGACGAGGAGCGGACCGACCCGGTTCACCCGTTCAAGATACCGACTTTTTCACTTCAACAACCACCCGAACAACATCCGCTTGGTCGCCTGCCGCCCGACATCGGCGATGGAGTCGACGAGCGGAATCTCCTTCGGGCAGACCGCGGCGCAGTTCTGCGCCTTGCCGCAGTCTTCGATTCCCCCTTCGGTCATGATCTCGTCCAGCCGCTCGGCTGCGTGCATCTTGCCGCTCGGGTGGAGGTTGAAGAGGCGCACCTGGCTGATCGCGGCGGCGCCGATGAAGGTCGAGCGGTCGTTGATCTGCGGACACGCCTCGAGGCAGCAGCCGCACGTCATGCAGCGCGACAGCGGATACGCCTCTTCCTGGTTCTCCTGCGACTGGCGCGGCCCCGGTCCGAGCTCGTGCGACCCGTCGAGCTGAATCCACGCCTTCACGCGCTTCAGCGCCTCGAACATCCGCGAGCGATCGACCACCAGGTCGCGCACGAGCGGGAACTTCTTCATCGGCTCCAGCGTGATCGTCTCGCCGTTGGGGGCGATGGCGTCGATCATCGCGGTGCACGACTGCCGCACCTTGCCGTTGATGACCATCGTGCACGAGCCGCACACCTCTTCGAGGCAGACCGACTCCCACACCACCGGCGTCGTCTTCTGGCCGCTCGCCGTGACCGGGTTCTTACGAACCTCCATGAGCGCGCTGATGACGTTCATCTGCGGCTGCCAGGCGACGACGAACTCCTCCCACCGCTTCGACTGCGGGGAATCGGTCCCGTCCTGCCGCAACACCTTGAGTCGCACTTGACGCTCGCTCATGACGCACGTCCTTCCGTCGCGCGGGCCGCTTCCTTCGGGAGCTCGCCCGTCGCTGCTGCGCTCGCGGCACCCGCGGTCTCGTACTTCCGAGCGCGCGGGGTCACGAGGCTGATGTCGACCTCGTCGGTCACGTGGATGGGCTTACTCCCGATCGCGTAGTCGAACTGGCGGACGTAGTTGATGGTCGCCGGGGCGCCGCCCCCGTCCTTGTGGAACGCGAGCGTCGTGCGGAGCCAGTTCTCGTCGTCGCGCTTCGGGAACTCGGGCTTGAAGTGCGCGCCGCGCGACTCGTCGCGGTTGCGTGCCCCCTGCGCGATCACGCGCGCCAGCACGATCATGTTGTTCAGGTGGCGAACGAACTGCGCCCCCTGGTTCATGCGCCCCGTCGCCGTGTCGGTCACGCCGATGTCCTTGGCGCGCTCCGAGACCTCTTCGATCTTGGCGAGCACCTTGTCGAGGATCGGGTTGTGCCGCTCGATGGTGCAGTTCACGAGCATCATCTCGGCGAGCTCTTCGTGCAGTTTGTACGGGTTCTCCTTCCCGTCCATCTTCAGGATGCGCTCGTACGAATCGCGCTCGCGCTTCTCGGCCTGCTCGAACGTCCGCTTCGAGACGTCGAAGCTGCTCGTCGCGAGCCCCTTCCGGTACGTGACCATCGCCGGCCCGCACTCGAGCCCTCCGTAGATGCACGAGAGCAGCGAGTTGGCGCCGAGCCTGTTGGCGCCATGGTACTGGTACTCGCACTCGCCGGCGGCGTAGAGCCCTTCGATGTTCGTCGCCTGGTTGCGCGCCGAGCCCGGCACGAGCGAGCCGTTCGACGCGCGCTCGAAGTCGACCCAGAGACCGCCCATCGAATAGTGCACGGCCGGGAAGACCTTCATGGGGTTGTGGTACGGGTCCTCGCCGACGAACTTCTCGTAGATCTCGAGGATGCCCGCGAGCTTCTTCCGGAGCATCTCCTGCGGGAGGTGCGTGACGTCGAGGTAGACCTCGTTCTCGTTCTTCCCGCTCGTCCCGTTGAAGACGCCGCGCTTCTCGTGGAAGCACTTGAGGAACAGCTCGCGGCTGGCGATGTCGCGCGGGACGAGGTTGCCGTAGCCCGGGTACTTCGCCTCGAGGAAGTAGTCGCGCTCCTTCTCGGGCACGTCCTTCCCCTTGCGACGCTCTTTCGGATCCTTCGGCACCCAGACCCGTCCACCTTCGCCGCGCGCGCTCTCCGAGATGAGGCGCAGCTTGTCGGCGCCGGGGATGGCGGTCGGGTGCACCTGGATGCACTCGCCGTTCGCGTAACAGGCCCCCTGCTGGTAGACGGCGCTCGTCGCCGTCCCGGTGTTGATGACGCTGTTGGTCGAGCGCCCGAACACGATGCCGGGCCCGCCGGTCGCGAGCGCGACCGCGTCGCCCGCGAACGACTTGATCTCCATCGACTTGAGATCCTGCGCGACGATGCCGACGCACCGGCCGCTCGTGTCGTCGCGGACGATGCCGAGGAAGTCCCACCACTCGAGCTTGCGAACCATCTTCGCGCCCGGGATGACGACGCCGCGCTCGTCCTCGACCCCCATCGTCTCGTAGCGGCGAACCTGCTCGTCGAGCGCGTAGAGGAGCTGCTGGCCCGTCGTGGCGCCGGCGAACGCCGTGCGGTGGAAGAGCGTGCCGCCGAACCGGCGGAAATCGAGGAGCCCCTCGGGCGTCCGGTTGAACGGGACGCCCATGCGGTCGAGCATGAAGACGATGCCCGGCGCCGCGTCGGCCATCCCTTTGACCGGAGGCTGGTTGGCGAGGAAGTCGCCGCCGTAGACGGTCTCTTCGAGGTGGACACGCGGGGAGTCCCCTTCGCCCTTCGTGTTGACGCTGGCGTTGATGCCCCCCTGCGCGCACACCGAGTGCGAGCGCTTCACGGGCACGAGCGAGAACAGATCCACCGGAACGCCCGCCTCGCAGAGCTTGATGACCGTCATGAGGCCGGCGAGACCGCCACCGACGACGATGACCCGGCGAACCTCTCCCGATTCACTTCGCGTGATGCTCTTTGTCGCCATTTCCGCTGACTTGCCTCCTGCCTAGCGAGACCCGTAGGGTCGGCTCACGATTTCGGCGAGCACGACGCCTTGGGGCCGTCCGGGACGAATACCGGTGTCGAATAGAGCAGCCGCGTCCCAGTTGCTAGGTACACGATCGTGCTCCCCGCGACGACGAACAGCGCAAGGCTGGTCGCAATGAGGCCCCATTTAAGGAGAGCCTGCGTCCGCCCGGCGACGATCATTCCCGACGTGCGGAACCGCGCCCAGAGCCCGGATCCCATGTGAAACAGCGTCGCGGCGACCCCGACGAGGTAAGCGAGCGCGACCAGAGGGACCGAGTGCCACGTCGAGGACATGTGCGCCGTCATCACGTCGAGGAGCGCGTCGCTCCGCAGCGCGCCGGTCCAGCCGCGAAGCGGAAGCTCGAGGATGTGCCCCACGAGAAACAGCAAGAGCACGACCGCCGAGCCGCGCCGGAGGTGCGGAAGCCACGCGGAGAGCTCCATCGCGCGCGGTTGCCGCACGGCGACCCACGCGGCCCACGCGGCGTGCGCGAGGATCGGCAGCATCACCGCGACGATCGTGAGCGAGACGAGGGTGGGCGTGCGGGCGAACACGCGATCGAAGCGCGCCGCTCCGGACATCGCGGTCGAGGTCACGACGATGTGCACGACCACGAACGCGCTGAGCGGCACGACGCCGAAGAAAGCGAGCAGCTTTCGCCCGTTCAACGAACCACCTCGCGGACTAGAGTAGCCTGGGTGCCCAAGACGATGCCGCGCACAGGGTGCAGGAGCTTCGCGCTTGCGGGGAGCTTATTCGTCGCGCTCTCGGCGTTCTCCTGCAGGGGCGGGGGGGGCGCCGGTCGCCCCGTCGCGAGCATCGCGTCTTCGACCGAGGCCGCCGCGGCTTTCGAGCCCATCGAAGAAGCCTGGTCCACCGACGCCAACGAGCGGATGATCCTCCGCTCGCGGATCGTCTCGTTCCTCGCGCAGTTCCCGGCCGACGGGCTCGCGCCGCTGGTGCGCACCTACCTGTCGATGGTGGAGCTCGACAGGCGCGATCTGAAGGCCGCCGAGTTCCAGCTCGCGCAGCTCGCCTCGCTGCCGCCCGGTGCCACCCACGACCTCGCCGAGATCGCGCGCGCCGAAGACCTCCGTCTGCGCGGCCACCCCGACGCGGCGTTCGAGCTCCTCAGGCCTCTGGTCGGGAAGGTCGTCGACCCCACCTCGCGCGCGATTCTTCAGGAGGAGGTGTCTCTCGCGGCGGTCGAAGCGAGGCGCGAATACGAGGCCATCGCCTACATGGACGCGTGGCTGCGGACCGCCACCGAAGAGGATCACGACGCGGTCCGCGAGAAGGTGAAGGCCGCTCTGGTGACGGAGCCGGAGACCGTCCTCGTGAATGCGCTTCGCGCGATGCGCTCCGGCGGAGCCGCCTCCGGCTACGGACGGGAGATCCAGCTCCTCGTGACCGAGCGCCTCGCCGCCGTCGCGCTCTCGCGGAACGACTCCGATCTCGCCCGCTGGCTCGTGTCGGCCGATTCGGGCTCGCCGCTCCTCGGTGACGCCGAGGGGGCGCTCGGCGAGCTGGCCACGACCAAGCGCGGGCTCGCGAGCGTGGACGGGCGCACGATCGGCCTGGTCCTGCCCACGGGCTCCAGCGACCTGCGCGACGAGGCCGCGGCGATCATGCGCGGCGCGGCCTGGGCTCTCGAGCTGCCGCGGTCCGACGAGAGCAAGGGCGATCACACGAAGCTCGTCACGCGCGACGACGGTGGTGACGCGAACCGCGTGGAGCCGACCATGAGCGAGCTCGCGGGGGAAGGGGCCGTGGTCATCCTCGCCGCTCTCGACCCGCTGTCCGCCGCGCGCGCCGTGACGTGGGGCGAGAGGCACGGCGTCGTCGTCATCACGTTCGCGGTGCCGAAGGACGTGCCGCCGCACGACTGGGCGTTCTCGATCGGCGTCACGCGCGAGGCCGAGATCGGGACCCTGGCCGAGGAGCTGGTGTCGCGCGGACAGGAGCTCATCGTCCCCGTCGTTCCTCCGGGCGGGAGCCCCGCGGGCACCCTTCAAAGGGCCGCTGCAGGAAACGATCCGGTCCAGGCGCTGAGCAAGGGGACCGTTCAGCTCGAACCGCCCGTGGAGTGCGACACGGCCGCCGCGCAGTCCGGGGAAGCGCGCTTCCCGGTCGAGGCATGGAAGAAGGAGCGCGCGCACGCCTGGCTGGTCGACGCGCCGAGCGAGTGCGCGCGCGACCTCGTTCGCCAGCTCGCCATCGCGCAGGCGCAAGGGGTGGTCGCTTTCACGCTGGACGCGACCGGCGGAAGCGCCCGGGCACCCCTCCTGAACATGATTGCAGTTCGCGCGGGAGAGATCCCTGTCACTGCAACCTCCCCGGCGGCCATCAAGGACGCAGGCATCCGCGCGTGGACCGAGAACGCCGGGGCGCCGCCGAACTGGTGGGCCGCGCTCGGACACGATGCCGCCCTCCTCGCGCGACGCGCCGTCGCCGATCTCCCCCTCGACGCGACGAGCGACGGTCCCGAAGTCACGAGGCGCCGGGCCCGAGCGAAGGCGGCGCTGATCGCTGTGGCCGCTCGGCTCTGGACCACCGCGTCAGCGGGCTTCGGCTCGGCCCATTCCCTCCCCCGTACGCTCGAGGTCACCGAGCTGTGGAGCACGGAGCCGCACGCGCCCAGGCCGTCGCACTAAAAGCGCGAGCCATCGGGAATAGAGCGTCGAGGTGCCTGTTTTCGACCTCACAGAACCGCATCGCCCGCTCGCGCTCACGCGCCAGCACCCCGGTTGACAGTGAGCCACTGGTCGCTAGGATGCGCCGCGCGGGAGCCGGGAAGGCCGTTTTCTCCGCATTTTTTCTAGGATTCGCGCGGCTGCTCTGCGCGGGCCCGCTCCCCACACGCCAACGCCTCGGGAGGCCGGATGTCTACGGACGTGATGATCTACACGAATGACCTGAGCAAGAGCTTCGGGTCCTTTCGCGCGGTCGACAAGATCAACTTCGAAGTGCGACGCGGCGAAGTCGTCGGCTTCCTCGGCCCCAACGGCGCGGGCAAGTCGACCACGATGCGCATTCTCACCTGCTTCATCTCGCCCACCAGCGGGACGGCGCGCATTCACGGCCACGATGTGTTCGACGAGCCGCTCAAGGTTCGCGAGACGCTCGGGTACCTGCCGCAGCGCGCCCCGCTCTACCTGGAGATGAGCGTCCTCGAATACCTGCGCTTCGCAGGCGACCTCCGGCACCTCGACGGCGAGACGTTCCGCAAGCGCGCCCGCGCCGTCGTCGAAGTCTGTGGCCTCGCGCAGGTGCTCGGGAAGGAAATCCGTCACCTCTCGCACGGCTACCGGCAGCGTGTCGGCCTCGCGCAGGCCCTCATCCACGACCCGCCGATCCTCATCCTCGACGAGCCCACGAGCGACCTCGACCCGAACGAGAAGACGGAGTTCCTCGAGTACCTGAAGCAGATCGGCAAGGAGCGCACCGTCCTCCTGTCTACGCACAACCTGAACGAGGTCGAGTCGGCGTGCTCGCGCGCCATCATCATCTCGAAGGGGCGCATCGTCGCCGACGGTCCGCTCGAGGAGATCCGCGCGAAGAGCGGCAAGGTTCGCTACGTCCTGTCGATTCAGGACGCGACGGGCTCGGCCTACCGCGGGAAGAACACGCCGAAGAAGGGCGAGGTCGAGTCCGCGCTCCGCTCCATCAAGGGCGTCGCGAAGGTTCACGAGCTCCCCAACGACGACCACGCGCTCACCTACGAGATGGCCGCCGACAAGGACAGCGATCTCCGTCCCGAGCTGTTCCAGATGGTCGTCGACAAGGGGTGGGTCCTACTCGAGCTCCACAAGGACACGCAGACCCTGGAAGACGTCTTCCGCCACCTCACGGTCGGCGAGGCTCGGCGCAATCGCAAGCTCGGCTCCGCGCAGGAGACCGCGTCGCGCGACGACGAGGGGGACGACGACAGCGACAACGACGATGACGGCGATTCGGCGGATCACCGCGCGAGCGCGGAGGCTTGATCATGCAGAACACACTCACCATCGCGCGGCGCGAGCTGCGCTCGTTCTTCGACTCGCTCGTGGCCTACGTGGTCGTCGGCCTGAGCATCCTCACCGTCGGCCTCTGGTTCTTCGTGGCCGGCGGGGGCGTGTGGCAGGTCGACCGGGCGAACTTCGGTCGGATGTTCGAGGCGCTCCCGTGGCTCCTCGCGTTGCTCGTCATCCCGCTGGTGACGATGCGCGCGATCGCGGAAGAGAAGCGCTCGGGCACCCTCGAGCTCCTCATCACGATGCCCGTGAAGGACAGCGAGGTCATTCTCGGCAAGTACCTCGCGGCGCTCGCGATGTGCTTCATCCTCCTCGCCTGCGCGCTCCTCTTCCCGATCGCCATGTTCGTGTGGCCCTGGCACCTGGGCTCGCTCGACTGGGGGCCGATCTGGTCGGGCTTCATCGGCCTCGCGCTCTTCAGCGCGGCCGGCACCGCCATGGGGTTGCTCTTCTCGAGCATCACCGAGAGCCAGATCATCGCCTTCTTCATCACGGCGTTCCTGCTCGGGCTGCTCGTCGCGCTCGGCATGCTCGCCCAGTACGTCCACGGAACGGTCGGCGACATCGCCGGGTTCCTGAGCTTCGAGTCGCGCTTCGAAGGCTTCGAGCGCGGACTCATCGACACGCGCGCGGTCGTCTACTTCCTCTCGATCGCCGTCATCTGCCTCCTCATTTCCTTCCGCTCCCTCGAGAGCCGGAAGTGGTCCTGAGCTAAGACAATGGAAAAGAAAGTCAAAGCGGCGACCGAAAGCGGCGTCCTCCTCCTCATCATCGCGGCGGTCCTCGTCGCGGTGAACCTCCTCGGCGTGTTCGGGATCCACAAGCGATTCGACACGACGAAGAACGAGCGCTTCACGCTCTCCAAGGGGAGCGGGAACCTGCTTCGCTCGATGAAGCAGAACATGCAGGTCGACGCGTACGTGACCAAGGGGCTGCCCAAGCTCGATGCGTTCGTCCGCGACCTTCGCGACCTGCTCCAGGAGTACAAGGAGCAGAGCGGCGGGAAGTTCGACTACCAGATCATCGAAGCGAAGACGGACGAAGAGAAGAAGGCCGCCAAGGACGCGGGGCTCATCGAGCAGCCGTTCGGCGAGGCCAGCGACACCGAGGAGAAGGCGGCCGTCGCCCAGGGGTACATGGGGCTCGTCCTCAAGTACGGGGCGGAGAAGGACGCCATCAAGTTCATGTCGCCCGGCGAGAGCAGCGGCATGGAGTTCTGGATCACGAACAAGATTCGTGAAATCCGCGACAAGGCCGACAGCCTGAAGCACAAGATCGGCGTCCTCACGGGCGACGACGAGATGAAGCTCAGCGACGCGAACCTCGTCCCGGCCCAGGCCGGCAAGCCGTCGATGCAGCAGATCATCACGCAGAACTTCCCCTTCTACGTGTTCCAGGACGTCGATCTCAAAGGCGGCGACTCGGAGATCGACGGCGACCTCGACGGGCTCATCATCACCCAGCCCGGCAAGGACCTCAGCGAGAAGGAGCTCCGCCGCATCGACCAGTTCGTGCTGAAGGGGAAATCGCTCGCCATCTTCGCCAGCGCCGTAAACGTGAAAGAGAACGACGCGACGATGAACGCGCAGCTCAACACGCACGGTCTCGAGAAGCTGCTCGACGGCTACGGCATCACGATGAACAAGGACGTGGTGCTCGACTTCGGGCGCAGCTTCCACCTCACGATGCTCACGCAGGGGGGCATCGCGACCAAGCCCTTCCCCGACATGCTCGACGTGCAGGACGACACGCGCTTCACCGGCAACGAGATGCTGCTCGACACGGCGTTCCCGGGCTTCTTCCGGCTGCCGGAGCTCGTCATCCCGCTCGCGTCCTCGCTCGTGACTCACTCCGAGAAGCAGCCCGAAGCGAAGCTCTCGATCATCGCGCGCTCGACGCCGCGCTCGATCGTGGAGACGGGCGACACGGTGGACCTGTCGCCGTGGAAGAAGTGGGCGGCCAAGGGCGCATCGGCGCAGTACGGGCTCGCCGCGCAGCTCGAAGGAACGCTGCACACGGCCTTCCCGTCGGGCGACAAGATGGGGATCGACAGCCCGGACAAGAGCGCGAAGACCGCGCGCGTGTTCATCATCTCGTCCAGCCAGTTCACCGCGAACCCGTTCGCGCGCGCCGGCAACGGGACGGAGATGAAGCAGTTCGGCATGAACATGCCGATGGGGCAGGACAAGGACCTCGAGCAGCTCGCCGGGCCGTACGCGCAGCAGGCGCTCACGCAGACCATCCTCTGCTTCAAGAACACGCTCGACTGGCTGAGCGGCGACACGGATCTCCTCGCCGTCTCTGCCAAGATCATCCAGGACCCGAACCTCGCGTACGGCGACGTGTCGAAGCCGAGCTTCGGGGACAACGAGACCGAGGAGCAGCTTCGCAAGCGCGACGACGAGATGAAGCAGGCGCGCAAGCACACGCAGGATTCGGTGACGTGGGCGCTGACGCTCGGCATCCCGATCCTCTTCGCTCTGTACGGCTTCGTCCGCTGGCGTCTGCGCGAGAGCGCGCGCGCCAACGTGAGCCTCGCTTAGTTGACGAAACGCGGACCTAGAATCGGATCAAGAAGCCATGGCCATCTCGCGTGACAAGCTGATCATCGGCGGCGTCGTCGTACTCGCCGGCCTCTCTGCTCTCGTCTACAAGCAAGCCAAGAAGGACCAGGCGCTCGGCACTGCGTCCTCGAGCGCCGCGCTCCCCGATCCGAAGGGGACCGACGACGTCGATAAGCTCGAGATCACGAACGGCACCAAGAGCGCCGTCACTCTCGAGAAGCAGGGCGACAAGTGGATGGTCACGAAGCCCGTGAACTTCCCGGCCAACCAGGGGAACGTCAAGCAGCTCCTCGACAACGTCAAGGAGCTGAAGGCCAAGGAAATCATCGCGTCGACCCCCGACGACGACACCAAGAAGACGTACGAGGTCGACGCCGACCACGGGATTCACGTCGTCGGCTCCAAGGCGGGCGCCGTGAAGTTCGGCGACGTCTTCGGAAAGTCGGGCGGGCGTGGCGAGATGATGCTGGTGGACGGTCACCCCGAGCTCATCGGCGCGAGCGGGTACTCGTCGTACCTGTACTCGCGCGAGGTGACCGACTGGCGTGACCGCGAGATCTTCAAGTTCGACGACGCCAACGCCTCCACGATGACCATCGTGAACAAGACGGGGAAGTTCTCCTTCACGAAGGGCGACAAGTGGGCCGGCACGCTCAACGGGCAGCCGATCCCGAACTACGACGACGCGAAAGTCGCCGACGCCCTGCGCGCGTTCAAGAACCTGATCGCCGAGGGGTTTGCCGACGGCAAGAGCACCGCCGACACGGGGCTCGACAAGCCGACGGCGACCGTCACGGTGAGCCTGAAGGACAACGCCGGGACGTACACGCTCAAGGTCGGCGACGTGTCGACCGGGACGTCGCACTACGCGATGAAGGACGGCGACACGGTCCTCGTCACCGTGAACCCCAACGTCGCCAACTGGGCGACGGCCGACGCCACGAAGTTCGCCAAGGCTCCGGCGAGCGACGCCGGCGCGCCGACGGCGATGAACAAGCCGCCGCACCTCCCGAAGTGATCTCCGGCGCCCGCGCGCGGCGCTGAACACCCTACGAAAGAGCAGAGCGTCATGGACCTCTTCGGTCATCTCAAGGCCTACGACTACGGTGAGGTTCACTTCGAGTTCGACAAGGCGACGGGGCTCAAGGCCATCGTCGCCGTGCACGACACGAGGATGGGGCCTTCGCTCGGCGGCTGTCGCTTCCTCGAGTACGAGAATGAGGAAGCCGCGCTGATCGACGCGCTCCGGCTCGCGCGCGGGATGACGTACAAGGCGGCGCTCGCCGGCCTCGCGCACGGCGGCGGCAAGAGCGTGCTCATTCGGCCGAAGCAGCACTTCGACCGCGTGGCGATGTTCCGCGCCTTCGGGCGGTTCGTCGAGAACCTCCGAGGCCACTACATCACGGCCGAGGACAGCGGGACGGGGCTCGAGGACATGGAGGTCATCCGCACGATGACCAAGCACGTCACCGGCGTCGACGTGAGCCACGGCGGGTCGGGCGATCCGTCGCCGTTCACCGCGCTCGGCGTGCGTCGCGGCATCGAGGCGTGCGTGAAGTTCAAGCTGGGGAAGGACAGCTTGAAGGGGGTGCGCGTCGCGGTGCAGGGGGTCGGGCACGTCGGCTATCACCTGTGCAAGGAGCTGCACGCGCAGGGGGCCACGCTCTCGATCGCCGACGTCGACCCGCTGAAGGCGGAGCGCGCGCATCGTGAGTTCGGGGCGAAGATCGTCCCGCTCGAGGACATCTTCGCGCTCGATTGCGACGTCGTGTCGCCGTGCGCGCTCGGGTCGGCGATGAACGACCAGAGCATCCCGCGCATCAAGGCGAAGATCGTCGCCGGTGCGGCCAACAACCAGCTCGCCGAGCCCCGCCACGGGGACGACCTGCACGCGCGCGGGATCCTGTACGCGCCCGACTACGCGATCAACGCCGGCGGCCTCGTCAACGTGGCGCAGGAAGTCGTCGGCTACGACGCCGAGAAGTCACGCGCCAAGACGCTCAAGATCTACGACACCATCCTCGACATCGCCGAGCGGAGCGCGCGGCTCGCAGCGCCGACCTACAAGGTCGCCGACATCATGGTCGAGGAGAAGCTGGCGCTGGCGCCGAGGGTGTGACGGGGGCCGCGAGCGCGCTCCGCGACAGATCGAGCGGCGCGTCGCCGAACGCGAGCCAGCGAGCGGCCAAGTCACCGTCGAGCGACGATGCGAGCGCCCCCGCGGCGAGCCCGGCAGCGATGGCGGCCACCGGTCGGGCGGCCGCGTAGCGGAGAAGCGTGGCCTCGCGGTCGGGCTGCGCGCCGAAGAAGGGGTGCGACGAGTCGGTCGCGTGGCTCGGGGTGGCGTGCCCCTGGTGGAGCGCGAAGGCCCACAGGGCGACGACGGCGTCGTCGTGGAGCGCGATGACGGCGGCGAGGCGAGAGGTGTCGTCCCCTGCGTCGTGGAGCGCGTGCAGGGCGCCGCAGAGCGGGGCGCGCTCGGGCGGAGGCGGCAGGGCGCGCAAGCGAGACGCGCGCGGAGGGGCCGCGCACGGGGAGGCGGCGAGCGTGAGGGCCAGCGCGTGCTTCGCCAGCTCGCGCTCGTCGGGGTGTGCGCGGGCGATCCGCGCGGTCGCTTCGGCCCGCAGCGCGCGCTCGGCTTGCTCGAGCTCTGCACGGAGATCCTCGGCCGTCGGTCCGACGCCCAGGTGAGCGTGCATCGCCGCCTCCAGACGCTGCCAGCTCTCGGCGTCCTCCTCGGCGCGCGGCGTCGAGTCTCCGAGCGCGACGCGGAGTCGCGCGATGGCCTGCGCCGTCTTCGCGTAGTCGCCCGGCGTCGCGATTCGCTCGAGCGGGTCGAGCGCTTCGTCGAGCTCCGTCAAGGTCACGCGCGACACGTTCGCGCCCGCGAGCGACGCCCGCACCTCGTCGAGCCGCCGTGCGATCCGCGCGTCGCGCGTCTCTGCCGCCTTCCGTGACTCCGGCGCGCCCCACGTCTCGACCACCCCGCGAATGAGCGCGCTCGCCCCGCGCGGGAGCGTCCACTCTTCCAGGAGACGCGCGCGCTCCTCGGCCACGAGGCGCACGAGCAGATCGCGCTCGAGCTTCGCATCGGCGTCGTGCTCGAACGTCGGCGTGCCGGCGACCAAGCTCTCGGCCTCGTCCAGCGACCGACCGCGCGCCGTGAAGGAGAAGAAATCGAGCGCTCCATCTTCGATGGCCGCGTCGGCGTCGCCCGTCGCCAGCGCCTTGACCGACGCGGAGTGGAGGCGCGCCTCCTTCGCTCCCCCCAGACGCGCTGCGAACCGCGCGTCGCTCGCGGCGATCAGCTCGAGCACGTGCTCCTCGTCCTCGTGGAGCTTCGCGACGCGCTTGGCGGCCTCCTCGGGCGACTCCGACGCCTTGGTCGCGTCGACCGCGGGCGGCGCCGGCTGCGCCGCGCACGCCACGAGCGTAAGAGCACCCGCGAGGACGTACGCGCGCCGCATCAGATGCCCATGATCTTCACGATGACCCGCTTGTCCCGCTGCCCGTCGAACTCGGCGTAGAACACCTGCTGCCACGGCCCGAAGTCGAGCTTGCCCGCCGTGATCGGAACTGTGACCTCGTGGTGCACGAGGAGCGACTTCAGGTGCGCGTCGCCGTTGTCTTCGCCGGTTCGGTGGTGCTCGTAGTCCCCCTTCGGCGCCAGCCGCTCCAGCCACTTCCAGATGTCGTGGTGCAGTCCGCTCTCGTCGTCGTTCACGAACACGCCGGCCGTGATGTGCATCGCGCTCACGAGCATGAACCCCTCCTGGATGCCGCTCCGCGCGAGGATCTGCTCCAGCGTCGGCGTCATGCGGATGAGCTCACGGTGGAGCTTCGTATGGAACGTGAGGTACTCGGTGTGCGCTCTCATCGTGGGCGCCAACAGGTATAGTCCGGGTCACTTGATGGCGCGAACGAAGCGAAGCGGAACCGTCACCTCGCGCGCGACCGCGCACATCACGCGCGTCGCCGAGCGCATCCTGGCGAAGGGGGCGCGCACCGCGTGGCCGCTCGTTCTCCGGTACAACAAGGCGTTCGAACGCGCCGCGGTCCACCCGGCGTGGGCCCCCGCGCCGCTCCTGAAGAAGCGCGAGCGCACCTACCCCGAGCTGGGGTGGCCGCGCGAGACCGACTCGCTCTGCCCGCGCTGCGTGAAGGACGTGCGCACCGCGGTCCTCAGCGGCGAGCGCGACCTGCGCACGCTCATCGACGGCAAGCCGGGCGAGGTCCGCGCGACCATCCTCGAGGCCGATGGCGAGCTGCGCATGGTGAAGACCTGCCCGGTGCACGGCCGCGTCGAGGACGTCATGTCGATCGACCCCGCGTTCACCGCGCGCATCGAGAAGCTCTACCCCGGGCGCGACTACCTCGCCCCGTTGACGAAGCTCCGCGACCACGGCTCGTCGAGCGTCAAGTACGGGCGCGGCAGCGTGCTCACCGTCGACCTCACCAACCGCTGCAACATGATGTGCGACCCGTGCTTCATGGACGCCAACCAGGTCGGCTTCGTGCACGAGCTCGCGTGGGACGAGGTGCAGAAGATCCTCGACGACTCGCTCACCATCACGCCCCGCCGGCAGATGAGCGTGCAGTTCTCCGGCGGGGAGCCGACGCTGTCGCCGCTGTTCCTCCAGGCCGTGAAGTACGCGCGCGACAACGGGTACTTCTGCGTGCAGTGCGCCACCAACGGCATCCGCTTCGCGCAGGAGCCCGCGTTCGCCCGCGCGGCGAAGGAGGCGGGGCTACGGCTCGCCTACCTGCAGTTCGACGGCGTCACCAACGAGGCGAACTCGCACCGCAAGGTGGGGAACCTGTTCGACGTGAAGCAGCGCGCGATCGAGAACCTCCACGCGGCCGGGATCGACGTGGTGCTCGTCGTGACGGTCGTGAACGGGGTGAACGACGAGCAGGTCGGCCCCATCATCGACTTTGCCGTCGCCAACGCCGACAAGATCACCGTCGTCAGCTTCCAGCCCGTCAGCTTCACCGGGCGCGACGAGGACATCGACGACGAGCTCCGCAAGAAGCAGCGCTACACGCTCTCGCACCTCGCGCACGACGTGAAGCAGCAGACCGGCGCCACCGAGCCCATGCGCGACTGGTTCCCCCTCTCGGCGATGGGCCCCTTCAGCGACCTCACCGACACGCTCCTCGGCGGGGCGGCCGACTGGGGCGCGCTGAAGTGCGGCTGCCACCCGAACTGCGGCATGGGGACCATCCTCTTCGTCAACAAGAGGACGAAAGAGATGGTCCCGCTGAGCGCGTTCCTCGAACTCGAGCAGCTCCTGCTCGACGTGCAGGACGTCACCGACGCCGGCGCCCAGCCACGCGCCGTCACGCTCGCCGAGACGGCGCTCGCGCTCCTGAAAAACTTCAAGCCCGAGGCGGCTCCGGACGGGTACGGCTTCGCGGATCTCGTGCGCCAGTTCCTCAGTCAGACGGGGAACCGCGGGGGGCGCGTCGGGGAGTACGAGAGCGACGCGGCGGAGTTCGAGTGGAGGGCGCTGTTCGTCGCCGGGATGTGGTTCCAGGACCTGTTCAACTACGACTTCCGCCGCACCGAGATGTGCATCATCCCGTACGGGACGCAGATGGGGGAGATCAGCTTCTGCGCGTACAATACGGGCGTGGGGTGGCGGAACGTCATCGAGAAGATGAAGGCCAACGCGACCGTCGCCGAGTGGTACCGGACCAACGGACGACACGCGGTGTACGCAAAGAACCAGGACCTGCCGCTGCCCGAGGCGCTGGGCACCGTCGTGCTGCCGGAGTCGGCGCGGGTGCTCGAGGCGAACGCCGGGAAGCGCCGGCTGCCGCTGGTGGAACGGTCTTGAAGAGGGGGGCGGGGGCGCTGCTCGCGTGCGTGCTCGTGGCGTGCTCGTCCACGAACGGCTCCACCGGTGGGAACGGCGCGGGGGGGACGAGCGCGGACGGGGGCGTGGACGCGACGACGCCGTCGCTCGTGGATGCCGGAGGGGTGAGCGACGCGACGAGCGCCGGCGACGCGCCCACCGCGAGCGAGGCGTCGGCCGGTTGCGGCCCGTACGCGGGCGACCCGGTCTTCACCTGCTCGGCTGACGGCACCTCGCGCGGCAAGTGCGTGGACGATGCGTCGCTCGACGATGAACCGTGCCCCAACGGCTGCCTCATCGAGCCCGCCGGCCAGGATGCGATCTGCATGGGGGCCGACGCCGGCTGGTCGTGCACGGGCTCCTACGGCACCACGCCGGCCCAGGACGGGAACTACTACCTGAGCGAGTTCGGCTGCTGGGTGGACGACGCGGGCGTGCACACCGACCCCGACGACAACTGCATCCCCTCTTGCTTGGACCAGGCGGTGGCCGCCGGGCTGTGCGACGCGGGCGGGTCGGGCGCCGACTGCGAAGAGGGGCTCGACTGGTACACGGCCGACGGCGCGCGCTTCGGGTGCTTGCAGCGCCTGCGGGTCACGAACCCGGCGAACGGCAAGTCGCTCATCGCCATCGCGCTCGACTTCGGCCCCTCGTGCGCCGGGGAATCGACCGTCGACCACGCCGTGCTCGACTCGAGCGGACAGGTGAACGACTACCTGTTTGGCGGCGCGCGCGGGACGAGCGACAAGGCGGTCGTGCACGTCGTCGAGGTGAGCGACACGACGCCGCTCGGGCCCGTCCCCTAGCGCGTCGCGCCGCAGCGGCCCGTCATCGACGTCTTGCCGAGCACCAGAACGCACGCACGGAGCACGTCCATCGAGACGACGCCGTCGCGCGGGCAGTAGGGATCGGCCGAGCCGGGGATGAGATCGATGTCCGAGCGGACGGCGAAGTCGCCGATCGTCACGGTCGCCGCGCGCACCGTGCGCGACGTCATGCGCCCCGAGGCGGCGTACAGCTGCTCGTTGTTCGCCGTGCTCCGCGCGGCCAGCGTCTTGCCCGCCGGTGACGTCGCCAGGAGGTCCGACCGCTGCGCGCCGGTGTCCACCAGCAGATCGACCCCGTGCCCTTCGATGGTCGCCGGGAGCACGAACGCGAGCCCCTGGATGGACGTCGCGTTGTCCTCGCACACGCGGCCGCCGTTCGGCGCCAGCGACCCGCCGCGGTGCCCGAGCTTGTGGACCGCGTCGTCGTACGCGGCCGCGCGCATCTCGCCACCCGGGAAGTCGAGCACGATGGCCCCGCCGTCGCCCGCGGCCAGCTCTTGCGGCGACACGAACGCGCCGATGCCCAGCTGCTCGATGAGCGGCGGCACCTCGGTCGCCAGCATCGGCCCGTCCGGCACCGTTCCCCACTGGTCGATCGCCATCTGCGGGTGATCCACCCGGTACGTCGCGATCGTCCGCCCCGCGTGGTCCGCCCCCAGGTCACCCAGCTTCTTCAGCGGCAGCCCCACCTGCCGCGCCAGCCACCCGGCGACCACGTGCGAGTTCGCGCCGGTGTCGACCAGCATCCACGTCGGCGTCCCCGCGACCGTGCCGTGCACGAGCGGCAGCGGGAAGTGCTTGCCGCGCAGCTCCCACTGAAAGGAGACGTGCTTGTCGGTGCGCGCCGGCGGGGCCGCCACCGCGACGTGCGGCGGGGGGGCCTTGGGAGGGGCGTGCGTCGTCGCGGCGCCACCGCAGGAGACGGTGAGCACCGCGACGCCGAAGCCGTACCGAACGCGCGAGCCGTGCCTCAGTTCGCGCTCTTGTAGATGTTCTGCACCGCGTGCAGCAGCTTGATCGCGTCCGCGCGCGGACGCTGGAACGCATTGCGCCCCATGATGCTGCCGAACGCGCCCCCCTTGGCGATCTCCGTCACCTCGGAGAGCACCTCCTGGTCGCTCTTGGCCTCGCCGCCCGAGAAGATGACGATGCGCTTGCCGTTGAACGCGCTCTGCACGCAGTGCTTCACGCGGTCGCTCATCGTCTTGGTCGGGATGGCGTACTTCTCGAAGACCTTCTTCGCCTCGGCCTGCTCGATGAAGTCCTTCGGCGGCTTGATCTTGATGATGTGGGCGCCCAGCTGCGCGCTGATCTGCGCGGCATACCCGCACACGTCCACCGCGGTCTCGCCGTCCTTCGAGAGGCCCGCGCCGCGCGGGTACGCCCAGAGGACCGTGGGGAGGCCGACGGTCTTGGCTTCGAGGATCAGCTCGCGGATCTCCTCGTACATCGTGTTGCGGTGGCCGGAGCCGGGGTAGATCGTGAAGCCGATCGCCGTGCAGCCGAGACGGAGCGCGTCCTCGACCGAGCCGGTGACCGCGCTACACGGCTGGTCCATCTTGGCGAGCGTGTCGGAGTTGTTCAGCTTGAGGATCGTCGGCACCTGGCCGGCGAACTTGTCGCTGCTGGCTTCGAGCGCGCCCAGCGGGGCGGCGTAGGCGTTGCAGCCTGCGTCGATGGCGAGCTGGAAGTGGTAGTCCGGGTCGTACCCTTCCGGGTTGGGCTGGAACGAGCGGGCGGGGCCGTGCTCGAAACCCTGATCGACCGGGAGGATGACGAACTTGCCGGTGCCGGCGAGGTTGCCCGTCATCATCAGGCGGTGAAGGTTCGACTTCACGCCCGGGTTGTCCGAGCCGTACCAGGAAAGAATCTGCTTCACGCGATCGGTGGCGGGCATGACGGGCGGCTCCTTTTCCTCGTCTTCGAGGCTGGCGGAGACTAGTCGCCGAACCGGGGCGCGGCAAGCCTTGGAGGGCGCGAAAAAGGCCTGAATTGCAGCGGTGGCCTCGATTCGTCACGTCGTCATGCGTGACGACGGAGGGCTTGCCCGGAAAGCGCGGGTAACGGACAACCCAAGGATGGCCGACAGCTTCACGTCCATCCACCCTCCGGCGACCGCTGTGGTCGGCACGACCCTCCGCGAGCACGTGCTCCACGGGATGCACGCCGCGCCCGGGGCGACCGGCGAGTTCACCTCGCTGCTCAACCACCTGTCGCTCGCGATCCGCATCATCCACTCGCGCGTCCGCTCCGCCGGGCTCGCGGGGCTCCTCGGGTACACGGGGGACACGAACGTGCAGGGGGAGCAGGTCCAGAAGCTGGACGAGTTCTCCAACGAGGTGATGACCAACGTGCTCGAGCGGAGCGGGCACTGCGGCGTCATGGTCTCGGAAGAGGTCGAGCAGCTGAAGATCACCGAGGCCAAGGGGAAGTACGCCATCCTCTTCGACCCGCTCGACGGCTCCAGCAACATCGACACGAACGTCGGCATCGGCACCATCTTCGCGCTCCTCCGCCGCCGCACCGCGCGCGACCAGCCGAGCCTCGAGGACGCGCTCAGGCCGGGGCACGAGATCGTCGCGGCGGGGTATGCGCTCTACGGCCCCTCGACCGTGCTCACGCTCTCGACCGGGCAGGGGGTCCACTCGTTCACGCTCGACCCGAACATCGGCGAGTTCTTCCTCTCGTACCCGAGCATCCGCGTCCCCATGCGCGGCAGCTGTTACTCGGTCAACGAGGGGAACGTGGGGCGCTGGTCGCCGCAGGTGAAGAAGTGGAACGACTGGATCAAGACCGAGGACAAGCAGACCGGTAGGCCGTACACGCATCGGTACGTCGGGTCGCTCGTCGCCGACGCGCACAGGACGCTCCTGAAGGGGGGCATCTTCGCGTACCCGTCGGACACCAAGTCACCGAAGGGGAAGCTGCGCCTGCTGTACGAGGCGAACCCGATGGCGTTCCTGTTCGAGCAGGCGGGAGGCGCGGCGACCGATGGCGTGAACCGCATCCTCGACGTGAAGCCGACCGAGATTCATCAGCGGACGCCGCTCATCATCGGGAGCGCGGAGGACGTGATGACGTACCGGCAGTTCATGACGGGGGAACGCTAGGCGTTCGCGGGCGTCACTGCCGTCTCCAGCTCCTCCAGCGTCACTCCCAGCGCGCGCGCCTGCGTGAACGCCGCGTGGAGGCCTGCGCGGGCGGCGCTCGGGTAGGTCTTCGTGGCCTCCGCGGTGGCGGCGACGACGGCATCGATGAGGAGGCGGCGGGGGATGGGTGGCAGCGCGGGCTCCGCGCTCACCAGGCCGAGCGACGCGAGGGTCTCGCTGGCCGCGCCCGCGATCTCCGCGGCGAGCGAGGCGTCGTGCGGGAAGACGAGCTTCGCGAGCTCGCGCATCTGCATCACGACCGGCACGGCGCGCCCCGCGTCCCAGCGCTGCGCCGTGCGGTACGACGCGCCGAGCGCCTCGCCAAAGGTGCGCTGGGTCATTCCCAGAGTCCCTCGCGCGCGGACGAGGAGGTCACCGATCGGGCGATTGAGATAGACGGCCATCGAGTCTCCGGCTTGGCGTGTCGTGCGAGGGGTGAAGCGTCGAGAGTTCATGGCTTGGCGTGTGACGCCGAATGCGCCCGCCAGCGCCGGGCTGACTTGGCGCGTCGACGGGCAAGTCGTGCGCCTGACGAGGCCGTGCTGGCGCGTTGTCTAGCGGATCCGGCGTCTCGTGAGAACGGAAACGCGCCAAATTCGTCGCATCATGGGCCTAAAGTCGCCAGTCACGCGCCAAATTAGCCGACAAAAGCTCGCGGCAGGGCGCGTGGCGCGCCAATCCGGTCGCGCGAGGCCCCGCTCCCGGCGAGAAAGTCGCCAGCGGCGCGATCTCGGCGCGGCCTACACGCCCGTCGTGTCGGGCGCCCAGACGTACTTGTGCATCTGCAGCTGCACGCGCACCGGGAGCGCGTCCTCCAGCACCCAGGCCACGAGCTCGCGCGCGGCCAGCTTGCCGAACACGGTGCTCGCGAGCAGCTTCGGCGTGCGGGAGGGGAGGGTGCGCTCGCGAATGGTCGCGCGCATCCATTCGTAGTCGGCGCGATCGGCGAGCACGAACTTGATCTCGTCGCGCGCGGTGAGGTGATCGAGGTTCGACCAGCGGTTCCGGTGCGACTCGCCCGAGCCCGGCGCCTTCAGGTCCATGATCTTGTGCACGCGCGGGTCCACGAGCGCGACGTCCGCCTCGCCGCTCGTCTCCACGAGCACGGTGCGCCCCGCGTCGCAGAGCGCCTTCATCAGCGGCATCGACGCCGGTTGGATGAGCGGCTCGCCGCCGGTCAGCTCCACGAGCTCCGTGCCGAACGAGAGCGCCTTGGCGAGCACGGCGTCGAGCGACATGCGCGTGCCGCCGTAGAACGCCTGGGTGGTGTCGCACCACGTGCAGCGAAGGTTGCAGCCGGTCGTCCGCACGAAGGTGCACGGCAGCCCGGCGAACGTCGATTCGCCCTGGATGCTCGCGTAGATCTCGTGGATGACGAGCGACTCTCCCTTCGACATCGCGCGAGCCATTAGCACGCGCGGGGCGAACGCGCCCTTCGGCGTCTAGGGGCGATCGACCTCGATCTCCGGCGCCTCGATGAGCCCCGCGCCCGCGTCCCAAGCGCCCGCATCGGGCGCAGCCGCCACGACCATCGGGGCCATCGGGTGCGTGTAGAAGCGGTGGAGCGCCCAGATCGAGGAGAACACGGCGACGCTCGCGAGGATGACGACCCTCGCCAGGAACGTCGCCGGCAGGTTCAAGTGAGCGGGTTTTCGCGCGGTCACGCTACGGACGGGGCCGGCACGAGACGAGTCGCGGGGCATCCTTCCTCTTGCTACCTTCGCCCCGGCCTCGTGTCGAATCGTGTTCCGACCTCGCTCGTCCTCGCGATGGCTGCGATCGTGGCGGTCGTGCACGGCTGCGCGCCGCCACCCCGGCCGGTGATCGCCCCGGCGGCGGAGTCGGCCCCGGTCGTCGAGCGCCCCCCGCAGCTCCCCGCGGCCTGGACGTACTGGGAGCCGATCGAGGTCGCCGTCCACTCGAGCGCGACCGCTCCGGCGCTTCCGCTGAAGGAGTCGGAGCTCACGATCGCGCGCGGCGCCGTGGACCGCTGGTACGCGCTCTCGGCCGAGGCGCAGGCGGCGGTGCTCGCGAACGGGTTCGCGGTGGTCGCGCGTTCGACGCCGAGCGCGCACTTCGGCGAGACGTACGCCGCGCTCGCCGACGCCCACGTGCCGTACGTGGTGACGCTCGACGCGCTCTTCTGGATCGCGCACGTGGCGCGCGACCGGGCGCTCGCCGAGGCCGAGGCGACCGCGCTCGCCCCCGCGCTCGACGCGCTGCTCCGCCGGCTCGAGCTGAGGCTCTTCGAGGACGCGCGCTCGGCGCCCGGTGACCTCGTCGCGGCGTATGCGCTCGCGCGTGGCGTCGTGTCGGTCGCGCGGTCGCTTCTCAGCCCGTCGTACACAGCGCAGCCGGAGCTGGCGCGCGTCGTCGGCGAAGAGGGGAAGCTGATCCTCGCGCACGAGAAGCCGAGCGTGAGCCCGCTCCTGGGGGTCGTGGTCGACTACGCGCAGATCGTCCCGCGCGGCGCGGCCGACGCGAGCTCGGCGAGGGCGGCGTACGCGCGGGCGGTGGCGTGGCTGGGCGCCGCGCCGTTCGCCTTGGCGGCGCGCGGCGACGTCGAGGGGGCTCCGCTGCAGATCGGGCGAGCGAGGGCCAACACGCGGGCGGCGCTGCTCATCGCGCGGCTGGTCGAGTTCGACGTCGATGCGGAGGCGGCGTATGCGCGGCGTCGCTGGACGACGGTGGAGGAGTTCGTGGGAGGGGCGAGCGACGACGTCTCGCTGCAGGAGCTGCTCGACGTGGCGCGCTCGGTGGGAATGGACACGCGCACGCCGCGCGGGTTCATCGACGCCGTGAAGCTGCATCGCCTGCGGCACGCGCTGCTCGCGGGGCGCGCGGCGAAGCTCGATGACGGCACGGCGATCCACGGGGTGACGGCGCGCATGAAGGACTCGCCCTCGCCGCTCGAATACCTGCGCGCGGCCACGAGCGTCCGCATCCTCCCGTCGCGCTCGTCCCCCGACGCCGACGTGCTCCAGGCGCTCGTGTTCCCCAGCGTGGGGAAGCTCTCGCCCAGCGTGAGCACGCCCCCCGCGAGCGCGCGCGACGGCATCCGCGCGCTCCCCCGTGCGCTCGACGTCGCGGCCTGGCTCGGTGCGCCCGACGCGCGCGCGCTCTTGCGCGCGTCGTTCGACGACGCGTACGAGCGCTTCGACGACGTGCGCGACGCGCTCGACGAGCGCGCCCCTCCCGAGGGGTCGCGCCACGACTCGGTGTACGCCTCGTCGCTCGACGCCATCGCGACCTACCTCGCCCCCTCCGCGGCCGACGGCGCGCAGCCCGGGGCGAGCGGGCGCGCGTGGCGGCTACGGAAGATCGAAGCGTCGCTGGCGGCCTGGACGACGCTCCGCCACGACGCGCTCCCCTTCGCCCGCTTCCCCCTGGCGACGACGATCCCCGCGACGCCCGTGCACCCCGCGGCTCCTTCGAGCTTGCCCGCGTTCGTCGAGCCTCACCCCGAGGCGATCGCGCGGCTCCTCTCGCTCGTGCGCCAGACCAGCCGCGGCCTCCGCGCGCTCGGCGAGATCCCCGAGGGGTCGAGCGCGATCCCGCTGCTCGACGCGAGCGAGAAGCTCCTGTCCGACGCTCTCGCCGTCGCCCTCCGCGAGGCCAACGATCAGCCGCTCACCACCGACGAGCGCGACGCCCTCGCCACGTTCCCCTCGCGCCTCGCCACGCTCGAAGCGGCGCTCGTGGGAAGCCGCGCAGCGGACGCCTCGCTCGCGGTGGACGTGCACGCCGACCTGGCGAAGGCGCGCGTGCTCGTCGAAGCGTGCGGCGACCTCGACGATCTCTTCCTGGTGGTACGCGAGCCGCACACCGGCCGCCTCGTGCTCGCGCTCGGCGCCGCGGCCTCGCACTACGAGCTCACCGCTCCGGCGCGCGACCGCCCGACCGACGCGACCTGGCGCGCTCTCCTCCACGGCGCGACCCCTCCGCCGCGCGACGACTTCGCCCCCGCGCTCCCCGTCGCGCGCGTCGACGCCAATCTCGATGCGGGCGTGGCGGCCGACGCGGGCGCGCTCGACGCGGCCCTCGATCCGTAGCTGCGCGCTACTGACAGACGGACGTGGGCTTCGACGTCCCCGAGCCGCACGCAGCCCCCTGCGCCGTATCGAGCCACTGCTGCGCGCACGCGCTCGGGACGGAGAACCCCTCCGGCCCGGAGCCGCACTCGATGGCGAGGTTCCCTGACTGATTGGTCACCGCGTTGTCGCCCACCGCGTAGAGCGCGAAGGAGGACGCGTCGTACATGTAGAACATCGTGTACGTCTCCACGTTGATCGCGACGGCCACGAGCCCTTCGCAAGGCGTCGAGTAGACGTACATCTTCGAGACGCCCGACCACGTCGAGCACTTCGACGCGGAGGTGAAGTCGCCGACGCACGTGGAGGGGGCCGCGTCGTTGCAGCAGTAGGAAGAGAGCGGGTACGTGAGGCACGGCAGCTTCGTCGCCGCCTGTGGCGGGTCGCTGCTGGTCCCTCCGCTGCATGCTGCGACGAGCACCACGAGCGTCATCGAGGACGCGAGGAGAGTCCGCATCGAGCCCATCCGAACATCAGGGTAGCCCGCGAGCTCCGCCGTCGCGTTAAGATTCGGGACCGTGATCGCCCGAGAAGAGAGACGTCTGCGTGCCCTGTTCCTTTCGCTCGCGTCCGCCGGGTCGCTCGGTACGGGCGTGTACGCCTGCTCCACCGCAGAGACGCACGGGGCGCCGGACGCGAGCGCCGGGGGGAGCCAGGACGCCACCGTCGACGTCGGTACCGCGGAAGCGAGCAGCGACGCCGGCCCCATCACGGACAGCGCGAGCAGCGCCGCGTGCGGCCCGGTGTTCCTCGACGGCGCCGACGACGGCAACGGTTGCGAGTACTTCGAAGGGCTCGCCTGCGGGCTCCCCCCGGACTCGTCGTCGCTCGACTGCAACCTGATCCTGAGCGAGTGCGCGGACCTCTGCGGCTCGCAGTTCGGCTACCCGTGCCTCGTCGTCGGCTGCCAGGACGGAGCCGTCCCGAGCGGCGCGCTGGTGCTCGAGTGTACGACGGGGAAGGTCAGCTGCCCGGACGGTGGGCGACGCCCGGCGGGGCTCGTCGAGGCGCGCGCGGTGGCGACGAGCGCGGCGGGCGCGTGGCTCGCCGAGCTGGCGTGGCTGGAGGAGGCCTCGGTGCACGCCTTCCGGCGCCTGGCGACGGAGCTGGCTGCGATGGGGGCGCCGCGGCCGCTCGTGCGATGCGCGCTCCGCGCCGTGCGCGATGAGATGCGCCACGCGCGCGTCGTGACGAGGCTCGCGCGACGGAGGGGCGCTACGCCCGCCCGCGCGCACGTGAAGCGGGCCCGCGCTCGCTCGCTCGCCGCGTTCGCCCTCGAGAACGCGGTGGAGGGGTGCGTCCGCGAGTCGTACGGCGCGCTCGTCGCCACCTGGCAAGCGACGCACGCCCCCGACGCCGACGTGGCCCGCGCGATGGCGCGCGTCGCCGCGGACGAGACCCGCCACGCGGCGCTCGCGTGGTCGATCTCCCGCTGGCTCCACGCGAGGCTCGACGACGCGACACGCGCGCGCGTCTCGTCCGCCATGCGCGGCGCGCTCGCTTCGCTCCGGTGCGAGGTGCGCGCGACAGACGCCGCGACCGCACGCGCCCTGGGGCTCCCCGACGGAAAGACGGGCGCTACGCTCGTGGACGGCTTCGCGCGCGCGCTCGCGATCGCCTGAGGTCCGCCCCGGCGCGCTCCATGGGGCGCCTGAACGGGCGGCGCGTACGTCTCGTGCAAACCTTGCGTTCCGGTCGTTTCCCCGTACAACCCTGCGCGATGAGCATGATCGAGCACCCCTACGCTTCGTTCGTGCACCTCGTGCAAAAGCCCGCCCGTTACCTGGGCGGCGAGTTCGGCGCCAAGCCGAAGGATTGGTCCAAGGTGCAGGCCCGGGTCTGCCTGGCGTTCCCCGATCTCTACGACATCGGGATGAGCCACCTCGGCTTCAAGATTCTCTACAAGATCCTGAACGACGACCCGCGCACCCTCGCCGAGCGCGCCTACGCCCCGTGGGTCGACATGCAGGAGGAGCTCAAGAAGCGCGGCCTCCCGCTCCTCTCGCTCGAGACCGCGCGCCCGCTCCGCGACTTCGACGTCGTCGGCTTCTCGCTCCAGTTCGAGCTCACGTACACCAACGTCCTCACGATGCTCGACCTCGGCGGCGTCCCCCTGCGCGGGCGCGACCGCGGCGAGAGCGACCCTCTCGTCGTCGCCGGCGGCCCCACCGCGACGCACCCCGAGCCGTTGAGCGCGTTCGTCGACGCCTTCGTCATCGGTGACGGCGAGGAGAGCGCGACGAACGTGGCGCTCCTGTGGACCGATCTGAAGGCCAAAGGGGTCCCGCGCGCCGACAGGTTGCGCGCGCTCGCGAGCCTGCCGGGCGTCTACGTCCCGTCGCTCTACGCGACCGCGATCGACCCCGACACCGGCTTCGAGTTCGTCGACCATCCGCTGGTCGAAGGTGCGCCGCTCCCGGTGCAACGCGCGCTCGTCGATGACCTGAACCGCTTCCCGTTCCCGGACGACGGCCCCGTCGGCGGCCCCGAGGCGATCTTCGATCGCATGTCGATCGAGATCGCGCGCGGCTGCACCGAGGGATGCCGCTTCTGCCAGGCGGGGATGATCTACCGCCCCGTGCGCGAGCGCGACCCGGAGCAGATCGTCGAGACGGTCGTGAACGCCGTCAGGAAGAGCGGCTACGACGAAGCGAGCCTCACCTCGCTCTCGACCGCCGACTACTCGTGCATCGCCCCCCTCATCAAGAAGGTCGTGCAGCGCCTGGCCCCCGAGAAGGTCTCGCTCGGCGTCTCGAGCCTCCGCGCGTACGGCCTCGACGAGGACGTGCTCGACGACCTTCAGCGCGTCCGCGCCACCGGCGTCACGTTCGCCCCCGAAGCGGGAAGCCAGCGGATGCGCGACGTGGTGAACAAGAACGTCACCGAAGAGCAGCTGATGACGACGGCCGAGCGCATCTTCAGCCGCGGCTGGAGCTCCATGAAGCTCTACTTCATGATCGGCCTGCCGACCGAAGAGGAGAGCGACGTCCGCGAGATCGTCCACGTCGGCGCGCGCGCCCGCGACATCGGCAAGCGCGTGAAGAAGGAGCGCAACCTCGGCGGCGCCCCCAAGGTGACGGTCTCCGTCTCGACGCACGTACCGAAGCCGCACACGCCGTTCCAGTGGTGCGCCATGGACGCCGAGGCCGACGTTCGCGTGAAGCAGGGGTGGCTGAAGGAGGAGGCGCGGCAGACGGGCGTGGATCTCCGCATGCACGACTGCTCGACGTCGTGGCTCGAAGGGGTCTTCGCCCGCGGCGACCGGAAGCTGTGCAACGTGCTGGAGCGCGCGTTCAAGGGGGGCGCGCGCTTCGACTCGTGGGAAGACCAGCTGAAGATCGACGTGTGGGTCGCAGCCTTCGAGGCGGAGGGGATCGACCCGAACGGGTACCTCGGGACCATCCCGGTGACCGCGCGCCTGCCGTGGGACCACATCAGCGTCGGGCTCGAGGAAGGGTTCCTCGCGCGCGAGTACAGGAAGGCCGTCGCGAGCCGCCTCTCCCCGCCGTGCGGCAAGGCCGCGGGCGCCTTCGTGCAGGCGACGAACCTCGACGACGCGCTCGCTGATACGCGCAAGCTCGTCTGCTACGACTGCGGCGTCGCGTGCGACCTCTCGGCCATGCGCGAGGAGCGCATCGTCTACCTCACGAAGCTGAACGCGAAGACGCGCGTGCAGCCGAAGCCGCTCCCCGTCGTCGTCCAGAGCGAGAAGAAGAAGGGTCCCCCGCCGCGCATCGTCCAGGGCGAGCCGCGTCGTTACCGCTTCGCGTACACGAAGCTCGGCCCGAGCGCGTTCCTCTCGCACCTCGACCTCATTCGCGCCCTGCCGCGCGCCTTCCGTCGCATCGATCTGCCGCTCTACTACTCGAGCGGCTACCACCCGAAGGCCGAGATGACCTTTGGCCCCGCGCTCTCCCTCGGCGTGTCGAGCCACGAAGAGCTCGTCGACGTGAAGCTCACGGTCGACTGCGACCCCGAGGCCGTCGCCGACGCGCTCAGCGAAGGGGCCCCCGACGGCATCCGCTTCACCCGCGGCGTGCGCCTCGGCCCGAACGACGCAGGCGTCTCGCGCATCATCGACAGCGCGCGGTACGCGGTCGCGTTCGCCCGGAGCGTGCTGTCGGACAAGGGCGAGGGGTGGCTGGAGGCGCGCGTCGCTGCGCTGCTCGCGTCGACCGAGCACAAGGTCGTCCGGAGGATCGAAGGCATCGGCAAGGTGGTCGACGTGCGCGCGTTCGTGCGCGCCATCGAGGTCTCCAGCGATGCGTCGCGCGCGGCCATCGCGGGCGCCGGGATCGTCGGCGACCTGGTGACGATGCTGGTCGACGTCGAGATCCGTGGAAGCGGCGCGGTGAAGATCTCCGAGGTCGTCGAGGCGCTCGCCGGCGAAGACATCCCGCACCGCGCGGTCCGCGTGGCGCTCGGCGCGTGGAAGGACGGCACGATCGTGTCCCCCATCGATCTCGACGCCGTGCGCCGCCCGAAGGAGGCGCCGCAGGCCGAGCCCAACGCCCCCGCGAGCGACGAGCCGCCCGTCGTCGGAGACGAGCCTCACGCGCCTGCGACGTTCGATGAAGCCGTGACGTGAGCGGGGCCGCCCAGGTCGCGCTGCTCGCCGGTGCCGGCTTCTTCGCGGGCTTCGTCGACGCGATCGCCGGCGGGGGGGGCCTCGTGACCTTGCCCGCCCTCCTCGCCGCAGGACTACCGCCGCACCTCGCGCTCGCGACGAACAAGGGGCAGTCGGTCTTCGGCACGCTCACGGCGGCCACCGGCTACTGGCGTCGCGGTGCGGTCGATCGCGCGCGCGCCCCCGTCGCCTTCGCGTGCGGCCTCGTCGGCTCGCTCCTGGGCGCCGCGGCGCAGCTAGCCCTGCGCCCCGACGTGCTCCGCCCCCTGGTCATCGTTCTCCTCGTCGTCGCCGCGGTCGTCGTCGCCTGGCCGCGTCGGGTCGTCCAGCGCCCCCCGATCGCCCACGCGCTCCTCTGGGGAGCGCTCGTCTCGCTCGTCCTCGGCACGTACGACGGATTCTTCGGCCCCGGCGTCGGGACCATGCTCCTCGTCGCCTTCGTCCTCATCTTCGGCGACTCGCTGACCCGAGCCTCGGGCAACGCGAAGGTCGTGAACCTCGCCTCGAACCTCGCCGCCTTCACCCTCTTCGCGTGGCGCGGGAACATCCTCTGGTCGATCTCGCTCCCCATGGCCGCCGCCAACGCGCTCGGCGCATGGACCGGCGCGCACCTCGCGATCCGCCACGGAGACCGCTTCATCCGCGTGATCGTGCTCGTCGTGGTCGCGGCCCTCACGGTGAAGCTCGCGCGCGACCTGCACGCCGCCCCTTGAAGGCGTACGATTGTCTGTTCGATGCGCCACAAGTTCGCCGACCGCTGCGCCTTCGGCCTCGCGTCGATGCAGGGCGTGGAGACGGCGCGCGAGCCGCTGGCCGGCTGGGTGACGTGGATGGGCGAGCGCGCGCAGGTGGCGCTCTCCACGAAGTTCCTCGACTCGTACGCGAGCCTCGCCGCACGTGTCCGCGACGGAGCCATCGACGTCGCGTGGCTGCCGCCCGTCGTCTACGTGGCGCTCGAGCGCGCAAAGGTCGTCGAGCCGCTGGTGAGTATCCACAGAGCCGGGCAGTCGGCGTTCCACGGCGTGCTCCTCGTGAACGCGGCGGCGACGATGCACACGCTCGACGGGCTCCGCGGCACGCGGGCCGCCTGGGTCGACCCGTACAGCGCGAGCGGCTACGTCATGCCCCGCATCCAGCTGGCCATGCTCGGCATCGACCCGCGCAAGGCGTTCGAGTCGGAGATCTTCACCGGCTCGCACGACGACTCCGTGCGCGCCGTGGCCGAGGGGGAGGTCGACGTGGCCGCCACCTTCGCGCGCGTCGACGGTGCTGGGAACGTGACGGCGGGCTCGTGGAGCAACATCGAGTCGATGCGGTCGCGCGTGCGCGTCTTGTGGACGTTCGGCGGGATCCCTTCCGACGTGATCGTCGTCCGGGCCGGCTATCCACCCGAGCTGCGCGAACGCGTCGCCGACGCCTTCGTCGCCTCGACGAACGACGCGCGCGTCCTCCCGCTCGCGCGCCGTCTCTTCGGCGTCGAAGAGTTCCGGCGCGGACACATGAAGAGCTACGCGTCGCTGCGCCGCGCGATCGAGAAGGCGAGCGCCAGCAAGCTCATCGACGCCCTCCGCCTCGAGTCGCTCTGACGTTCTTCGTCCCCACGGCCCCGAGCGCGCGCAGCGCCTTGCACACCGCCTCGTCCTTGCACGGCCCCACGGTCCCCCCGTGTGGCGGCCACACTTCGGCCGCGGTCGGCGCCCGGCGGTCGCGCACGTCGGGGCCTCGCCACGTCGGCGGCGCGTGCGCGAGCGTCGCCTCGCGCTCCGTGTCCTCGACCGGCGGCAACGGCAGACCGATCGTCGGCGTCAGCCCGATGCGCTGGACCGCCTCCCCGTTTGGGAGCGCGTAGAGCAGCGTCGTCAGCCGCACGACCCCCGCATGCACGTCGTCGTCGAGGTACTCCTGCGCGCACCCCTTCCCGTACGTCGGCGCCCCGACGGACGGACCGCGGTGGTAGACGGCGAGCGCCCCCGCGATCATCTCGGCCGCGCTTGCCGTCTCCCCATCGACGAGCGCGGCCACGGGTCCGCGCCAACACGAGGCGGCCGGCGGCATGGGCGCGCGATCGGTCTCGATCGTTCCATCACGCCGTTTCATCGGAAACAGCGGCGCGCCGGGCAAGAACAACCCCAGCGCCGCGATCGCCCCATCGGTCGAGCCGCCGCCGTTGCCTCGAAGGTCGAGCACGACGCCGGTGAGCGGCTTCTCGTCGTGACGGTTCGCGTCCGTCGCGATGGTCTGCGCCAGCTGCTCGCCGAGGTCGTCCCGCACGTCGTGAATCACGACCACGAGCGCGTCCCCTTCGCCGTACGCCACGCGCGCTGCGGGGAGCAGCTCATCGACCTCGGGCGCCTCCGCAGTCGACGCGGCGGGCGGGGGATCGAGCTTGATCGTGCGCAGCGCGTGCTCGCCTCTTCGAAGGATCGTCGCCGTCGTCGTCGCCGGTAGATCCGCGGCCGCGTAGCTGAGCTGGTCGAGCTGCTCGAGCGGAAGACCGGCCGTCGTGACACCGGCGATCGACAACACGAGATCCCCCTCGGCCAAAGGCGCCGTCGCGCCATCGCCGAGCACCACGCCGATCGCGGTCCGCTCCGACTTCTCCCACAGCTTCGACGGCGGATGCCCCGCGAGGTCCACCTCGTACACGCTCTCTTCTTCGTCGAGCGGCGCCCAGGCGCCGTGCGGATCAATGAGCGGGACGTACGCTCGCACCGCCGCCGCCAGCAACACGCGCCCCCACTCGTCGGGCGTCAGGAGCGGGAAGAAGCGATCGCGCGCCGCCTCCGAGTACAGCTTGGCCCCCTCGCCGTACGTCCGCTCGAACGCACCGACGCGGGCCCCGAGATCGTCGGCGAAGGTCTTCGCGGGCTGCGAGTACGCGATGGCGTCGAACGGGATCTCTTCGCTGGCCGCGGCGGCGTCGGCCTCGCGCCCGCCGGCGCGCGCCTGGTCGAAGCGTGTTCGAAGCAGGTCGACCCACGTCATCAGGGCGTCGCCGACCTCGCGCGCCGCGGGACAGTCGTCGCCGACCCGCCCCTCCATCTCAGCCACGAGCTCGTCGGCGCGCTTCTCGATGCGCGCCTGGATCGGAGAGTCGGGCGCCGCGCTCCACAGCCCGTGCGGGTCGAGCCAGTCCGCGGCCCCCGCCGCGAGCGCGTGCGGCGAGACGCTGTCGGGCTCGTAGGCGAGCCCCGTTCGCACCTGCGCGATCACGCGACGCGCCTCTCCGCACGAGAGCTCCGCCGGCTTTCCGGTGGGCACTCGGAACGCGTACGCCGGCTCTTCGTCCTCGTCTTCACCCGCGTCAGGAGGCGCGAGGCGCGCCGCCGAAGCCGTCGCTACCGGCGCCGGTCTCGCGGTGGGCACCGGCTTCGGGCGCGCGAGCGCGATGGCGATCGTCGCGCTCGCGAGGAGCGCGCACGCCAGGACTGCTTTTCTCGCTGTTGGCAACGCCATCGGAGGGTCCGCTAGCGTAGCAGCCGCCTCTCGCCGCGCGCGAGCTCTTGGCTAGGCGACCCCGAGCGCGAGCGCATCCTCGCGAAGCGACTCCAGCTCGATACGCAACTTTCCCCGCGCGCGCTCCTCGAGCTGCCGCACGCGCTCCTTGCTGACGCCCAGCATGTCGCCGAGCTTCTGCAGCGTCGCCGGCTCGTCGCTCATCATTCGCTCGCGCACGATGAGGCGCTCGCGATCGGTCAGCCCCTTCAGCGCGTCCGCTACGGCGACTTTCGCCCTGTCGCGCGATTCTTTCGCGTCTGCATTTTCTTCCGGCGAGGCGTCGTTCGCCGCGAGCCTGTCGACCGCTGGGCCCATGTCGCCCGTCGTCGCGTCGAGGCTCGTCTCACGGGCCACGAGCATCGGCAGGAGCTGCTCGACCCGCTCCCTCGATAACCCCGACACCGCCGAGAGCTTGTCAGGATCGCTCTCCTTGGTCGTCCGGTACGCACGCAGCGCGCGTCGTTCGGCTTTCGTCGTCCCGAGGCGAACGACGCGGTACGCGCGCACGACGTACTCGCGGATCTCCGCGCGAATCCAGTACACCGCGTACGTCGCGAGCCTGCACTCGCGCTTCGGGTCGAACTTCTTCACGGCGCGCAGAAGGCCGATGTTCCCCTGCTGGATGATGTCCTCGATCGGCACGCCCCATCGCCGGTACTCGAGCGCGATGGACACGACGAACGGCAGACACGCTTCGACCAGCTTCTCTCCGGCCCGCACGTCACCCTTGATCCACTGCTTGGCCAGCGCCTTCTCCTCCTCGCGGTCGAGGGGGTGGACGTTTGAAAGGCTGTTCCTATAGACGCGCAGAGCGCCCCCTTCGAACATCGATCCCACAGTTCCTCCAGGAGTCGCGCAGGGGTTCCCGTCGGCGGGGCCGATCGAGCGAGCACGCTTCCTGGGGCCGCGCGGTTGCAGGGGGGATGCCACGCACGATCTCGCGGCTTTTCGCGTCAGTCGCCCCTCATCCGCATTGCGGATGCGAAACGTGATCTTGCATCCCGAGCGCGAGACGAAAGGTTTGCGCGATCCGAATGAATGACGGTTCAGCTCGCCAGCTGCGGGTCAGACGTCGATCGTGAGCCCCTCGTAAGCCGCGATCGAGTTGGCGAAGAGCTCCTTCGCTCGCTTCTCTTTCGCGCGCACGGCCTCGTCACTCTGGAGCGGGTCGTGGTGAAAGAGCACGAGCTGTTTCACCCTCGCAGCCTTCGCGATCTCGACGGCGGCGGCGAACGTGCTGTGCCCCCAGCCGACCTTCGACCCGCCCTTGCCCGAGGTCCCTTCGTACTCTTCGGGCGTGTACTGCGAGTCGTAGATCAGCACGTCGACGCCCGACGCGATCTTCACCACGTTGGCATCGAGCTCCTTCGTGTGCTCCGTGTCCGTCGCGTAGACGACCGACTTGCCCCCGTGGTCCACGCGATAGAGCCACACGCCGTTCGGATGATTCCCACGCCCGGTGCTGACGACGGCTTTGCCGCCCATCCCATCGTCGAGCTCGAGCTTCTGCCCCTCGGTGAGATCGTTGAACGTCATCTTCGCCGCCATGTCGGCGAGGTGCACGGGGAAGCTCGGGTGGTCCATCTGTCCGGCGAGCGTCTCTTCGAGCGTGCGCGTGACGTTGTTTCCGCCGTAAAGGTGGATCGTGTTGCCTTTGACGAACGCGGGATCGAAGAAGGGGAACCCTTGGATGTGATCCCAGTGCACGTGGCTGAAGAAAATGTTCGCGGTGATGGGCATCTCCGCGAGGAGCTTCTTGCCGAGAAGGCGCAGACCCGTGCCGCCGTCGAACACGAGGAGTGCCTTCCCCGCCCGGAGCTCGACACAGCTCGTGTTCCCGCCGATTCCGACGGTGTCGGGGCCAGGCGTCGGGATGCTGCCCCGCACGCCCCAGAAGGTGATCTGCATTCTCCTCGACTCCAAGTGTCGTCGCGCGTGGGCCATTTGGTCCACAACGAAGAGCGCCACCGTTACTGCACGGGCGTGCACCTCATCCCAAGACGAGGCAAGGCTCGACTCGAGCAGTCACAGCTATGACGAAACTTCGTGATAAGCCCCCCGAGGCGAGATCGTCAACAGGCCATTATGCGACCCGCGCTACGCGAGAGTGTCTCATGAACGAGCCTGACCGCGCGCTGGTCGTCCTTGGATGCACGGTAGCGCCGGGCGGTCTCGTACCTGAAGGGGGAGCCGCGAGACGAGTGACCGCTGCCGCGAGGGCGTGGGTCGAGGCTCATGCGTCCCCGCCGAGCGTCGTCATCGTGAGCGGTGGGCGTGTCTGGCACGGTCGCGTCGAGGCCGATGTGATGGCGGCCGCGCTCGTGGAGCTCGGCGTGCCCGAACAGCGCATCGTGCGCGAGCGGCTGTCCTTCTCGACGCGGGAAAACGCGCGCTACGTTGCCGTGCAGTGCGCGAAGCGTGGGGTGGGCCGGGTCGCGCTCGTGACCTGCGTATGGCACCTGCCGCGCGCCGTGAAGTGCTTCGAGGCGGAGGGGCTGGAGGTCGTGGCGCGGATCTCGGCCGGCGAGCGCGACGTCGGCTGGGCAAAGCGGGCGTGGATCCGAGGGAGAGAGCGCGCTCTCGCCGCGCTCGTGGAGACGCGATGATCCGCGCCGCGCGACGAGGAGCGACGGCGCTCGCATTTGGGTGTGCGTTTGGGGTGCCCGCCTGCGCCAACGAGCATCACGACGCGGCAAAGGAGGCGAGCGCCGAGGCCGCATCCTCCGCGCTCGACCCGATGGACATCGCGCGCGCCGAGGACCGCAGGCGTGCGAAGGACATCCCGGAAGCGATTCGAACGAGCCACGATCTCGAAGCGCGACGGATGGCGGCGCGTGCGCTGGCGCGAATCGCCGACGCCGACAGCGGCGAGGGGCTCCTGCGCGCGCTCGCCGATGAGGATGCCACGGTGGTCGCGTGGGGCGCATACGGGCTCGGCATGTCCTGCAAGGGGCACGAAGAGGCGAACGTGCGCGCCCTGGCCGCGCGCTCTGCGGCGTTCGATGGGGACGCGGGCGGAGGCGACGGGACGCGCGAGGGGCTGGACGTGCGCGACGCGATCACGCGGGCGATCGGGCGCTGCGGTGGCGTGAGCGCAGAAGCGACACTGGCCGCGTGGGTTCGCGCGCGCGACGACTGGCGCGAGCTGGCGGCGCTCGCGCTCGGAGACGTGGCCGCGAGGAGGGGGACGCTGGGCGATGACACGATGACCGCCCTGCTCGAGTCGAGCCTGCACGGCGGCGAGACGGCGTTGTATCCGTTCTCGCGATTGGAGCGAGTTCCCGACGCCTTTGCGCCGCGTGTCGCCAAGGCAGCCCTGGCGAAGATGGCACACACGGGGACCGCGCGCGTGTTCGCGGTCAGGGCCCTCGGGCGAACCGGTCCGCTGTCGGCGTCCGAGATGGAGCGCATCGTCCTCGATCACTCCTTCACACCCGCCGAGCGTGCAGATGCGGCGCGCGCGCTCCGCGCCATGGGCGACGACGGGCACGCGGCCGCCGCCGACGCGCTCGTGCAGCTCGCCCCCAGCAAGGATCCGCTCGAGCTCACTCGCGTCGGCGGTGACGACTACGGCATCCTCTCCTCGCTCATCGCTTCGCTTGGAGGCGACGTGCCAAAGAAGAGCGAGTCGTCGCTCTTCGCGCTGGCCTCGCTCGCGGCACCGGGCACGCCTCCCGTCTCGCTCGCGCGGCGTCTCGCCGAGTTGCGGTGTGGGGCCGCCGTCGCCCTGGCCAAGGGGGCGTACGACTCCGATGTGCTCAAGCGGTGTGATGTCGAGTCGAGCGAGACGTCGGAGCGTGCGCGGCTCGCAGCACTTCTGCGGCGACCGCTCGTCGGAGATCGTCGCACGGCGTGGCGTGCGTTCACCAAGAGCGACCACGTGAAAGTGCGCGAGGCCGCGCTGGAGGCCATCTCGGATCACCCCGAGCTGGCCGACGCGGGGCGCGCGGCACTGACGGACGCGCTATTGGCGAAGAAAGGGGGGATCGTGGCTACCGCCGCAGAGGTGATCCATGCGCATCCCGACCGGGTGATGGTCCTCTCGGACCGAGAGAAGCGCGCCGCCCTGGACCCCACCGCGCCCCCGCCGACCGCGACCGCGCGCGCGCTGGATGCGTCGATTGCGACTGCGCTCGGTGCCGCCCTCGATCGCGCATGGCCGGAAGATCTCGTCGAGACGCGGGTGGCTCTCCTCGATGCGGCGGTCGCAGTCTCGTTCGACCGCGCCCGGGCCGTTGCGAAGGCGGCCTGTCAGGATACGAACGCGACGATGCGCGAGCGCGCGAGCAAGGCGCTCCGTGATCTCGGCGACGACGTCGGGACGTGCACCGCCCCCGCCGACGCCGGGGCGCCCGCATCCGAGATCGATCACCTCCTCACGCGCGATATGCGCGTCACGCTCAAGACCGACGCCGGCGACTTGGCGATCGTCTTCGAGCCCGGGCTCGCTCCCGTCGCGGCAACTCGTTTCGTCGCGCTCGCGAAGGCTGGCTTCTACGACGGCATCGTGGTTCATCGCGTAGTCCCCGGCTTCGTTGCCCAGTTCGGCGATCCCGACGGCGACGGTTACGGCGGCGCGGGCGCACTGCTCCGGTGCGAGACATCGCCGCTGCCGTTCGGCGCGCTCGATGTCGGCGTCGCACTCGCGGGACGCGACACTGGCTCGAGCCAGCTGTTCGTCGCGCTTGCGCGGGTCCCGCACCTCGATGGCGAGTACGCCCGCGTCGGGCACGCCGAGGGCGACTGGTGGGCGCTCGCCGAGGGGGACGCGATCCGCTCAGTCAAAGTCGAGCAGTGATAAGCTCGCGCGTGCCCCATGCTCCTCGTGATCGACGTCGGCAACACGAACATCGTCTACGGCCTCTTTGAAGGCACATCGCTCCTCCACCAGTTCCGCGTCGAGAGCGGTCGTGGTCGCACGGCGGACGAGTACGCCGTCACGCTCCGGCAGCTCCTCGCGATGCACGACGTCGCGCCCGGCGACGTGCACTCCGCGATCCTCGCCAGTGTCGTCCCCGCCCTGACCGAGCCGATGATCGATCTCGTGAAGCGCGGCTTCGGGTTGGAGCCGCTCGTCGTTGGACCCGGGATTCGCACCGGGATGTCGATTCTCTACGAGAACCCACGCGAAGTAGGCGCGGACCGCATCGTGAATGCCGTCGCAGCCTTCGAGCGCGCGAAAGGGGGCGTCATCGTGGTCGACTTCGGCACGGCGACGACGTTCGACTGCGTGACACCGAAAGGAGAATACCTTGGCGGAGTCATTGCGCCGGGTATCCAGATCAGCGCCGACGCCCTCTTCTCCCGCGCGGCCAAGCTCCCGCGCGTCGAGATCGCCAAACCGCCGCGCGTCGTGGGGCGCAACACGCTGCACTCGATGCAGTCCGGGATCGTCTTTGGCTACGTCGGCCTCGTCGACGGCATCGTCGATCGCCTGAAGGACGAGCTGGGGTATCCGTGTGCCGTGCTGGCGACCGGCGGGCTCGCGCGGCTCATTGCGCCGCTGTCACGTACGGTCCAAGAAGTGGACGACGTGCTCACGCTTACCGGCCTGCGCATTCTGCATGAACGCAACGCCACGTGATCGCGCTCGCGGACCGCTGATCCTGCTCTTTGCGGCGGGGCTCGCCTTCGCCATCTTCATCGGCGTCGCCTACGGGACGGAGCCCATCTCGCTCTCGCGCGCCTGGGCCGACCCCACGTCGCTCGATCGCGCGATCGCCCTCCGTGTCCGCCTGCCACGCGTCCTGCTCGCGGCGATCGCGGGCGGAGGCCTGGCCGTCGTCGGCGTGGCGTTCCAGGCGATCCTGCGCAACCCTCTGGCCGAGCCGTACATCCTCGGCGTCTCCGGCGGCGCCGCGCTCGGCGCAACGGTCGCCCTCGTCCTGGGTGCCAACGCCCTGACGCTGTTCGGCGCGTCGATCGTCCCCCTCGCGGCGTTTGCGGGTGGCCTCGCGGCGACGGCCATCGTCTACGCGCTCGCGCGAGCCACGAACCGTGCGTCGAGCACGTCCATCCTCCTCGCGGGCATCGTGGTCAACGCCATCGCCTCGGCGGCCATCACGTTCATCAAGACTCTCGTCTCTGCGACCAAGGCGCAGGAGCTCCTGTACTGGCTGATGGGGTTCCTCGACGTCCCCTCGTGGACCTCGCTCGCCTGCGTCGCGACCTACGTCGCGCTGGGTGCGGCCGTCCTGCTCTCCGACGCGGCGAAGCTCAACGTGCTGGCGCTGGGTGACGAGCCGGCGCAGCACCTCGGCGTCGATGTTCGAGCTCTCGAGCGACGCACCTTCCTCGTCGGCTCGCTCGTGGTCGGCGCCATCGTCAGCGTCACGGGGCTCATCGGCTTCGTCGGGCTCATCGTCCCGCACGCGCTCCGGCGCGTCGTTGGTCCCGACGCGCGCTCGCTCCTACCCGCGTCGCTGTTCGCGGGAGGCATCGTGCTCGTGGCGTGTGACGTGTTCGCGCGCGCCCTCTTTCGCGTGCTCCACACCGAACCTCCCGTTGGAGCCATCACGGCGCTCGTGGGAGGGCCCATCTTCCTCGCGTTGCTGCGACGACGCGCAGCGTGACCAGGGATCAGTCGTCGCTCCAGGTGATTACGTATGTGCAAGCGTCGTCACCGCGCTTGCGGCACGTCTCGGGCTCCGCATGATCGACCCAGGCCTTGGGAGCGAAGCGACGCGCCATCGCCGTGAGAATCCCTTTGTCGAAGTCGCAGGGGTAGGGGGTCGAGCACTTCGAAACGATTCGCCTCTCGCCCGGGACGGGCGAGTAGCCATAGTGGCCGATGCCTTCCTGCATCGTGTTCGTTGCCGGATCGAACATGACGCTCCCCGCCCTGCGGTGATTCAGGTGGTACGCAACGTCGACCGATTTGATCGCGGAATGCACGTCGGCTACCCACGGCGGGAACAGCGCGCATTCGGGGATCTTCAGCCCAATCCCGTAGAGCGCGCCCGCGCCGACGACGTCGCCGATCTCCTTGAACGCCCGCAGCCACCGCTCCTGCGGAACCCACTCGCCCTCCTGCAGCGCGACGATTCCGTCGGGGCCGGGCGTCCCGATGCCGAGCGTGAGCAGGATGTCACTCGGCACTTTCTTGAAGATAGCGAACCCCTCAACGACGCTGTAGACGGTCTGCCCGTTGACCTCGACGTCATCCTCGAACGGAACGAACTGCATCTCTCGTCGCCTCCTTCAGGTTCGAAACTTCGACGCGACGATCCGCGTGCCTGTCCTCATGTCGCTCTGGATGTCGACGTGATCCATGAGTCGATGCACCGACCCGAGCCCGACACCGAGGCCTGCCTCGGGCCGCCCGCTGAATCCGTCGGCGATCGCCAGTGAGACGTTTGCGATGCCATGGCCGCGATCCACGGCTTCCACGACGATCGCCTCCCGCGGAACGCGAACGTGGCGTAGCCGGACCTCCCCTTCGCCGGCGAACTTCAGCATGTTCGTCGCGAGCTCCGACGCGGCGATGCTGACTTCCCACTCCGCCCGCGCGCCAAGCCCCGCGCGCTTCGCGAAAGCCCGGGCTTCGTGCGCAGCGCACTCCGCGTCGCCACGGATCCGGATGGGGACGACGCGCTCTCCCTCCTCGAGCGCGCGCTCCGGCGCCGGTGATCTGCGCGTGAAGCCCATCTCCGAGACTCCGCGCGCAACGGCGCATGCGGCGTCGTCGGTCCCTTTGCCGTTCGTGCGCACGATCGACTCCGCGGCCGCCTTCACGTCCAAAGCGCGAACGAGGTCGAGGTCGAAGCGGGCGCGGACGCCGTCGGAGCAGACCAGGAGGAGATCTCCGACCTCGAAGGAGAAGACTTGCGGACGAACGGCGCGGTACGCGCTCCCGAGCACGCCCGGCATCGCGATCGTGTGCTCCGAGCGCCGGCCTCCGCCGCGCGCAAGCTGCGCCGCGACGTTGCCGATGGCGGCGATCTCGACCTGACCACGCGCTTCGTCGAAGCGTGCGACCGTCGCCACCGCTCCGCGCGTCTTCAGGAGGGCGCGATGTCCGCGGGCGAACATCTCTTCGAGCGCGAGCTCGGCTCCGGCTGCTACGCACGCCACGAATGCGTTCGCGGCGACGGCAGCTCGCTCACCGTGACCGAGCCCGTCCGCGAGCGCCACGATGACTCCTCTCGACCACGGCACCTCGACACACGCGTCACCCGACACGGACTCGCCTCCGAGCGGGCGCACGCAGATGCCGAGCGCGACGCGAACGGGCGCAGACCCCGCCGCCGCCGTCACGTGAGGAACTTCCGCGTGAGCACGTTCGTCCCCGTGGGGGAGGTGTCGATTTCGAACGTGTCCATGAGCCGCTTTGCACCGCGGAGGCCCATCCCCATCCCGGTCTTCGAGCGGTAGTTCCCCGTCATCACCAGATCGAGATCGGCGATCCCCGGTCCTTCGTCGCGTGCCGCGACCTCCACCCCTCGCCGCGGCGCCTCCACGGCTGCGATCCGCACCTCGCCGGCGATCGCGTAGAGGAGGATGTTGCGGGCAAGCTCGGCGATCGCCGTCGCGATCTTCGTTTGCATCACGTTCGGGAACCCCACCCGGCATGCAATGTCGCGCCCAACCTCGCAGGCGTTCGCTACGTCGTCCGCGGTGGCGACCTGGATCACGGTGGACGCGACCGAGGCGCCATTCGCAGCCGCCGCGCTCTTCGCCGGGCGCACGGCAGCGCCGTCCGGCGAGTCGCCGGCGCTCTTCGGCACTAACCGCTGCAGCCTCCCGATGCATTCGCCTCGGCGCGAGGCGTCCGCGATGTACATCGGCAGCGCGTGCTCGAGGGCCGTCACGACCTCGGCCATGGCGTGACGCTGGAGCGGTGCACCATCGAGCTTCGCTCGGCGGACCGTGGAGAGCACGAGCGCGCGGGCAAGCGGAACGGAGAAGTACGCCTTCAGCGCGTCGACGACCTCGTCGGTGGGGTCACCCGGGCTCATGGATCTCACCCCGGAGCGCCGCCGCCTCCTCCTCCTGCGTCTGTGCGAGGTGCTCGAGCGCCCGCTCGAGGTTCAACGTCGTCTCCAGCCCATGGATCTCGAGCCCCATCTCGACGAGGGTGATCGCGACCGCGGGCTGCAGGCCCGACACGATCGTGGCCACGCCCATGAGGCGCGCCGTGAGCGCGAGGTCGCGAATGTTGCGCGTGATGAAGCTGTCCATGAGCGCGACGCCCGAGACGTCGATGACGAGGCCCCGTGCCCCTTCTTTCTCGATGCGGCCGGTCACGTCGTCCGTGAGCTGCTGCATCGCGATGTCGCCGATGGCGCCCTGGATGGGCACGATGAGGTTCGAGTACAGGTTGATGATGGGAATGCGCGGGGCGTTCATGGCGTCACCTCCCCAGCGCGGCGAGGGTGCGCGCTCCGTTGGCTTCACCGTTCACTTGCGCCGCGGGTCCGTTGGCAGCGCGGGCACGCGCCTGGCTGCTAGCGCGAATGCACCACTTCAGCGCGTCGCGCAGCGAGCGCATCGTCCGCACCGAGCCCAGCTCGAGCCCGAGCGCAACCACCGTCTGCGCGACGGCCGGGCGAATGCCGCACAGGATGCCGTCGACACCGAGCACCTTCGCCGCGCGGAACAGCTGGATCAAGTGATCGGCCGTCGAGGTATCGACCACCTCCACCCCCGTGAGATCCACGATGGCGTAACGCGCTTGCTCGCGAACGATCGCCTCGAGCAGACCTTGCATCATGTCCGCGGTGCGCGCGCTGTCGACCGTGCCGATCACGGGGAGGCACAGGACCTCGTCCCAGACTTGGATGATCGGCGTCGCTAGCGAGCGGATCGTCGCACTCTGACGCTCGATGAGCTCCAGCTTCTCCCGCAGCTCCTGCTCGCCCTTCACGCGCTCGGTGGCGTCGATCCCGAGGCCCATGACGCCGTGGACCTCACCGGAGCGCGTGCGCAACGGCATGCACCACGTCTCGAAGTAGACGCCGGGCGCCGCGCTCGCGACGATGCGCGTGTCTTCGCCGCCCAGCGCCTGCGTGAGTGCGCGCGCGAGCTCGGAGTGCCCCTGGAACATCTCCAGTGCGTTGAGTCCCACCGATTCGCCCGGCCGGAAGCCGACGAGCTCGAGCCCTTTCCCTTCCGACAGGGTGTAGACGCCCTGCGAATCGATCGACCAGAGCACCACCGGCGCGCTCTCCAGGACGCGCGAGAACATCTTGAGCGTAGCGTTCTGCTGCTCGATGACGGCGAGCTTCTCCCGCAGCTCGTTCTCAGCGACTCGCTGCGCGGTCACGTCGATGGCGAAACCATACGAGCCGTTCGGCTTCCCTTCGTCGTCGAAGGCCGGGAGCTGCCAGATCTCCGCGTGGATGCCGCCGTCTACGGTGATGGGAGCGGTGACCGCTTCGCCCGCGAGCGCGCGGAGGACAATCGGGAAGACTTCCGAGTCCTTGAAGACTTCGAGGGCGCTCTTGCCCACCATCTCGCCCGGCTTGGTGCCGAGTCGCCCGACGGCTTTCCCTTCCCACATGGTGTAGATGCCGTCGCGATCCATGGCCGTGAATGCCACGGGGGCCGACTCGAGCACGCGATCGAACAGAGCGAGCTTAAGGGCGTCATCGGCACGCGCCGCCGGGGCCGCGATGCCGACGACGTGAAGGCACGTCGGCAGTCGTGTCGCCTGGAAGCGAAACACCCGGCCAGTCGCCTCGTCGGCGGGGGCTCCGAGACGTGCCTCGAAGGTCACGCTGGCTCCCGCGCCGACCGACGCGAGCGCACGCGAGACCCTCTCGCGATCTCCGGCCCGCAGGTTGGACACGAAAGGTGCTCCCTCGAGCACGTCGGGGGTCCGGACCGCACGCCGAAGCGCGCTGTTTGCTCGCGTCACCGTGCCGTCGGGCGACAGCACCGCGAGCGGCGTCTCGACGCTCGTGAAGAAGTCCTCCGTGAGCTCTTCGCTGCGCGCCATCATCGTCGTTCCTCGCTCTGTGCGTCATTCATGGGTTTGGGGCGCGGAAGAGCACGGTGCCCTCGCCGCTGAACGTGAAGAGGTCGTCGTCGCTCTCGTCGGATGGAGGCTCCGGGGTCAGGCCGCCGATCCAGCCGATGAGAGACTCCGCGCGGAGAGTGACCGTCTCCTCGCCGTGCACGTCGAACGCCAGGAAAGGGTGCTCGAGGCCGAGGACGATCACGCCATCGCCGCGAAAGCGAACCAGCGCGACCGACTTTGCGGACGGACGCCGCATGCGTCCCAGGTCCGAGAGCAGTGCGAAGTCGAAGGCGACGACGAGGTCCTCGCGTAGGAACGCGACGTCGGCGTCCATCTCGAGTGGCAGGAGGCGGGTCTGCGGTCGCGGCGCGAGGACGAGTCGGCCCGTGCCCGATACGCGCGAGAACGGTACACCATCACGAAATGGCTCCGGTGCGGGGGGCGGGCGACGGGGGAGCGGCTCGCGTCGAAGCGGGCCGGCGAAAGCGTGCACGGCGTCGTTGCGCGCTGCGAATCCCCCTTCGCGCGTGTCGGGGCCCGCGACGAGCCCCACGAGGACCAGTCCCGTGGGGTGCGCGACGACGGTGGCCTCGTGGGGCACCACCAGCAAGGATGAGAGGGCCGCGTCCAGGAGCGGTACGGCGGGTCGATTCTGCTTCGGCGCGCGCGACATCGTCGGCGGAGGGAGCATCGCGAACCCTGGCGCGACCGTGTGCTCCACCGAGATCTCTTCGACGTCGTTGGAGGGGACGTTCGTCGGCGGATTGGACGACGGGGTCTGCGCTTCGACGGGCGTCTCTGGCGGGGGTACTGCCTGGATGATGTCCGGCGGTCGAATGGTCGCGACGAACCGCTGGATCGTATTGACGGCCACGTTCGCGCTCGAGGCCTGGCGTGCGTTCGTCCAGGGATCCGGCGGCAGCGTGCGACGTCGATGCGAAGGGACCGCAGCGCGAGAGCTCGCCGCCGGAACCTCGGGCATTCCTTCCGGTGCGGGCGTCGTCGGCGGATGGCGTTCGCGAAGGCGCTTCGCAGCGCTCCCGTAGTGGCCCGCGATGAACGCTTCTTCGGCGCGCGAGATGAGCCCCAGCTGCTCGAGCGCGACCCCCAGGTAGCCCCACGCGCGATGATGGTCGGGCCACGCGCGGACGACGTCCTCGAGCAGTGGCCGCGCCGCCGACGCGCGACCGAGCTTGAGCAGCACGACCGCGAGGTTGACCTTCGCTCCCGCGCTGTCGGGGTTGTCGAGGAGCAGCGTCTCGAAGAGGACGAGCGCGCGCTCGAGGTGACCGATCTGGAAGAACGAGAGCGCGAGGAGGTTTCGCGCGCTCGCGTTGTCCGGATACAGGCGTAGCGCCTCTTCGAGGTAGTCCCGGGCGAGCGCGGGCTGGGCGTCCCTAAGGAGCTCGCTGCCACGGTGAATGAGGCGGGCGAAGGTCTCGGGGCAGGACGAGGGGGAGGTGCGCGACGTGACGTCGTCGCCCCCTATGTCCTCGAACTCGCTGTCGATGGGCCTGTTTTGCGGCACGGAGCACGTACCACTGCAACCCACGCGCCATTCGGATTGCGCCGCGGAAGCACGTTCGCGGGCCCGCGCTCGTACGGAAAGCAGACGGGAACGAGCGAGGTGGCGTACGCGAATCGTACGGGGGCTCTTGCGAGTCGCGCGTGCGCGTGGCTCCATCGGCTCATGGGTGGTGGGGGGGGTGTGTTGGTCGTTGACGATGACGAGCTCGTGGTATCGACGCTCGCGTCGCTGCTGGAGTCGCGGGGGCAGCGGTTCACCTGTGCGCGGGACGTCGCATCGGCCACGAAAGCGCTCGCAGCCGAGGCCTACGACGCCGTGTTGCTCGACATGTACCTGCCGGACGGCGAGGGGCTCTCGGTGCTCGACCGCGCGCTCGAGATCGAGCCCGCTCCGGCGGTGCTCATGATGACGGCGCGCGCCGAGATTCGCTTCGCCGTCGATGCGATTCGCCGTGGCGCCGCCGACTTCCTGGAGAAGCCGCTCGACCTCGACGACCTTGCGACCCGGCTCGACCGCGCGCTCGACAATGCGGCGCTGCGGCGGAAGCTCGCCGTGCTCGAAGCGAAGGACCGCGAGGAGTCGTCGGCAGTCGTTCGTAGCGGCGCGCTCAAAGAGGTTTTCGCGATTGCGAGCCGGGTGGCGGCGACGCCGTCGTCTTCGGCCTTGATCCTCGGCGAGAGCGGTGTCGGTAAAGAGGTGCTGGCGGCGCACATCCACGAATCGAGCGATCGGAGGCACGCGCCGTTCGTGCGGGTGAACCTAGCCGCAATTCCCGAGAGCATGGTCGAGGCCGAGCTCTTCGGAAGCGTGCGCGGCGCCTTCACCGACGCGAAGAAGGACCGCGCCGGACACTTCGCGAGCGCCGAGGGAGGGACGATCCTCCTCGACGAGATCGCCGAGTTCAAAGTGGAGCTCCAGCCGAAGTTGCTCCGTGCGCTCGAGGAGCGACGCTTCTTCCCCGTCGGCTCGGACCGCGAACGCCGGATGAACGTGCGCGTGCTCGCGGCGACGAACCGCGATCCCGAAGACGCCATCGCGAAGGGGGTCTTGCGCGCCGATCTCTTCTACCGTCTCTCCACCGTCGTGCTGCGCGTCCCCTCCCTGCGCGAGCGTCGCGACGACCTGATTCCACTGGCCCAGCACTTCTGCGAGCGATTCCGCGCCGAGTTTCGCCGGCCACGGGCCGCGCTCACGGACGCCGCGCGTGAGGCGATCCTTGCGTATCACTGGCCAGGAAACGTGCGTGAGCTTCGCAACGTCGTGGAGCGCGCGACGATGCTGGCGGCGTCGGACGCGATCGGGCCGGACGATCTCGGTCTACCCGTCGAGCGAGCGACCCCTCCCTCGGCGCTCGAAGGCCCGTCCGACGAGTTGCTGACGCTCGAGGACGCCGAACGCAGACACATCGCTCGCGTTCTCGATCTCGCCAAAGGCTCCCGGACGCGTGCGGCGACGATGCTCGGCATCTCGCGCTCGACGCTCTGGGAGAAGGGGAAGAAGTACAACTTGCTCTGAGTCGTTCGAGATTCGGACGGCGGCCCGGCGCGCGCTCTCCTTTCGAACGCCCAGCGTCCTCGTGGGTCTGTTTTCGCGCGGTTCTGCGTGGCACGTCGCGTGCTCAACGTAGCGACGTCGCCATGCGAAACCCTCTACCTGTCCCCGAGTCCGAGGAACGTTTGACTGCGGCCGCCGAGGACCCCCGCGAGTGGGACAAGCGTCGCAGCTCGGTCGCGACGGCGCGCGAGCGAAGTGTGGCGATCGCCATCGCGCTTCGCGCGCTCCGGAGCGCGCAAGGTTTCAAGGCAATCCTCGCCGCGCTCGAGGACACGCTCAAGCGCTACCTGGGTGCGAGCGCCTTCGCGCTCTTCGAGCTGCACGAGGCGAGCTGGCGCGCGGTGATCACGCACGGACTCGCGGCCGACGAAGTCGCTCGCTTCTCCGCCCACGAGCGCGGTCCCACCAACACCCCGGCGCTCGTCTGGTGCCCGCTCCGCTACGGCGAAGAGACGCTCGCTTGGCTCGCCATCTACGGCCTGGCCTACGGAAAGCGCTCGCTCGACGCCTTCGATATCGAGCTCATCGACGCGATCGGCCCCTTCGTCGCCACCGCCTTCGACGACGCACGCACCATCGCCGCGACGGAGACGGTGCGCCCCGCTTCGCTCCGGAAGATGAGGACGCCATGAGAGAAACGGCCCCCCTCGAGCACGAGACGAGCGATCCCCTGAACGAGCTGGCCGAGACGCTCGTCCTCGCCTCGGCTCTCATCTCGCAGCTGAAGCGGGCCGCGGAGGCGGCAGCGCTGCGAGTCGACTTCGGCGCTATCGACGAAGCGTTCGCCCGATCCATCGCGCTCGCGCGGACCGTGCGCGAGCGCATCCTGAAGCGGGGTCGCGCCGAGTACGCGTCGCTCACGAGTGTCGCGCGCGAGGTCGTCGGTCGTGTCCAGGAGAACCTCCCCGCGGGCCTCGCCATCACTGGACGCTTCACTGCGGGCGCGGCGATCGTCTCGGCCGACCCGGCCCAGCTTCGCCGCGTGGTGCTCGCCATGCTCGAGACCGCCCTCCACGCGATCGCCGGCAAGGGCTCCGTCGAGGTCGAAGTCGTCGATACGGCGCCCCTCGAACGCGCGCGTCGCGCCCTCCGCTTCGACGTTCGGACGAGCGCCGAGCTCGAGGAGGGCGACCCGCGGATCGCTCGCCTGCGCCCCCTGGCGCTCGCTGTCGGAGGCACCTTGCAGATTCGCTCGCCGATACGCGGCGGCACAGCCATCTCTCTTCGCCTCCTCGCCGCCAACTGATGGAGCATCCCATGGACGACTCGGAGACCGTGGCCCTGCGAGCGGAGGCGGCCGACCTCCGCGACCGCGTCGAGTTCATGGAGTGGCAGGCGCTGTCGCTCTCCACCTTGTCGAAGGCGATGCAGCACGCGCGCATCGTCCTGTTCTCGATGGACCGAAATGGAATCGTGACGATGTCCGACGGACGTGGGCTCGAGCTCCTCGGCCAGAAGCCCGGCGAGCGCGTCGGTCGCAACGAGCTGGAGGCGACGCGAGGAACGCCCGCACACGATCACCTGCGACGCGCGCTCGACGGCGAGACGCTGCACGAGCTCGTCGAGGCCGCGCCCGGCGTCCACTTCGACACCTGGTACATCCCCCTCCGCGACCCGGACAATCGCCTGGACGGCGTGCTGGGGTTGGCCGTCGACGCGACCGATCGCGTCCGCTCCGAGCGCAGGCTGGCCGAGAAACTACAGCTCATCGAGCAGCAGTCGGAGACGATTCGCGTGCTCGGCGCCCCCATCATCAAGGTTTGGGACCAGGTCTTGTGCATGCCGATCATCGGCACGGTCGACGCCGATCGTGCGGGTCGCATGATGGAGGACCTGCTCACGGCGATCGTGCGGGAGCAGGCGCGCTTCGCCATCCTGGACCTCACCGGGGCCGAGGTGATGGACACCTCGACGGTCGATCACATGATCCGCATTCTCGCTGCGGCGAAGACCATCGGCATCGCAGGGGTGCTCTCGGGGGTTCGCCCCGCGGTCGCTCAGACGATGGTGACCTTGGGGATCAACCTCGAGGGGCTGCGCATGATGCGCACGCTGCACGATGCGCTGGCGTGGTGTCTCGAGGGAACGGTGGTCGCGCGTCGCGCCGCGGGCGGGCGTCGCGCTCTTTGAATCGGAGAGAAAGAACATGGGCAAGAAGGTCATCGTCATCGACGACTCACAGACGATTCGCGAGCAGGTGGGCACGACTTTGCGGCAGGCAGGCTTCGAAATCGTCGAGGCCGTCGACGGCGCCGACGGCGAGGCGGTGATCAACCGCACACCGGACGCGTCGCTCGTCATCTGCGACGTGAACATGCCGAACAAGAACGGGCTCGAGCTGCTGGAGGGGCTCCGGCAGAACGACAAGCACAAGCTGCTTCCCGTCCTCATGCTGACGACGGAAGGGCAGCCGCAAATGATCGAGCGCGCGCGGAAAAGCGGCGCGAAGGGTTGGCTGGTGAAGCCCTTCCAGTCCGATCTCCTGCTGGCCGCCGTACGAAAGCTCACGTCATGAACCGCGAGCACCTCCTCGAGCGCATCGACTCCGTCGTCGAGACCTCGGCGCGCGCCCTCTTCGCCGCAAACGGGATGGCCCTCGGCAAGCTCGTCGGCGACACCGGCGACCCGCCGCGCGACCACGACATCGCGTGCAGCATCGGCTTCACCTCGGGCCAGATCAGCGGTGCGGTGCTCATGACCACGCGAAAGGACATCATCGCGCGCTCGTGGCCGTCCGAGCTCCGCCACCGAGAGCCCACCGAGAACGACATCTGCGACTGGGCGGGCGAGCTCGTGAACCAGCTGCTCGGTCGCGTGAAGAACGCGCTGGCGCGCTCGGGCATCACGCTTCAGCAGTGCACGCCGACGGTCGTCCTGGGATGGCACGTGCACCGCGCCCCGGCCAGCACGACGATCGCGCGCGCGTACGCGTTCGGCGTCGAGCAGGGGTTGCTGCTCGTCTACTTCGACGCCGCCATCGCCGACGGCTTCGTGCTTCCCGAGTCCGAAGACCCGAGCCTGGCGTCGGTCGCCGAGGGCGAGGTCAAGCTCTTCTGAGCGAACACCATGACAACCTCGATCCGAGCGAAGCTCGCGCTGCTGGCCGGCGTGCCGGTGATTGGCGCCCTTCTCCTTGCGCTCTTCGTCGTGAGAGACGCAAACCTCCGCGCTGCGTCCGCCGCTTCGCTCGGATCGATCGAGGACCTCGCGCGGCTCACCGCCACCATGACCGATGTCCTCCACGCCGTGCAGGACGAGCGTGCGGTCCTGGCGCTGGCGACGGGCCCCGTGGGCGCCGTCGGTCCGGAGCTCGCGCAGCGAGTGGCGAGCGCGGGGCGAGAGACCGATGCGACGGCGACCCGCCTCGACGGGTTTCTCGCAAAGCGCGATCGAGCGAAGCTGCCGCCACGGCTCACCCGAGGCCTCGCCGACGCGACGCGCGCCCTCGAGAGCCTTGCGCCTCTCCGTGCCCGCCTCGGGCACGGTACGATCGACCTCCAGGAGATCGAAACACACTACGGTGGCGCGAGCGCGGGGCTCCTCGGGGCGACCGCCGCGCTCGCCGAATTGAGCGACGACGGGACGCTCCTGCGCAACATCGCGGCGCTGGGCGCGCTTCTCGATCTCGAGGAGCGATCGAGTCTGGAGCACGCGATCGTCGGGCATGCTGCCGCCCGCGGCGAGTTTCCTCCAGGCGCGTTCAAGGCGCTCGTCACGACGACGACCGAGGAGGAGCTCTACGATCACGCCTTCCGAACCAGCGCGTCCGACGACGTTCGAAAACCGTTCGAGGACGCGCGAGCGCGCGGTCGCGACGCGCGCCAGCTCCTCGATTCGGTGCTCAAGTCGACCGAGGACACCGTGTCGCTCGACGCGTCTACGTGGGACCGCGTCCAGGGCGCGGCCGTGCGCGATCTACGGGACGTCGAGCACTTGCTCCTCGGGCGCATCGAGAGCGCCGCGGCGAGCAAGGGGGGCGAGCTGCGCCGGACGATTCGCCTCAGCTTCGGGGTGAGCATCGCCGTGCTGCTCCTCTCGATCGCGATGGCCTTCGTCGTCGGGCGGGGCGTGCAGGGCGCAGTCACTGCGCTCACCGACGCTGCGGGGCGCGTGCGCTCGTCGCAGGACTTCTCGGTGAGGGCGCGTCGCGTGAGCCACGACGAGCTGGGGATGCTCACTGACACGTTCAACGAGATGCTCTCCGGCATTCAAGCGCGCGACGCGGAGCTCGAGCAGCACAGGTCGCACCTCGAAGGGCTCGTCGTCGCGCGAACCAAGGAGCTCGCGGCGCGAAACGCGGCCATGCGCCTCGTCCTGGACAACGTCGACCAGGGGCTCGCGACCATCGGCGTGCACGGCGGTATCGAGTCGGAGCGATCGGCTGCGTTCGACCGCTGGTTCGGTGCGACGAGCGACGCGCGGCCCTTCGAGAAGGCGCTCGCGCCCGACGACGAACGGCTTCGACTGCTGCTCCGGCTCGGGTGGGAGCAGGTCACCGACGGCTTTCTCCCGCCGGAGGTCACGGTCGAGCAGCTCCCCAAGCGCTTCGACGTGGGCGACCGTCACTTCACGCTGACCGTGAAGCCGATCCTCGAAGGGGAGTCGGTCGCAGGCGCGCTGCTGGTCGTCACCGACGTGACCGCCGAGCTCGAGGTCCGGAAGGAGCACGAGCGGCAACGCGAGGAGATCCAGGTGTTCCGTCGCATGGCCAAGGACCGCGGCGCCTTCCTCGCGTTCGTCGAGGAGACCGGGAGCCAGGTGGAGCGTCTGCGCGACGGGAACCTGCGGGCACACGAGCAGCTCGCGCTCGTCCACACCGTGAAGGGGAACGCCGCGCAGTACGACGTCACGTCCGTCGCCGAGGTTGCGCATCGCCTCGAGTCGACCCTCGCCGAGACGCGGGTACCTCTCGGGCGCGAGCCCCTCGAATCGCTCCTCGGCGCGTGGGACGCCTTCGTACGGCGCGCGGCGACGCCCGAAGGGAAAGATGGCGTGATCCATCTATCGCGCGCCGAGCTGGAGCGCATCCTCGGGGACGTGCGGAAGGGGGTCGCGCACGGCACGCTCGCCGCCCGGTTGCAGAGGCTGTTCGACGAGCCCATCGAGACGCGATTCGCGCGCCTCGGCGAGCACGCCGAGCGCCTGGCCACGCGGCTCGGTAAGCCGGTGCCGACGATCGCCATCGACGTCGACGATCTGCGCTTGCCGAAAGGGCGCTACGCGAGCCTGTGGAGCGCGCTCGTCCACGTCGTACGGAACGCGGTCGACCACGGGATCGAGGATGCCCCCTCGCGCGCCGCGGCGGGCAAGCCGTCGTCGGGGAAGCTCACGTTCCGGGCGCGACTCGAAGACGCGAACGTCGTCATGGAGATCGGCGACGACGGTGCCGGCGTCGACTGGGAACGACTGGCCACGAAGGCTCGCGCGGCCGGCATGCCCGCGACGCGACGCGAGGAGATCGAGCGCGCGATGTTCGCGTCGGGCATCTCCAGCACGGACGCCGTCACCGACATCTCGGGGCGCGGCGTGGGGCTCGCCGCCGTATGGGAGAGCGCAGTCGCGCTCGGAGGCGCAGTGCGCGTCGAGAGTGAGCGCGGAGCGGGGACGAAGTTCGTGTTTCGGTTGCCGGGGTGAAGCCAAACGAAAGCCCGCCCACCCATCGCGATGAACGAGGGTGAGCGGGCTCTCGGCCGCACGGTCTCGCGCGAGCGGCTAGGAGTGCGCCGTTCCGCTTTGCGCCGGCACCGCCGGCGTCGCACCGTTCGTCGCCAGCGGCGCGACCTCGGCGACCGGAGTCGCCGTCGTCGTTGCCGGTGCCGACGCCGTCACGGCCGCCTGCGGTGGTGCCGTCGCCGCCGCCAGCAGCGCGTTGGCCGCTGCCTTCTTCCGTCGCTTGCCGACCGTCCCCTTGATCGGCATCTTCCCTTCGGCCTCCAGCTTCTTGTTCTCCTTCCTCGTCGTGACGCCCTTCTGAGCAATCACCTTCTGGACGGAGAACAACCGCGAGAGTGACGGCAGACTCGTCGCGACGCTCCCGTCGCTCCGGACCGCCAGCTCGAACGCTGGCTTCATTCGGTCCATGAAAGCGTGGACGTCCTTCCAGGCGAGATTCTCCTGGGTCGCGCAGTAGACGTCGAACGCATTCAGCCGCGTTCGCACCGCCGACCATTGGTTGGCGATGTCGAACGTCTGGACCACCGCCGCGTAGGGCGGCGCCGTCTTGCCGAAGACCCCGGTGAAGTCAGCGAAGCCTTGGAGCTCCTTGACCGCCTCGGGCATCACGGCGAGCTCGCCCGACTTCGGGGCGAATCCCCGATAGTCGGCCCCCGAGACGGGCACGAAGTCGGCCGGGACCGACGGGATGCTCGTCTCGGGAGGGGGCGCGACGAGCAGAACGGAGCTCGTCGCAGTGGCGGTCTGGGGTGCAGCGGAAGCCGCGGGGGTCGGAGCGTTCTCCGTCGTCGTCGCCTGCGAGGGGGCGGCGCGGTGGGAGACGGTCTTGATCGCGGCAGTGGACTTCACGGTCGTATGGTTCTTTGCCATGTGGCACCTCTTCTTTCTCTCGGGTCTCGGTTCGAGAGGCGCGTGATTGCGACCCTCACCTAGATATATTGACGAGACCCCCTCATTTACGAAGGCGCGCCGACGATTCTTACGATTGTTCGCAAGCCGTCGATCCCACGGCGGAACTACCTTCCTTCGTGGAGAATCTCGTCCCCCCGTCTCGCGAAAGCCGCGCACGTGATGCGCGCTGCGTACGTCGGCCTGATCGAAGCCGTGCGTGTGATCCGCCGAGCCTCGCTCGTGACGTCGCAAGCCGCGCGCGCCTCGCATCGAGAGGTCGACGGCTTCACGCATGCCGTCGGCGGCTCGCGCGATCGCGTCTTCGCGACACGTGAAGCCGAGGGCGACTTGACGCATTAGGACGGTCGCTTCGATCGAGTCGTCGACGGCTCGACGCACCGCGCATCTATCGATGCGACATGCGCACGAGCGCTCCGTACATCATGAGGCCGCGGGCGCGCATCCCGTTCTTGTGTCAATTCGCCACAGCCAGCGCGCTTCGGCAGTCATTGGGGAATCTGGCGACGATGAAGCGCAAGTTCGCGATGTCGAACGTCAAAGCCGGCTTCAGGCCGTCGCCCGGAGCGGACGCGCGAGCGTCGTCGTCCAGGTCGTGCACTCGACGTCAGACTCGGGCGGATGCCTGCGTCGCAGTACCAATTGGGTATACGACCACGCGCATTCAGCGCGAAGGAGTCGATGTCATACAATGCGCTGTGTCGATGAAATGACGGCAGGTTCCGCCTGATAGTGCATGGTGAATCTCAGATCTTGGATCTATCCTGACTGTGTCGAGGGCCCCCCCCGGGCTTCGACCCTGCGCCCCCGGTGGCTAGCCACCGTGGGGCGCATTTTTTTCGTGCTACTCGGAGCTCGTCGTCCCACCGCCAATCATCAAGGCCCTACGACCTCGCCTGCACGAATCCGCGCCACCACGCGCACCGCCGTGCTCGCGTCTGCGCTGGGCACGTAGCCGATCCCGGTCGTGTCGTTGCTCACGAAGCGGACCACCGACGCGGGGCCCGAGAGCTTGCGAGGTGAGCCGACGCCCGAGCGAATCTTGCTATCGAGCCAGAAGCGCTCCACTTCGTCGGGTGAGAGCCCGAGCACGGCTGAATCGAACTCCTGACGAGCGGGGCTCTCGGGGGGGAGATTCACCGCCGTCGCCGTCGCGCCTCCGGGGAACTGGGTCGACTTGGCCTTGAAGAGGGCGCTCAGCTGCGCGCGGTTCATCGACGGGACCGTGCACGCTTTGTTGACGACGATCGAGATCTCGTCCCCTTCGGCCTGCGCGTGCTCACTTCCGACGAGGAATGGAGCGACGAGGGCGATCGCGGCAATGATGAGATGTCTACGGTTCATTGGGCCCCTCCGTCAGAACGAGAACGCGACCTGGGACATGAACGACGTGGCGTCGCTCCCTACCGCCGGCGTGTCGGAGATCCAGCGGGCGACCTCGGCCTTGAGCGTGACGTAGGGCGACGGCTTGAAGTTGAGCCCCGCGCGGTACTGATGGTTGTTTCGCACGGTCTGCGTCGTCGAAGGGACGACGAAGTCCGCTCCCGCGTAGGGGGTGAGGCTGACACCGTGGAAGGGGATCTCGTAGGCCGCCATGACATAGCCGCCGTACCCATAGTGGCTCGGATCGTAGAGAGTCACGCCGTACGGTGCCTTGAGGAGCGACTGCGCCGCTCCCACCTGCTCGGGCGCCGTGTAGATCACCGTCTGGTGCACGTACTCGGCGAGCACGCGCAGCTTTCCGAGGCGCATCTCGGCGTCAGCCGTGAAGATCGACTCGTCGTACGCTTCGTTCACCGTCGTCGAGCTCGCGAACTCCGGGTTGTACGCCGGGTCGAGCGTGAGCTTGGGTGTGAGGTGGACGACGATGTTCTCGGTGCTGTCCACGTAGTGGCTGTAGTAGGCGTACCCGCCCAGCCGAAACGAGAACGAGTCGTGGCTGTAGACCAGCTTCAGACGCGCGCCGAGCGCCTTCATGCTCGAGAGGTCCTTGTAGTCGTACTGCGGCCCGTCGCTGTTCGCGACGGTGAGCGCGTACTCGGCGTGGAAGTCGTCGCCGAACGGAATCGTCCCGAACGCTTCGACGCCCAGCTGCTGCACCGGGATGATGTTGTACTGCATGAACTGCGGGTAGCCGATGCCGATGAGCACAGGGCTCCCGTGGTCCTCGTTCCAGATCCCGAAGGGCGTCAGGAACTGGCCCACGCGGACGGCGAACCAGTCCTTGGGCTTCCACTCCAGGTACGCGCGCTGGATGTAGAGCCCGTCGAGCTGGTAGTTGAGCTGCGAGTAGGGTTCCTGGACCGACGTGTTGATGCGGTTGTTGTTCCCCTGCGTCGCGATCGTCGTCGAGCCGACCATGACCTGCTGCGGCCAGTTGGAGACGAAGCCATTGGGCGAGTACGTGAGCTGCGCTTCGACGAGGGCCGAGAGCGTGCGAGTCATCTCGCTCTTCACGTAGAGGTTGATGCCGCTCGAGAAGAACGTCGGAATGTAGGGGGTCTGAATCTTGTAGAGCGCGTTCGCGTTGTCGTAGTGCATCCCGCCGAACGTGAGGTCCGAGAAGCCCCAGAAAGACAGAGAGCGGAGCGGCCCCGTCGCGTTCTCGTCGGAAGCGGCGCCCTGATCTTGAAGCGTCGAGATCTGAGCGTCCTGCGCCTTGGCTCGAGCGAGGAGCGCGTCGATCTGCGCTTGCTGCTTGTCGAGCTTCTCGGCGACGTCGCTGGGCGCTTTGGGGAGGAGTGAGGGAGCGGGCTCCGCGCTCTTCGGCGCCGCGTCAGCGGCGGGGGGCGCTGTGGTCGGGGCTTCTTGTGCCGCCGCGAGGGCGGGCGCCAGGAGAACGCCGGCGAGCGCGGAGACGCGAAGGACGACGCGACGCAGACGACGAGGTTCCTGGCTGTTCATGGTGGCTCTCGCGCGGCGTTGGGAGTTCATTGGCAGGTGCATCCGAAGGAGACCAAGGTCGCGCTGTCGTTCAGGTCGACGCACACGGTCGGGAGGGACTTGAGCTCGCTGAGCGCGGCGGCCGCGCACGAGCAGCATTCGTAGGCGCTGGTGCACCCACCCTTGACGCAGTTGGGTATCGAGCAGTACCCGGGCGCGCTCGGGTTCGCGGGTGACTTGAGGCAGTAGCTCGCAGCGCCGCTGCAGTCCGAGGCGCTGTTGCACGTCACGCCCAGGTCGGCCGTGCTCTCGCCGGCGCCGGCTTCGCCCCCGTCGACGGCCGCGTCGCTCTGGTTGGCAGGCGCGCCGCCGGAGTCGGCGACGGTGCTCGCGCCGCCGCTGTCCGAGCCGGCGTCGAGATCGAGGCAGGCGTCGTACGGCGCCGAGTACTCGAAGCCAGGGAGGCAACGATTGGCGTTGGTGACGCAGCCGGAGAGACCCGTCGCCGCGATGGCGGCAAACGGGGCAAACGCGAAGAGCGCGACGAGGTTCATGAATGGACCAATCCCTTCCTCGTCGAGCACGATCGACGTGGAGACTCGAGCCGTTGACCGGCGATGCCGTCGCTACGGCGGTGCGCTCGGGTCGAAGCTCAGGGCACTATGAGCAACGAGCGCGCCACACGGGGGATCAGCGGGAATTCGCCCGACTCGTGCGACGCGGCTCGGATCGCGCACGGAAACCGAACAGCTGCGCGCGACGCCTGTTCGGGAATCGAGCGGCACGGCTCACGCCATCCCACCTTGGTCACCGGTGGCGAGCACGCGCAGCAGGCGATCGAGCTCCGACTCCACGGAGAGCAGCGTCCCCGCGGCGGAGGTCCAGTTTTCGCGGCGCGCGGCTTCCTCGAGCGAGGCGGCGGCTGCGGAGAGCGCCAGGGCGTCGAAGGAAGCGGACTGGCCGCGGAGGCGATGCGCCAGGAACGCCAGCGCGCGCGCGTCTCGCTGCTCGACCGCGGTGCGGAGCTTCGCGCGCGCCTCGGGTGCGGCTTCCGCGAACTGCATCGAGATGCGGCGGAGGAGCGCGCGGTCACCCCGCAGCCGGGCCAGCGCGCGCACCAGATCGGCGGCGGGGGGGGCGCTCGGTCGTTCGGAGCGCGCGCGCGCCGGTACGATGGCCGATGGGTCGAGATACCGAGCGACCATGGCCAGGAGCTTGCGGGCGTCGACGGGCTTCGACACGTGGTCGTTCATGTCGGCGGCGAAGCACCGATCCAGCTCTTCCCTCGTCACCCCGGCCGTGAGGGCGATGATCGGGAGAGGACGGGTTCGCGCTCCGGGGAGCTTCCCCTCGCGCTCGATCGCGCGAATGCGTCGCGTCGCTTCGTACCCGTCGACCTCGGGAAGCTGGCAGTCCATGAGCACGAGGTCATAGGCGCGCTCACGCGCGGCCGTGACGGCCTCGGCGCCGTCGGCAGCGACGTCGACCTGGTAGCCCGCCGAGCGTAGGATCTCCCCCGCGACCTCCGCGTTGATCGCGCTGTCCTCGACGAGCAGGAGCCGGGTCTCTCGTGCGCGCAGCGGCGTCGCGGGTAGCCCCTGGACGCGCTCCGAGTCCGGGCTCGCTTGCGCCGCACGCTCGCGGGCCTTCTCGAACGTCACCTCGAACCAGAACGTCGAGCCGACGTCCGGCGTGCTCGAAAGGCCGATCGCTCCTCCCATGCGCTCGATGAGCTCCCGGCAGATCGCCAGACCGAGGCCGGTGCCGCCGTGCTCGCGCGTGGTCGATGCGTCGACCTGCGTGAACGGCTGGAAGAGCTTCGCCTGCGTCGCTCTGGGAATTCCGATTCCCGTGTCGACGACCTCGACACGCACCCGCGCCGACCGCTCCGACTCCTCGACGAGCGACGCGCGAATCGAGACAGCACCCTTGCGGGTGAACTTGATGGCATTGCTCATGAGGTTCATGAGCACCTGCCGCAGCCGCGCGGGGTCGCCGATGAACGTCGTCGACGCTGCATCCACGTCGCGTTTCAGCTCGAGACCCTTCTCCTCCGCGTTCAGCGCCAGAATGTTCGCGACGTCTTCGACGATGTCCGGCAGGGACAACTCGAGCGACTCCAGCTCCAGCTTTCCGGCCTCGATCTTGGAGAAATCGAGCACGTCGCTGATGACCGACAGGAGGAGGCTCGCCGAGGAACGCGCGACCTCCGTGTAGCGCCTCTGCCGAGCGTCGAGCTCCGTCGTCGCCAGCAGGTCCACCATCCCCAGCACGCCGTTGAGCGGTGTGCGCAGCTCGTGGCTCATGTTGGCGAGGAACGCGCTCTTCATGAGATTCGCGGCGACCGCGTCCTCTTTCGCACGAGCGAGTGCGATCTCCGCGGCGCGGCGGACGCGACCCACCGCGATGAGCTCGCCTATCGTGCGGAGCGTCGCCGTATCGTCCTCGCTCCATTCCTGCCGTTCGTGCAGCTGCACCGACAGTAGACCGAAGACACGCCCTCCGTAGCCGACCTGCGCGCGCGCCACGCGCTTCCCCGAGTCGCGCGTCAGCTCGACCAGCCACTTCTCGGCGCGCGCGCGTGCGCCTTCGTCGCTCGTCTTCGAAGGCACCGCGTCGATGGGCACGAACGCCCCGTCCGGTATGGGGTAGGCGTCGAGCGACTCCCACGTGGCCGCGGACCTTCGGTCGCGCCACTGATGCGTACAGCGAAGGCGCCTGCCTCGGTCGTCCGGCGCGAACAGGCTCACGCGCTCCGCTGCGAGCGTGAGCCCGACGCGCTCGAGCGTGAGATCGATCGCCCCCTCGGGATCGTCGTTCAGGAATCGTCGCGAGATCTCGCTCAGCAGCTCATCGCGGGACGCACGGCGGCGGCGGGCCTCTTCGGCGCGGCGTCGCTCGTCGACGTCGCGCGAGATGGCCTGCACGCCGATGGTGGCGCCCGTCTCGTCGCGAATCGCCGTGAGGACGCTCTCGAGGAAGACCGACTTCCCGTCCTTCCGTCGCCACGTCAGGTCCACGGGAGCCGCGGGGAGGGTGCCCGTCGTGACCACCTGTTCATGGAGCGACGCGAGCAGCGCAGCCGACTGGGGCGCGACGCTTTTCACGAGCAGATCGGGCGTCGAGACGCACTCTTCCGGCGTGTAGCCCGTGAGGTCGTACACCGCCGGACTGGCGAACTGGATGCGGTTCTGCAGATCGATGAGGACGATCGCATCGCGTGACCGCTCCACCAGGGCGCGATAGCGCTCCTCGCTCGCGCGCATCTTGGCCTCTGCCTCGGCGCGCGTTCGCGCCATGGAGACGAACTCCGCGAGCAGGCGCGCGATGGCCACGTCGTCGTCGGTCCACGTGCGCGTCCTTTCGAGTTGTTCGACCATCAGCCAGCCGATGATCACGCCGTGGTCCGAGAGTGGAGCTATGATGAGCGCCCCGAGTTGACTCGGCTCCTGCGTCGCCCGCCAAGCGCGGATCCCGACGGGCAGCCTCGCCGCGTCGTTGACGACGACGCAGCCGTCGCGCGTGAGTCGCTCGAACGTCCAGTGGTAGATCTCGCGCGAAGCGTCCTCGGTCACTCGTCCAAGCGGTTGAACGCCGGGAGCGCACCACTCGTGCATCGTCACGAAGTTGGAACCCCCGTCGCCGAAGCTGCGCACGCGAACGCGGTCCACGCCGAGGAACGTTCCCAGCGCTTCGAGCGCGAACGGGATTGCCGCTTCCGAGCCGAACTCGACGAGCTGCCGGGAGACTCGACTCACCAGCGTGTCGCGGCGCGCACGCCTCGCCTGCGCGTCCTCGCGTCTCCTCTGCTCGGTGACGTCCTCGACGATCGTCTGCATGATCGAGCGGCCGTCCTCGAGAGTGATGACGGTCGTGAGAATCTCGGCCGGGAAGACCTCGCCGTTCCGCCTGCGGGCGAGCCACGAGGCGCGAAACGCGCCGAGTCGTCTCGTGCGCTCGACGTGCTCGCGCAGGGTCTCCATCGTCGTGCGGCCGTCCGCCTGGATCGGTGGCGCGAAGTCGAGCGGAGTGCTCCCGGCGAACTCCTCGCGCGAGCGGCAGTCGTAGAGCCGGAGAGCCGCCGGGTTGCAGTCGACGAAGCTCTGATCGCCGAGATCGCGAATCGTCACAGCGGCGCTCGTCTTCTCGAAGAGCGCGCGGAACATGCGCTCCGAGTCCCGGAGGGCGATCTCGGCGAGCTTGCGGTCGTGGACGTCGCTCATTCTTCCGATGAGCCGCACGGCGCGACCGGTCGCGTCGCGCACCGCTTGGCCGACCAGGCGGTACCAGCGGTGCTCGCCGGTCTTGCGGCGAAGTCGGACCTCGACGTCGAAGGGCTCACCCGAGGCGACGTGCTTCTCGACCGCGAGGCGCGTTCGCTCGCGGTCGTCGGTGTGCATGAAGTTCCGAAGCACGTCGAGCGCCCGCGGTAGCTCCCCCGGCACGTAGCCGAGCTGCTCCAGAAGACCCGGCGAGACGTCGATCTCTTCGTTGACCAGGTCGCGCTCCCAGATCACCTCTTTCGAGGCGCTCATGACAAGCTCGTAGCGGGCCTGGGCGCCGCGCAGATCTTGCCGCAGGCGAACTGCCTCGTCCATGTTGCGGCCGGACACGACGATGCCGCGAACGTCGGGATCGAGCAGGCGATTGGACGCCGCGGCCTCCATGTAATCCCAGCCGCCGCTGGCGTTCTGGCGCCGGTACTCGACGCGGATCACGTCGTCGGGCGTCGCATTGATGGCTGCGCTCAGGGTCTCCGCCAGGCGCGCACGATCGTCCGGGTGCATAAGCTCGAACATGGAGACGCCGAGCGCCGACTGCGGCGCGCGTCCCGTCGCTTCCTCGAAGCGCTTCGAAATGAAGAGCGCGCGCCCCTTCGCATCGAGCACGGAAATCACGTCGGTGGTGCTGTCGATGACCTTGCGCAGAAAGCGAGCCTGCGAGGCCTCGGCCCGCGCGATCTCGAGCTCGCGCTCGGCTTCCGCGAGCCGGCGTTCGAGGTCGGCGATCTTCGTCTCCTCGCTCACCGCAACCCTCCCCTCGCACGTGGCGTCCCCGCCGCGCGCGCCGACCAGGGTATTCCGTGGGGCACGTCAATCAAACCAGCACGCGACGTGCCACGAGCAACGGCGGCGAAACGCGAGCGCTTCGCCGCCGTAGGGAGGGGGGGCGTTCGGATTTCGAACGCGCCCGGACGCGCTCTCAGGTGCGGGCTTGGCCGCCCTGCCCCTGGGCGAGCGCCTGCTGCTGCTGGGCGAGCATCTGCGAGATCGCCCGCGAGCGATCGATCGCGAACTGCTTCACCTCGCGCACCGGCGAGGTCGCCAGCTTGTTGAGCAGCGCCGTGATCTTCCCCATGTCGCGCGACTGGAAGAGCGCCTCGAAATAGTTGTGCGCGAGACGCACGTCTCGCTGCATCTGCGACTCGTGCGGGGCGAGGAGCTTCACGACCTCGTCGAGCTTGCCGGTCTGGCCGTAGAGCGCCGACAGGCACAGGAGGGCCAGCGCGTCGGTCGGCGCGCGCTCGAGCGCCTTCTTGGCGAAGCCGATGGCCTTGTCGCGCGTCTTCTCGTCGGCCGCGTAGAAGCCCTGCAGCGCGATGTACGGCGCCGCGATCTTCGCGTTCACCGGCGCGTTGGCCAGCTCCTCGAGTGCCGCGACCCCCTTGTCCTCGCCGTCGCGCTCGCGGAGCATCGACGCGAAGTACGCCCAGGCGTCGACCGAGTTCTGATCGACCTGGATGGCGCGCTCGACCGACTCGCGCTCTTTCGCTGCGTCCTTCTTCGCCTTGTAGAGCTTCGCGAGATGCAGGCTCGGGAAGGCCGAGTTGGTGAGGATGTTCTGCGCCCCCTTGAGCGTCCCTTCGGCCTTGTCGAGCTTCTCCTGATTGAGCTGCGTGACGCCGAGCGCGAGCCAGTCTTCGCCGTCGCCGCCGAGCGCGACGATCTTCGCGAGCACTTCTTCTGCCTTCGCGAAGCGCGAGTACTTCATCAGCTCCTGCGCGAAGATCCGGCCGCGCATCAGATCGTCGGCGCTGTCCTTCCAGTGCTTCTCGAGGCCGCCGAGGAGGTCCTCGAGGCCGATGGCGATCGGGCGCCCCTGGTCGTCCTGCACCTGCACCGCCGGCCCGTTGAAGCCGAGGAGCTTCCAGACCTCTTCCATCTTCAGGGCGACCGGCCCCTCGACGATCTTGGTCTCCACCGGCGCGCCGTTGGCGCCGAGTGGGATGAGGACCATCGCGTTGCCGGGGACGCCGTTCGGGAACGCCGTGATCGGCGCGAGGATGGCGGCACCGCCGGTGAGCGTGATTCCGGGACCGGCGGCGGGGGCGGGCTTGTTGGCGTTCGGAGTCGTCGGCTGGGTCATGAATGCATCCTCGTTTTTGGGGGGCGGACGCTAGCACAACGTTCCGCGCGAAGCAGGACACGAGGCGCCATCGCCCGCTCAGTTCCCGGGTTCCGAGCGCCACTGGGCGCTGAGGAGGAACGTGCGGCCGGGGAGGGGGTAGGCGTAGGAGTCGCCGATGGGCTCACGGACCGCGCCAAGCGCCCCCTCATAGATGCCGGTGCGCACGTCGAACAGGTTGCGGGCGTCGAACGCCAGGCGGAGCCCGCGCACGTACGGTACGTCGAGCCGTGCACCGGCGGACTGGAGGACGCGCGGAGGAACGACGACTGCGCCGACCTCGTCGGCGATCATGCCGGTGATGGCGTCGACGCCGTAGCGGAGGCGGACCGGCGCGAGCGTGTAGGTGAGATCGGCGACGAGGTCGTTGGTCGGGCGCCCGGGGAGCTCGGGGCGGTCGCACGCCGCGTTGGCCGAGAGGAAGCCGGTCTGCGCCTCGCACACCGATTCGTTCGCCGTAGCGAGGAGCGTGTACGAGGCGCGTAGCTCGAAGCCGAGCGCGGCCGTTGCCGCATCCGCCTCCAACCCGACGATGCGCGCGCGACCGATGTTCGTGGCTCGCTCACGCCCGTACGCCCCCTCCGGGACGAAGACGATCAGATCCGTGGCCCACGTCGCGAACCCCACCAGCTCCGCGCGACCGTGGACCGGAGCGCGCGGGTCCGAGGCGAGGCGAGCCCCGGCATCGACCGTCCACGCCGATTCGGGCAGCAAGCTGGGGTCGCCAAGGAAGGCGCCGCGGTCGCCGTAGAGCTCGACGAAGCTTGGGGCGCGCGCGACCGCGCCGCCATGCGTCGAGAGGGTGAGGGGCCCTTCATGCAACTCCGTCCCGACGTGCGCCGTCGGGCGCGCGGCCAGGTGCGCAGGCGACGCGGGATCGTCGCTCACGTCGTTCCACACATCGGCGCGCGCGGTCGCACTCCAGGTCCAGGCGTGCGTCGCGCGGAGCGATGCGTCGAGCGCGCCCCCGAGCGCCGAACGGGTCGCTCCCGGTGGCGTGGCCGCTCCCGTCCACGAGCTGGGTGCGTACCACTCGCCGCTCCCGTCCACGTGCACCTGCAGCGACGCCCTCTCCTCGCGATCGAGCGGCCCTCCCCACTGGAGCGCGCCGCCCGTCGCGACGATCGCGTCGTTCGTGTGCGACGGACCGAGCGCCCCCTCCGACCCCGGATCCCGAAGCCGGAGATCGTCGCGCCGACCCCACGCGCGCACCGTCCACTCGCCGTGCTGCCCATGCCCGCTCGGCATCGTGAGCTCCACCGACGCGAGCTCTCGGTTCGAGTCGAGCTGTTGCAGGGGGGTCGGCGCCAGCACGGTGCCCGGGATGTCCTGCCGCCGGGCTTGTAGGAGCGTCGTAATCGTCAGCGTCCCGTCGTCCATCCCACCGAAGTGCGCTGGCAGCGCGAGCGACGCGAGCCCGTTGACGGCCGCGTGGCCGGCGTTGCTTCGCGTCGCGTAGACGTCGTGACCCGGTGTGGACGCGGTGGGGTCGAAGAAGGTGAAGTCGTCGACCGCGCGCGATGCGCTGAGCGCCGTGACCAGCCGCGTGCGATTCGACGCGTCGAGCGCGCTCACGTTGGCGACGCGCATGCGCGCCGTCCCATAGGAGCCGACCGCGGTCCACACCTCGGTCCCAAGCGGCGCCCGCGTCGATGGCGGATCGATGACCAGGGTCCCCCCCAACGAACCGGGGCCGAGTGACCCCGGTGCGAACGAGCGGTACACGCGTGCCTGAGCTCCGGGCCAGAGCGGGAGCGTGGCCAGGTCGAGCGACGGGTCGGCTCCACCCGTCAGCGGCACGCCGGCCAACAAGACCGCGACCTCGCTCGACGAGGACCCGCGGATGGAGAGCGTCGCAAACGAGTCGTCCGCCCCCAGCCGTCGCACGTGGACGCCCGGTAGGGGCTCGAGGAGGCTCGCTGCGTCGGTTACTTCGCGCGTCGAGTCGTCCACGCTGGCGCGGGAGACGAAGCTCCCCGCGTCACGCACGCCGTAGACCGTGACGTCGGCTGGTTCGTTGGCCGGCGGGCTGGCCGCGCCGTTGCCGTCTGCGCGTGCATTTGTTGACGAGAAGGCCGTCCACGCCGCGGTCAGAACGCACGCCACGCGCGAATCTCGGGTTCGAAGCGAAGGCATGCGGGTTGCGTAGTGGCTAGCCGGGACGCGGCACCGCCGGCAAGCGGGGTCACGACTCGTAACTCAGGTCTGGTGAGACGCATGCTCGGTGACGTTGACTACGTGTCCGTGCTAACGCGCTCTTGCGGCCTCCCGAAGGGGGGGTCTGTCTTCGGGGCGGGAAACGATGGCCACAGTTTCGAATGAGCTCGATATCTTCGGCGAGCTGCGACAGCTCGCAGTGTTCTCCGAAGTGGGCAGGGAAGCCCTCGCGGAGATGGCGCTCGCGTGCGCGCAGCGGCGGGTGAACGCGGGGGCGTCGCTCGTGGACCAGGGGATACCGAGCCTCGCGCTCGTGATCGTCGTCCGCGGCGCTGCCAAGACGGTTCGCTCCCTGGGTGGCACGGGCGAGGAAGAGAGCGTCGTGCTCGATGTCATGCGTGCCCCGTGCATCGTCGCCGACGCGGCGGTCATCGATGGCAACGCAGCCTCCGCGAGCGTCGTCGCCCTCCGTGCCTCGCACATCATCACCCTCGAGCGCCGCGCCCTGCTGCGCCTAATGACGACTCACCCGTCGCTGGGGCGCGCGCTCCTCTCGCGCTTTGCGCAGGAGGTCCGTGGCACCGTGCGTCGCATGGACGAGATCATGAGCGGTCCCGTCGACGAGCGCGTCACGAACCTCCTCGACTCGCTTTCGCTCACGCACGGCACGCCGCTCGGGCAAGGGCGATTCATCGCGATTCCGCTCCGTCGCCGCGACCTGGCCAACATGGTGAATGCGACGACCGAGACCGTGAGCCGCCTGCTCGCGAAGTTCGAGCGCGAAGGGCTCGCGCGGAGCACACGCGACGGCATCTGGTGGCGCTCCCCCCCTCCCGCCGCCACGCCGGCCGCGCCCCCGGCCAGCTCCAAGCGCCCCTCGGGCACGACCTCAGCCGTTTCCGTGCCTGTACAGGCGCGCCAGGGGAGCGTCGGCTGAGCTTCCTCTGCGGGCCATGGCGCGCTACGAGCACGCCATGCAGCCTCTTCGCCGCACCGCGCTAGCTGCGCTCGTCGCGTTCGTTGCGCTCATCCCCCGCGCCGCTCGCGCCGGCGACGATACCATCCGCACCCCGGGCGACCACCCTCATTACGCCGTCGAGGTCGAGCCGCACCTCGACCTCGGCTGGGACGACCTCTTCCCCGGCGACTCCTTCGGCATCGGCGCCCGCGTCTCGATCCCGCTGGTGGACAACGGTTTCGTGAAGACGATCAACAACTCGGTCGCCATCACCTTCGGCGCCGACTTGCTGCACTACGGGGGGTGCTACGTCCCCGGCGTCAACTGCAGCGCGAACTTCCTCATGCTCCCGGTGGCGATGCAGTGGAACTTCTACGTCGCTCACGACTGGAGCGTCTTCGGCGAGCCGGGGTTGTTCGTCTATCACGGCTTCTACGAAGACTGCCCAGCCAAGGTCGTCTGTGTCTCCACTCCCAGCCAGACGGGGGTGGAACCCGCGCTGTTTCTCGGCGGTCGCTACTACTTCAGCGAGCACACGACCCTCACGATGCGCGTGGGCTTTCCAACCGTTTCGATCGGCGTTTCATTCCTTTAGCCGCGTCGGGCGACTACCTGCATTCGGGTGATGGCGCTGCGGGAATCGGCAACCTACAGTTAGTTCAATGACCTTCGGCTCCATCGTCTTGGCCGCGCTCGGCTTGGCCGTCTTGATGGTCGTTCACGAAGGAGGGCACTACCTCGCGGCGCGCCGGTTCGGCATGCGCGTGGTGAAGTTCTCCATCGGCTTCGGCCCCACGCTCTACAAGCACCAGCCGAAGGGGAGTCCGACCGTCTACCAGGTCGCGATCATCCCCTTCCTCGCGTACGTGCAGATCGCGGGGATGAACCCGTACGAGGACAACGACCCCAAGGACCCGGGGAGCTACATGAATGCGTCCCTCTGGGGGCGCATCGTGACCATCGCGGCGGGGCCGCTCACGAACTACTTCTTCGCGAGCATCCTGTTCTTCGTCGGCTTCCTCGTGGGCGGCAAGCCCATGGTCGACGATGCGTCGATGCGCGTCTCGGTCGACCCCGACGGACCCGCGGCCGCTGCGCACATCATCGACGGTGATCGCATCGTCGCGGTGAACGCGCAGAAGGTCGCGTCGTGGGACGAGCTGAAGAAGGCCGTCGGTGCGCACGCCGGCCAGGCGATCGACGTGACGCTGGATCGCGACGGCAAGGTCGTGCAGACGAGCGTGACGCCGGAGGCGCCGGGGGCGAAGCACGAGGGGAAGATCCTCATCGGTCCGTACGCCCACATCGTGGCGGTGGGGCCGGTCGAGGCCGCGAGGATGTCGCTCGTCGAGCCGCCGCGCATCGTCTACGACCTGGTTCGCGGGCTGGCGCGCACGATCACGGGCAAGGAGAAGCCGGAGCTCTCGGGGCCCGTCGGCATCACGCGCGAGATGGCCAAGGCCGTCCAGAGCGGACCGGGGCCGGCGTTCATTCTCCTCGGGATGCTCTCGGCGTATCTCGGCGGCTTCAACCTCCTACCGGTGCCGGCGCTCGACGGGGGGAGGCTCATCTTCCTCTTCTTCGAAGCCGTCGCACGCCGCAAACCCGACGCGAAGGTCGAGGCGCAAGTGCACTTCGTCGGGCTGATGATGATGCTCACCCTCATCGCATTCGTCACCTACTGGGACATCTTCCCGAAGCACTGACGCGCGCCGTCGCCACCCTAGGCGGCGCGTCGCCGCTTCCGCCCGTCCCACACGAAGAACGCGACGATCCCCGCAGCTGACAGCGCAGCCAGCACCATCCCCGCCGTCAGCCCGTGCGGCCAGTACTTCACGACCACGTGGTTCGCCCCCGCCGGCACGTCGACCGCGAGCAGATCCTCGTCGAACGCGGCCACGTCACCGACGCTCGCGCGCCACCCGTGATCGTAGGCGCTGTTCAGCAAGATGCGCGTCGGGTGCTCGGCGGTCACGTCGAACGTGAACGAGCTCTGCGTGCGGACGACGTTCTCCACTTTGGCGGACGCTTCGTTCGCTGCGTGCGCTTGTGGTACGTCGCCCTTCCAGAGTGGCGCTTCGCGGTGGAAGGCCCACTCCTCCCAGCACTCGGTGCGCGCCAGCCCCTGCGTCGGCTGATCGATGAACTGCGCGAGCCCGCTCGACGCGACGTACAGGTGCGGCGAACGGATGACGCTCTCGTTCGCGGGGCCGTTCGTGAAGCACGTCGAGCCCCAGTCGAGCCCCACGGCGATCATGTCCCCGACCCCCACGAACGCCACCGCCACCAGCGCCATGCGCACCGCGTCGCGCAACTGGATCGACCGGAACGTCCGGCGCACCTGCTCGCTGACGCGGTCGATCCCCAGCGCACCGAACGCGGCCAGGAACATCGTGATCTCGGCGTTGAAGCGCGAAGGGACGCGCATCTGCTTGAACGGGTAGACGTGCTCTTTCAGGATCGACCACGGCGCGTACTTCCCCGCGTGCCCGAGCATCAGCGAGAACGAGAAGGCGAAGAGCGCGACCAGCCACAGGTTCTCGACGCCGCTCACGCACAGCCCCAGGAACGCGAGCGCGAGGACGAACGGCCCGACGTAGGACGCAAACTCGGGCCACACGTACTGCTGTCCGGGCACTGCGCGCGAGTGGGTGCGCGCGAGGAACATCTCCTTCAGCGTGCTCCACTGGAGCGCGTCGAACTCCGCGCCGAGGTCGCGCTTGTGCGAGCGGAGCTGGTCGAGCACGGGGAGGAGGCGGCTCGCGCTGAGCGTGAGCCCCACGAGGCCGACGACGGCCCCCGCCTTCACGATCGCGAGCGCGCGCTTCGGCGGCCATGCGCGCGTCAGCGTCTCGGCGCCGAGGACGACGGCGAGGTGCGGCAGCCCGTACGTGGCCCCCTCGTGCATTTCCCAGGCGACCAGCATCCCCATGCCGACCGCGAAGCGCATGTCACGCTCCGCTCGCCGCCACAGGAAGAGTCCCAGCGGCAAGTACGCGAACGTGACCCACGTGAGGTGCCCCCCCGAAAGGTGCTGCTCGAAGTACCCGCAGAAGGCCCACACGCACGCCGCGAACAGGGCGGCGGGGGGGCTCACGCGCAGGTCGTGGCGGGCGAAGAGCCACATCGAGAAGAACGCGATGACGACGTGCGAGAGGAACCACAGCTCGATGGCGCGCGTGGTCCCGAACGGAAGGAACGCCCAGAGGAGGGGAGACGCGGCGATCCCCTGCGGGTTGTCCCAGAGCGGGATGCCGCCGCACTGGTACGGGTTCCAGAGGGGGAGCTCGTGCCAGTGGAACCAGGCCACGCGCGCCGACTCCACCATGTGGTGGAAGAAGGGGCCGTCACCCCCTTGCGTGTGCGGATAGGCCGACAACATCGGCCACCACGCGAAGACGCTCAGCAAGAGGCCGAGGAAGAGGACGCCTATTCCGCTCCACCAACGACGCATTCAGACGCTCGGACGCATGCAAAACACGCGGAATGGTCTAACACATGGCCCTCGGAACCCCGATGAGGAACCCGCGCGTGCCCCCAGCTACCATGCTCGAAGCCACCATCGTCGTCCCGTGCTTCAACGAGGCTGCCCGTCTCGACCGCGCGCGGTTTCTCGATCTGGCGCGTGATCCGGCCGTGCGGCTGCTGTTCGTCGACGACGGCTCGTCCGACGGAACGCGCGCGATGCTCGCCGCGCTGAAAGGGGAAGGGGGCGGGCGGGTGGATTTCCTGGCGCTCGACGTGAACGGCGGAAAGGCCGAGGCCGTTCGCCAGGGAATGCGGCTCGGGCTCGAGCGTGGGGCGAAGGTGGTCGGGTTCCTCGACGGAGACCTCGCCACCCCTCCCGAAGAGATGGTGAGGCTCGTGCACGCCATCGAGACGCACGAAGCGCAGGTCGTGCTCGGCGCGCGCGTGGGCCTCGCCGGGACGCGGATCGACCGCAAGATGGCGCGACACTACCTGGGGCGCGTGTTCGCCACGGCGGCGTCGATGATCCTGCGCGAGCGCTTCTACGACACGCAGTGCGGCGCGAAGGTCTTCCGCGCGAGCCACGCGCTCGAGGACGCCCTCGCGCGCCCGTTCGTGTCGCGCTGGGCGTTCGACGTGGAGCTGATCGGGCGGCTGCTCGTGGGGAGCGAGCGCGCCCCCGCGCTCTCGGTAAAGGACTTCGTGGAAGTCCCGCTGCACGAGTGGACCGACGTGCCGGGCTCCAAGCTGCGCCCCACGGCGTTCGCCCGCGTCGCCGCGGATCTCGTACGCATCGAAGTGGAGCTCGACGCCCTGCGTACGCGACGCCGCGCGCGCTAGCTCGAACGACTTCGTCACCCGCACGGTAAGCCGAGATTGGATGTACCGGTGGCCGAGGCGTCTGAAGCGCACGCTTGTCGAGCAAAAGAGACGAGCCTCCCCCGCCGACGGTAGCCGAAGCTACCGACGACACCCCCGCGTGCTCAAAGGCACAGGTTGCCCGAAGGCTGGGGGCCCAAGGGAGGCTCGTCATGCGAAGCGTAGGATTGGATCTCGGTGTGCGCCAC
>Ga0302279_10000290_pt1 | contig 73058 bp, 65 predicted proteins | sample III_Bog_N3_3_FD_194541 | JGI IMG/M metagenome (GOLD analysis project Ga0302279, IMG submission 194541) | Peat permafrost microbial communities from Stordalen Mire near Abisko, Sweden - III_Bog_N3_3 | ecosystem: Environmental > Terrestrial > Soil > Wetlands > Peat | place: Sweden: Abisko... | reverse complement strand
ACGGCCTGTGTCTCGACGCGGAAGGCGCGGTGTGGGTGGGGCTTCCGTTCAAGAGCGAGTTCCGGCGGATCGCGCCCGGCGGCATCGTTACCGACCACGTCGTCTACGATGCGGGCCGCGTGGCCGTCGCACCCGTGATCGGGGGTGCCGATCGTCGCACGCTCTTTCTCTGCACGGCACGCAAGTTGCCGCTCGAAGAGCACCACCGCATCATGGGGCACCCTGCCCGGCTCCCGGAGGCACGCGAACTGAGCCAAGGCGCGATCGAAATGCTGGCCGGACTGCCCGTTCCGGGAGACGGCTGGCCCTAGCGGGTTTTGCGCTGATGCAACGTTACGATGTTTCCTTCGCTATCGTTGATCATCGCGAGCCGGCAAAATGGTGTCTCCGTCTGAAACCGCACGGCGATGTCGCGCGCCGCGAGTTGCGCGACCGCGGCGTCGAGATCGTCGACGGCGAAGAGGATCCCGTTGCTGGGTTGAAACGGCATCACTTTGCCGCCCCCGCCCCAAAGCCCGAACGTTGTACCATCGGGCAGATCGTATTCCGCCCCGCGATCTTCGGGGTACACGAGCGTCGGCTCCAAGCCAAACACGTTGCGGTAAAAGGCGATCGCGCGTGGCGCATCCTGGACCATATAGCCGCTTAAATCGAGACCGCGAATGCGGATCGGCGCAACCTGCGTATCGTTCATGCCGGGGACTCACTTTCCGTCGGTATCGGGCGCTGCGGGGCACCTATATTTAACTCATTGGTTATATTTTAGGGACGCAGCGGCCCGGCGTCAAGCAAACGCAGGCATCGGCTCCGGCCGCCGGGGAGAGTGCGCGATGGACAATGGAGGGGCGATGAGCGCCTACGAGCAGTTTCTTGCGCTGCACCAGGGACCGGGAGCATTCATCATGCCGAACCCGTGGGACGGCATGTCGGCCCTGCTCATGAAGGACGCTGGATTCACGGCGCTCGGCACGTCGTCGATTGCGATCGCGTCGGCGGCGGGGGTGCGCGACACGCGCCATGCCGTGAGTCGCGAGGCAGCGATCGCGAACGGGACGCTCCTCGCCACGCTCACGGGCTTGCCGGTCAACGGCGATCTGGAAGACGGGTTCGGGCCCGATCCGTCCGATTGCGTCGCGACGGTCGAGGCCGCCATCGCCGGCGGACTTGCGGGCCTCGGGATCGAGGACACGACGGCCGATCCCGAGCATCCGCTCCACGACTTCGACCATGCCGTCGCACGCATACGGTCGGCGGCACGCGCCGCGCGCGGCCGGATCGTACTGACCGGACGCACCGACAACTTTCTCTGCGGCAATCCGGACCTCGACGATACGATCAGGCGGCTCGTCGCTTTCGCCGAGGCGGGCGCCGACGTACTCTACGCGCCGGGACTTCCCGACATCGACGCCATCAAGGCCGTCGTTCGCGCCGTCGCACCCAAGCCGGTCAACGTCGTCAACGGACCGCGCAGCGGCTTCGTACCGCTCGCCGAACTGGCCGCCGCCGGCGTGCGCCGCGTCAGCATCGGCGGCAGCCTCTATCGCAAGGCGATGTCGACCGTCGCCCATCTCGCAAGCGCTTTGCGCGCGGGCGACCTTCCGAGCCTCGACGGCGGCCGGCCGTGGGGCGAACTCGTCGCACTTCTTCCACCGTCCAACCCATAATCTCCGGATAATCCTTTTGTGCTTCTCTCGGACGGATGAACCGTCGAACAAATTTCCGTTCCGCCGCGGTATGTGCCGCACTCCTGACGCTCCTCGGCGTCACGCCGGCGGCTGCGCCCGCAATGCCTGCGCCGTATCGGCACGTCGTCCTCATCTCCGTCGACGGGCTGCATGAAGCCGACGTCGCCGATCCGCGCTTGGCCGCGGATATCCCCGTACTTCGGCGCTTGTCGCGATCCGGTATCAGCTACACGCACGCCCACGCGACGGCACCGTCGGATTCGTTCCCGGGTACGCTAGCCTATCTGACGGGCGCCGGTCCGGGGACCACGGGCGTGTATTACGACGAAACCTACGACCGCACGCTCACCGCCGCCGGCGGCGCAGCGGACTCACCGCGCGGGACGGACGTCGATCTGACCGAGGAGATCGACCGCGACGCGACGCGGCTCGACGGCGGCGGCGACGCAGGCATCGGTAGCATCGATCCGGCGAAACTTCCGCAGCATTGCGACGCCGCGGCGTGCACACCGGTCTGGCCGCACGACTACCCGCTCGTCAACACGATCTTCGACGTGCTCGACGCACGCGGCCTCACGAGCCTGCTCGTCGAGAAACATCCCGCGTACGCCGTCGCATTCGCACGCGGCGCACGTCACGTTGCGTTCTACGCACCGGAGATTTCCGCCATCAACGGCGACATCGAAGCAGCGGCCGAGGCCTACGACGACCTCAAGGTGCAGGCAGTGCGGCGCGCGCTCGCAGGCGGCGCTGCACGCCGCACGCCGGCGCTCGTCGTCCTCAACCTGCAAACGGTGAACTTTGCGCAGAAAGCCGCGGACGGCGGGATCGCCGCGGACGGACGGCCGTCCCCGCGCCTGCGCCGGGCGTTGCGTTACGTCGACGGCGCGATTGGGAGCATCGCCGCGCTGCTCGGTGAGCGCGGGCCCGCCGCTGATACGCTGCTCGTCGTCTTCGCGAAGCACGGACAAGCCCCGCGCATCGGCCACGCGACGCTGGTTGCGCGCGCGACGATCCTCGATCCGCTGCGCGATGCCGGTATCGGCGTCGCACACCTCACCAGCGACGACGTCGCGCTCCTCTGGCTCAAGAACCGTGACGAAGCCGCGCGCGCGGCAGCACTCCTTGCGCCCTTGGGCCGGGTCGTCGCCGGCGCGCCCGGTCCCGTGTCACCGGCGGTGCGCGATGCGCGCGCGCCCGATCTGATCCTGTTGCCGCCGCCCGGCACCGTCTTTGTCGGCAACCCGGCAAAGGCGACAAAAATCGCCGAGCACGGCGGCTTTTCGGACGACGATCGGAACGTACCGCTGATCGCATGGAGCGCGCACCTGCGCGCGCGTGCGGGCGAAAGTATCGCGACGCCCGTCGAAACGCGTCAGATCGCGCCGACCGTCCTCGGCTCGCTCGGCATCGACGCGCGCGAACTCGCCGGCGTCCGCGTTGAGGGAACGCCGCCGCTCCCCGGCCTGCGCTAAGCGCCGGAACTCAGCGCCGCGCGATAGAGCGCGATCGCCTCGGCGAAGGCCTCATCGGTCGCCCGTGGATCCCAGCGCGCGCCGACATCGCGCATGAACGCATGGGCCGTCGGGTAGAGCGCGACGCGATGGCGCACAGGCGTGGCGGCAAGACCGGCCAAAACGACGTCGCGCCCGGCCGCATCGGTGTGCGGGTCTTCCGTTCCGAACACGAGCAGCAACTCGCCGCGAATGCGGCCCGCCAGCGCGAGCGAACCGGCATCGGCATCCTGGCCGAGCGCGCCATCGTGCAGGCCCGTCGGGTAAAAGCAGACCGTTGCCTTCACGGCGCGTTGAAGCGCCGCGCGAAATGCCAGGTGCCCGCCGAGGCAAAAGCCGACGGCGCCGATCGCGCCCGGCGTCACGTCCGTGCGGCTGCCGAGAAACGCGATTAAGGCGGCGATGTCGTCGTCAAACTCGCGGACGCTCGTGCGGTGTGCGTCGTCCATCCCGCGGTCGCGGCCGGGATCGTCGAAGGCGATGGCCGTCCCCGGCGGCTCGAGGCGCCAGTAGATCTCCGGCGCGGCAACGACGTACCCGTAGCTCGCGAACCGCACGGCGACGCGCTGCGTCGACTCGGTCATCTGAAAGATGTCGGAATAGAACGCCAGCGCGGGGTAGGGACGATCGTCGTCCGGCCGAGCGACGAAGGCCCGCATGACGCCGCCCTCACGCGGAAGGTCGACCGATGTAACACGAACGCGCATTTATCCGGGGCTCCGCAGCTTAGCAAGATTCTCTACCGCATATTCGCCCATACGGCGTAGCGTCATCGGGCTCGTGCTGCCGGCACAGTGCGGCGTGATAATGAGATTCGGTGCACTCCAGAGCGGATCGCCGGACGGCAGGGGCTCGGGTTCGCTCACGTCGAGGCCCGCTCCGGCGATCGTTCCCGCGCGGAGCGCTTCGGCGAGCGCCACCTGATCGACGATCGCGCCGCGCGCGACGTTTACCAGATAAGCCGTCGGCTTGCATGCGGCAAACTCCGCTCGGCCGAAGAGGTGGTGCGTCTCGGATGTAAGGGCGGTGGTAACCGCGATGAAGTCCGCCTTGCCGAGCGCCGCGCGGAGATCCGCGAGCGCGAAGACCTCGTCGACGAGCGGATCGTCGAGCGGCTCGTGTCTGAAGGCGATGATCCGCATGCCCGCGGCGCGCGCGAACTTCGCCAGCGCGCGACCCGCGAAGCCCAGACCGACGATCGCCAGCGTCTGGCCCTCGATCGACGTCATCGATGGCTTGCGCGCCGCGTCCCAGGTGTGCGCCTGCGTGGCGTTCGCAAACTCCGGCATACGGCGCGTGAACGCGAGCAAAAACGCCATGACGTGTTCTGCGAGCGCCTGCGCGTTCGCGCCGGCCGACGCGCTTACGCCGATGCCCGCAGGCACGCCGGCCGCATCGAGCCCGTCGTGGCCGGCGTTGGTGATGTGAATCCAGCGTAGCGTTGCTGCCGACGCATCGAGGATCGCGCGCACTTCGGCGCTGCGTTCCGCCGGCGGATCGCTCATCACGAGCGCCTCCGTACCCGGGAGCTTCGCAGCGAGTTCATCAAGCGTCCGCACGATCGTTAGGTCGATATCCGGCTCTGCTCTCAGGGCCGCCGTGACGGCGGTTTCGTAGCCGGGACGAAGCGGCCAATAGACGACCCGCACCGCTACGGCTTCCTTTCGGCGGTGAATGTTCGCAGGTCGGCCCGGCCCCAGCGGCCGGCGTTCGCGCGCGAGGTGAAATCTGCCAGCGCCATCGTGCCACGCTCGCGAAAGTCGTTGAGGAACTCCCACGCGCCCTGGAGCCCGGCCGTCGATGCCACCGTTCCAAACAGCGCGATCCGTGCGCCAAGTTCCGCGTATTCTTCGATCGACGGCGCGGGCTCGGTCGGGCCGGGGCCACCCCAGAGGACCAGCACGGGCGCCGGCACCTCGCGGCAAACTGTTCGGATTTGCTCGCGGTTGCGCGGCGAACTGAGCCACACCAGATCGGCGCCGGCCTGGGCAAAGGCGAGACAGCGCTCCAGGGTTTGCTCGAACGTGCCCCCGTCGGTATCGAGATGATCGGTGCGCGCCGCGATGACGAAGGTCTCGTCGAGTGCATTCCGCGTCTCGATCGCAACGCGGATTTTGTCGACCATCTCCTCGAGCGGCACGCTGCGCCGGCCCGGCGCGGGCGCCTTCGGCCACTCCTGGTCCTCGATCTGCATCCCGGCCACGCCTGATCCGATCAACTCGCTGACCGCGTAACGCACGTTCGTCACGTTGCCGAAGCCGGTGTCGGCATCGGCCAGAATCGGAATCGACGTATGCGAGGCGATGTGCCGCACGTGGTCGGCCACGTCGCGGATGCCGATGATGCCGTCGTCGCGCACGCCGAGGAGAAAACCCGACATCTGCGCGCCCGATGCAAAGAAGCACTCGAAGCCGACGTCCTCGCACATCCGCGCGTAGACCGGACTGAAGCCGCCCGGCATCACGGTCATGGCCGGGCGTGCGAGGATCTTGCGCAGGGCCAGGCGCTTCGCGCGCGCGTCGCCGGTGGTGGTCGTCATGTTCTCTCCTTGGCGGTGATCGGGCTACGGAGGCCCAGGCGTTCGAGTCGCGGCAGCACTTCGGCATTGAAGAACGGCAACTCATTGAGGTGGTGGACAAAATTCAGCGCGAGCCCATGGATGCCCGCGCGGGCCATCTCGGCGAACTGACGCGCGATCTCATCGGGATCGCCGACGAAATCGCGCCCGATCGCGCTCTGCACGAGTTGCTCGCGCTCGGCGACGGCGACCGGCGCGCGCCGCTCGAGACGCCGGCCGATCAACGCCCAATCCGCGTTCTCGAGCACGGCGTAGCGAAAGTACTCCTCAGCTTCGCGTTGCGTCGGCCGGCAGACGCAAATGCCGTCGGAATAGACGTCGAGGTCGCGGCCGCTCGCGCGCGCTTCGCCCTGGAAGGCACGCACCTTGGCGGCGACCTCGCCGAACGTGATCTGCCCGGTACTGGTGAAAAACGCATCGCAGTTGCGAATCGCATACTGCCGGCCCGCCGGCGAACGCCCGGCGTTGATCAGCAGCGGAGCGTCCGCGCCCACGAGCTTCGGGTTGCCCTCGACGCCGCGCAACTGCAGGAACGCGCCATCGTAGTCGAAGGGTTCATCGGCCGTCCAAATGCGTTTGACGACATCGATCCACTCTTGCGCGTACGGGTAGCGCTGCTCCGGCGGCCGCTGCTCCACGCCGAACATGCCAAACTCGGGCTCGTTCCAGCCGACGACGATGTTCAGCCCGACGCGGCCGCTGCCGACGTGGTCGGCCGTGACGAGCATTTTGGCGGCCGCCAGCGGATTTACCAGCGGCACGTGGATGGTCGCGAAAACCGTGATGCGCTCGGTTAGCGCGAGCAGACCCGTCGCCCACGTCAGCGTCTCGAACGTAGCCCGGTGCGAATTCGCGCCGGCGCCTCTCCAGCGCGCGATCGGCAGCAGAAAATCGAGCCCGGCGCCATCTGCGAGCTGCGCCACGGCTACGTTCTCCGGCCACGTCGCGGGCCAACGCTCCGGCAACACGGTCAGGCTCGACGCGGCGTTGGCGGTGAACAGCCCGAGTTTGAGGGCGTGATCGCTGTAGAGCGACCGCCGCATCGCCTAGTGCATGGCCTTGACGCGCGCGATGAAGGCCTTGTGGTCGAAGTCGTTCGCATACGCGATAAACTGGTTGGTCGCGATGGCCGAGGCCGGCACGCGAATCGACGTCATGCCGTTGTCGTACATGAAATTATCGAGCACTTGCATGCCGCGCAGCGAGACCTCGCCGATACGGTTGCTCGAGGGGTCGATCGCCGGCAGCATGTCCTGCGAGATATCGAGCAGATGTCGTTCGGTCGCAATCGCCTCCGGGGTGACTTTCAAGCCCGAATGTTCGACGAAGTACCGCGCGGCAAGTTCCGGGTTCTCGCGCACCAGAATCGCCGCTTTCACGGTCGCCCGGCAAAAGCGCTTGAACGCGTCGGGCTTCGCCGCAATGACCGCCGGCGAGGCGACGAACGAAACGTCGGAGATGTCCTTGAGAATCGGCTGGTAGAACAGCCGAAACTTGAGATGCGCCTGGACTTCGTACGTCCGGATTTCCGGCAGCGGGAACGCGACCGCATCGACCTTTTTCGTCGTAATCGCCTGGATCGCCGCGGGGCCGTTCCCGATGGCAACGAACGAATAGTCGTCCTTCTTCAGCCCCGCGCCGGCCAGCATAACGCCGGTATAGATCGTGCCCGGCTGGCCGAGGGCCAACTGCCCGATCGTCGCGCCCTTGAAATCCGCCAGCGTCCGAATCGGACTTTCGTCGAGCACTCCGAGCACTTGTTGGAGGTGCGGATTGCGGGAGAAAAACGCGACGAGACGCACGCCCTTCTCGTAGCCTTGGATGATCGGTTCGGTCCCGACCCCGCCGATGTCGCCCTTGCCGGCCGCAACGAGTTGCACCGCCAACGTCGCCGCGCCGCCGGCATATTGCTCGACCACGGTGACGCCTTCGTCTTTGTAGAACCCGGCGAGTTGCGCGACGGCGTTGATCACTTCCGGAAACGCCGTCGGGAACGCACCGCTCACGAGCGTGAGCGTCTCGTCGTCGGCCCGGGCCGGAGCCGGAAACGCAAGCGTCAGCGCAAGGGCTGCGGCCGCGAGCGCGCGTGCGAGCGCGAAAAACCGTACGATCATGACCGCTCCTCTGCCGGCTGTTCGGCAACGGCCTCGCGCGCGGCAATCAGCCCTTGGCAGATCGCGCGGCCGAGGCCGTGTTGGCTGAAGCCGCCCGCGGACTCACCGCCGCAGTACAGCCCGGGAATCGCCGCACCCTGATGATCGAGCACTCGGCAACGGCCGTCGATACGCAGGCCGGCGCGGGTATCGTGCACCATCGGCGTCGCCCACGCCGCATAGAACGGCGGCGTCGCGATCTTGTAGCGCGGCGAGGGCTTGGAGAAATCCTCATCCTCACCGCTCTCCACGAACCCGTTGTAGCGCGCGACCGTCTCGGCCAGCGTCTGCGGCGCCATCGGCACGCGCTGATACTCCATCCGAATCGAGGCCGCGAGTTCCTCGATCGTGTCGGCGCTGAAAAAGAAGCCGTTCGCTTCATCGACGTTCGGCGGGACGGGGTTCCACTTCTCGCGTGCGACGGCGTCGGCATCGAAGATCGCCCAGATCGGGCCGCCGCCGTTTTTGCCGTCGCCGATCCCCGCGAGCGCCGCATTGAGATAATTCTGCGGCGCGTACGCGATGTCGCGCGCGTTGCGGTAGTCACCGTGGGTATATGGATCGACCTGGCCCGTCGTGTTGAAGCTGAACGGCGCGCCCGTCTCGTCGTAAAAACGCCGGCCCAGCATGTTGACCAGAATCAGGTTCTGCCAATCCGCGACGCGCAATCCCGATCCGCCGACCTTATCGAACACGGGACTGCCCGGCATCCATTGCAACGAGCGGTAGCCGTAGCGGCTGCCGATCACCGCGCGTTTGCTGAGCACGTGGCCGAACTCCGCCGTTTGATTGGCGAGGCCCCAGAGCGCCGCGCCGACGGCCATCGCCGCCAGTTCGCCGCTCGCGTCTTGATTCGACCACGGCATTCCGGCCAAAAAATATTCTTCCGTTAGGCGCGGATCGAACATGCGCCGGAAATTGACGTTGCCCGTCGAGCCGCCGGTGCCCACGATCACGGCTTTGCGGGCGCGAACGTTCGATGTCACGCCATCGTGCTCGACGGCGATGCCGAGCACGCGCCCGGCGCCGGGCGCTTCGCGATGGATCGCCGTCATGCGATGTTCGAGCAACAGCTCGACGCCCGCGCGCTGCGCCGCGATTTCGAGCGGCGGCATCAGCCCGTTGCCCGAGGAGGTCGTCGCGCGCACTTCGGGCGCGGCTTGCTTCCCGGTCTGCACCATCGGCCAGTCCATCACCGCACTGTGCAATACGCGCAGCGTCGAGTTGCCGCCCGAAACGTTGCCGCGACGGTCGGGCGCTTCGTCGATGAACACGACGCCGTGCTCGAGCAGCCACTCGCACGCCGCGGCGCAGTTGTCGGCGAACGCGCGCACGATCTCGCGATCGTTGTAGCGGTAATCCGGCGCACCGTTCGGCTGCACGATCGACCAGTCGGTGAGATCGTGAAACACCAAATCCGGCGAGTCCACGATACCGTACTTTTTCTGGACGCTGTTCCCGCCGCCGAGCGCGATCCCGCCCGAGGTGGTGATCGCGTGCCCGCCGATATGGTTCTCCGCCTCGACGAGGATCACGGAGGCCCCGGCTTCGCGCGCCGCGATCGCAGCCGGCAAGCCCGTTGCCCCCGCGCCGATGACGACGACGTCGGCTTCACGCTGCCATGCTCTTTCCGTTTTGTGCATCCTTGCGCCCAACTGCGTCAAGGACGGGGCCCGCCCCTTGCGAAAGCGCGCAGCCATGGCGGCTCCTCATGCGATTGAATCGGTTCAAATTGCCGTCGACGACGGGACCACGATGCAGGGCTTCGTGGCGCGCCCGGACGCCGTCGCGGATCCTCCCGGCATCGTCGTCTTTCAGGATGCCTTCGGCGTCAACGAACACTTCAAGGACGTTGCGCGACGCTTCGCAGCGGCCGGGTTTGTGGCCGTGGTCCCCGAGCTCTATCACCGCACGGGGACGGACGTGCAGGTCGCTTTCGGCGATGTCCCACGCGCCCGACCGCACTCCGACCCGCTGACGACGGACATGACGCTGGCGGACGCCCGCGCTGCCTACGCGTGGCTGGCCGGCAACGGTGTGGCCGCCTCGCGCATCGCGGCGGTCGGCTACTGCTACGGCGGGCGCGTGGCATATCTCGCCAACGCCTCGATCCCGTTTGCCGCCGCGATAACGTATTATGCCGGGGGCATCCACACGCCGGAGTACCTCGCTCTCGCCGGCGAGCAGCATGCGCCGCTCCTGATGTTCTGGGCCGGCCGGGACCAGCACATACCGCGCGCCAACCCGCGCCTCACCTCCGACGCACTCGACGAGGCCGGCAAGCGGCATACGCAGGTCCGCTTTTCCCATGCAGAACACGGCTTCTTCTGTAACGATCGCACGAGCTACGATGCCGGCTACGCGCACGAGTCCTGGGCGCTGGGCCTGGCGTTCCTGCGCTCCTTGCATTTGGTCTAGCTCGGCGCCCGCGCCGCGATTGACGCTTGCCCGGGCTGGGTAAAACGCTCCTGCGGGACCCGGCCTGCAAGGAGCTCGTTCGTTATGTCCTCGATTCAAACCGCGCCGGCACCCGTGAATGGGAAACCGAGCGCGGCGCTTGGGGCGCCGGTCGTCAAACGCCGGCCCTCAACGCGCATGCTGCTGATCGGTGCCGGCGTCGTCGTCGTGCTGATCGTGGCCGCGTTGCTGCTCTGGCGCTCCCTCGCGCCGGCGACGGCTCCGCTCGCGACCGCGACCGTTCAGGTCGGCACGCTGGTGCGGAGCGTGACGAGTTCCGGTACGGTGAACCCGGAGAACTCGATCAGCATCGGTTCGCAAGTCTCGGGCACCATCTCGGAAGTGGACGCCGACTACAACAGCGTCGTCAAGACGGGGCAAGTGCTCGCGCGCATCGACCCGACGCAATTCCAAACGAGCTTGGACTCCGCGCAGGCCCAACTCGCGCAGACCGAAGCGGCGTCGCGCGAAGCCGCGGCCACCGCAACCGGTGCGACGGCGAGCATCGCGGTGCAACGCGCGACGGCAACAGCTGCCGCCGAGAACGTCAACGCCGCGAAGGCGAACGCGACCGCCCAACAGGCGGCGATCGTTGCGGCCCAGGCCAACGTCGATAAGGCGCAAAGCACGCTCGTCCTCGCACAGCAGACGATGACCCGCGACACCACCTTACTCGCGCAAGGCTACATCGCGCAAAGCGCCGCCGACACCGATAAGGCCGCGCTCGAGGTCGCGCAGTCGGGCGTCGGGAGCGCTCAAGCCGCGCTCGCGCAAGCCGGCGCGCAAGCGCTCGCGAGCACGCAACAGGCGAATCAGGCACTCGCTCAGAGCGCCTCGCAGAACGCGCAGAACAGCGTCGCCGGAGCGCAAGCGCTCGCATCGGAAGGGAGCGCGCAGGCGCAAGCCGCCGCGATCGGCATTCAGACCGCCCAAGTTCGCACCGCACAATACAACCTCGCCCACACGACGATCACCTCGCCGGTCGACGGCACGGTAATCGTGCGAAACGTCGCGATCGGTGAAACCGTCGCCTCGAGCTTCAGCACGCCGGTGCTGTTCACGATCGCCCAAGACCTCTCCAAGATGGAGGTCGATTTGGCCGTCGGCGAACCCGACATCGGTTCGGTCAAGGCCGGCGACACGGTGACGTTCACGGTGCTGGCCTACCCCAACACGTTTACCGGCACCGTCTCGCAAGTACGCCAAAATCCGACCGTCGTGAGCAACGTCGTCACCTACGATACCGTCGTGATCGTCAACAACAAGAACGGCTTGCTGCGACCCGGCATGACGGCCAACGCGCTCATTCAGACGCAGAGCGTGAAGGATGCGTTGCTCGTGCCGCTCGCCGCGCTCGAATGGCATCCGGCGACGAAGGGCACCGTGGCCGGGACGAAGGCCGGTTCGACGTTCGGTGCCACGATGGGTGCCGGCGCGACCGCTATGCCGGCCGGCACGAACGGACGCGTCTTCGTGAAGCGGAATGGATCGCTCGCAGCCGTGACGGTGCAAATCGTGATGTCGGCGGGCACCCAGGCCGCGGTCAAGGTCGTCTCGGGCACGCTGCAGGCGGGCGACATCGTCGTTACCGGCGATGGAACCGGCGCGGCGCCCCGGCCGGCGGCGAGCGGCAGTCAGCGCGCGCCGACGTTGAGCGGTGGGAATCCGGCCGGCGGAGCCGCGCGCGCGCTTCGATGAACGTCCCCGTCGTGCGCACCGTCGACTTGCACAAGGATTTCGTGATGGGCGATCAGGTCGTGCACGCCGTCGACGGCGTCTCGGTCAGCTTGGAACACGGCGAGTTCGTGGCCGTGATGGGGCCGTCGGGTTCGGGCAAGTCGACGTTTATGCATATCGTCGGCCTGCTCGATAACCCGACGTCGGGCGGCTACCAACTCGACGGCGTCGAGGTCGCGACGCTCGATAAAAATGCCCTGGCCGCGCTGCGCCGTGACAAGCTGGGCTTTGTCTTTCAGAGCTACAATCTGCTGCCGCGCACGTCGGCGCTCGAAAACGTCGAGTTGCCGCTGCTGTACGCGGGCGTGCCGGAGGCCGAACGCCGGCGCCGGGCGACCGATGCGCTCGGCGTCGTCGCCCTCTCCGACCGGCTCGCCAATCAGCCGAATCAGCTTTCCGGCGGACAGCAGCAACGCGTTGCGATCGCTCGCGCGATCGTCAACAACCCGAGCCTCATCCTCGCCGACGAACCGACCGGCGCCCTCGATACCGCGGCCTCACTCGACGTCATGGCGCTGTTTCGGCGCCTGAACGTCGAGCAAGGGATCACGATCTTGCTGGTCACGCACGAACCGGATATCGCCGCGCACGCCGATCGCCTGATTTCGTTTCGCGACGGCAAGGTGATCGCCGATGAAAAAACCGCGACGGCCGTGCACGCATGAACCTCCGCTCGACCTTGAAAACCGCTCTCGGCGCGCTCCTGCGCAACCGCGCGCGCTCGCTCCTGACGATGCTCGGCGTCGTTATCGGCGTGGGCGCTGTGATCGTCACGGTTGCGATCGGTTCCGGCGCTCGGCTCTCGGTGCAGCAGCAAATCGCCAGCCTCGGCAGCAACCTGATCATCGTCTTGCCCGGCAGCGTGACGCAGAACGGCGCGCGCACCGGCAGCGGTGGCGCCTCGACGCTCACGCCGCAAGATGCGATCGCGATCGCCGGACTGCCCGGCGTCTCGGCCGTGACGCCGGTCGTGACCGTGCGCACGCAGGTCGTCGGCGGCGGGAACAACTGGCAGACGACGATCAGCGGCGTCGCACCCACCTATACCTACGTGCGGCAGTGGGCGCTCGCCTCGGGTACGTTTTTCTCCGACGCCGACGTCGCATCGGCAGCGAAGGTCTGCGTCCTCGGGCAGACCGTCGTCACCAACCTCTACGGCACGGCGAACCCCGTCGGGCAGACGGTCCTGATCAAAAACGTTCCGTTCACCGTCGTCGGTACGCTCGCCGCCCGCGGACAGAGCGGTGTCGGGCAGGATCAGGACGACACCGTCGTCGTCCCCTACACCTCCGCGTTACAACGGCTTACCGGAGGGACGTTCGTCAATCAAATCATGGTCTCGGGTGAGAATGCGACGGACACCAGTTCCGTCCAGGCAGCCATGACGACGCTGCTCGAAGCGCGTCATCGCGTCAGCGGTGGTCAGGACGATTTTGCGGTGCGCAATCTCGCCGACATCGCGAGCGCAGCATCGGCCAGCGCGAGCGTGATGGAGTATCTGTTGGCGAGCGTCGCCGCGGTGTCGCTCGTCGTGGGGGGCATCGGCATCATGAATATCATGCTCGTGTCGGTCACCGAACGCACGCGCGAGATCGGCTTACGCATGGCGGTCGGGGCGCCCGGCTCGGCAATCCTCACGCAGTTCCTGATCGAAGCCGTCGCGCTCTCGCTCGCCGGCGGAGCGATCGGAATCGTGCTGGGATGTATCGGAACGGCGGTCGTCTCCGCGTTCGCCGGCTGGCCGACGGTTATCTCACCCGAATCGGTCGTCCTCGCGGTCGTATTTTCCGCCGTCGTCGGCGCGTTCTTCGGCTACTACCCGGCGCTCAAAGCCTCGCAGCTCAACCCGATCCAAGCGCTCAGTTTCGAGTAGCTTCCGCGCTCCGCGCCGGCGTCATCGCCGCGACGGCGCGCGCCTTTTCGGTCGCGGCGGCAAGCAGGAAGCCCAAGTCCGTGCCGGTCGACACGTAGCGCGCCCCCATTTCGACGAACGACGCGGCGATCGCGGGCTGCGACGCCAGGCCGCCGACCCCGACGTGTTTGCCGGCGGCACGGCATGCGGCGATCGTGCGCTCGTAGGCCTCCCGAATACGCTGGTGGCCGTATTGCCCGGGGATCCCGAGTTCGCCCGAGAGATCGTTGGTGCCGACGAGCAGCATCGCAATCCCCTCGACCGCAGCGATCTCCTCGACGTGCTCGAGCGCATCGCGCGTTTCGAGCATGACGGTCAGCATCGTGACGTCGTTGATCGTGCGGTACTGCACCTCGGGTGGCAGCGGACGATAGCGCGTCTGCGGCAGCGCAGGCGAATACGAGCGCGTTCCGAGCGGCGGAAACATCGCCGCGTCGACGAGCCGCTTGGCGTCGTCGGCCGAGCGGATATGCGGGGCGATGACGCCGAGCGCTCCACCGTCGAGCGCGCGCGCGATGTGATCGGCCTGAGCGGTCGCGACCCGTACGAACGGCGTGATTCCCGCGTCGAGCGCGGCGATGCAGATCTGGCTCGCGGTCTCGAACTCGAAGCTGCTGTGTTCCAGATCGATGTAGAGCGAATCGAAGCCCGCGGTCCGCGCGATGCGCGCGACCTCGACGCCGCGCACGAGGCGTACGGTCATCGACGAAACGACTTCATCGCGCGCGAGCTTCTCGCGGACGAGGTTACGGACGACGTCGGGTTCGCTCACGGATAGGCCCTCGGCCGCCGCGAGCGGTGCGCTCGGATGCTTCATGCCCCCGACGCTTCGCCAGCCGTCCCCGCTCGCCCTCAGGCGCGACGCGGTAACGGCCCCTTATGGACCCACGTAGACCGCGAGTTCGTAGTCCGTTTTACCGAAGTTCTCCGCGCCTTGGTTGACGGTCGACCAGAGCTTGACATCCGGCGATCCGGAACGGCTCCAGACCTCATAGATGTTGAATGGCTGGCCGGGGGGATGCACCTGCTCGCCGGTACTCGTATAGCCGGCTGGAAGGTTTGCCTGGACGACGGCCTCGGCCATTTTGAAGAGCGCCTCGGAAGCGTCAGCTCGTAGCGTCGAAAAGCATGCGTAGGAATCGTAAGCAGTCAAACCAACCGCCGGCATTGCCTTCCCGTGATAGACCTCGCATTTAACGAAGCGCGTGCGGTCGGGCGATTGCGTCGCCTTATTTGACTGAAAGCCATCTGCAGCGCCGGTCAGCGCGGCGAATCTCGTGGGCGCATTCGCAAGCCCAAGCGAAAGAAACGAAGCGATTGCAGATGCGTCTGTGTCGGCGGCACGAGCCGAAGCCTGGCCGAGTAATAGCGCTCCGGTCAAGAACAGCGCAACGGCAAGCTTTCTCACAAAAAGTACCTCAATCGCGGTGGAGGATTACGCTGTTTGCTAAGCGCTCCGTTCGACCTCCACTCGGCGCAGGGGCGGCGCCGGCGCCGGGAGCAGCGCCCGGCGATCGCGCATCACAGGGCTTGGAACTTTCACGTCGAAGGCGATCCGGAAAATTTCCAGCGCCCGAATCGTCCACCACGTAATGTCGAACTCGAACCAACGTAAGCCGTGCCGCGCCGAGAACGGAAACGCGTGGTGGTTGTTGTGCCAGCCTTCGCCCCACGCGACGATCGCGACCAGCCAATTGTTGGTCGACTTATCGGCGCCCGGCGTGCGATAGGTTCGATAGCCCATCATGTGCGCGGCGCTGTTGACGAGCCACGTCGCGTGATAGGTCACGACGAGCCGCACGAAGATTCCCCACACGACCCACGACCAGCCGCCGAAGGCGAACAGCACGCCCGCCAGCACGAGTTGCCAGACCGGTGCGGTCTTCTCAAGGAAGCGGTGAACCGGATCGGCGTTGAGATCCGCAGCGTAGCGACGCTCGTCGGCGCGCGAAAGGCGTGCCGGATTCTTGCGGTAGAGCCACTCCATGTGGCACCACCAGAAGCCGCGATTCGAATCGTGCGGATCGCGATCGGTATCCGAGAACGCGTGGTGCGCGCGATGGGTCGCGACCCAATTGACCGGGCCGCCCTGCATCGCAAGCACGCCCAAGAGCGTGATCGCATACTCGAGCGGCGGCGCGACGCGCATGCTGCGGTGCGTGAGCAGGCGATGGTAGCCTAAGCAAATGCCGATCGCACCGGTGAGATAATACAGCACAAAGCCGACGATCAGCCCGGACCAAGAAAATAGCGCAGGGAGCACGGCCGCACAGGCGCCGAGATGGATTACCGCGAGCGCGATGCCGGTCTTCAGCGAGCGCCGCGAGGCGGCGATCGAACGAACGCTCATGCCGAACGCCGCGCGCGCAAGCGTTCGAGCTTGCGTGCCCGCAACACGCGTCCACGCGCGTAGACCAGCAGCGCGCGCGCCGGCACGTCGTAGACCCGGAAGAGATCGCCGAACTCGACGTCGGGATTCTTGTGATGACCGTTATGATCTTCCGGCAGCACGAGCCCGGCGGCGCGAGCGAAGCGCACCAGCCACGGCGGGCTGCTCCAGCCCAGTTCGCAGGTATGGCGCCAGAGCACGTGCAGATGGCCGAGCAGCAATCCCGCCAGCGCGCCGTATGCGGCGGCCGGGCCGCACAGCGCCAACAAACCGGCGACCACGAGGTAGGGGAGCGCGCCCAGAAACCCGTCGAGCAGAATCCACGGGTCCTTCGAGACGATCGAATGCTCCCAGTAGGAGCGCGTATTATCGTGGTGCGTACGCAGGTGCAACTTCCCCCAAATATGCTGGGGCACGTGATAGAAGAACGTGGAAGCAAAATCGCCGGCCACGAACAACGCGACCAGCGATCCCACGAACCACACGATATCGCGCGACGACATTACCGCTATGCGTACGCTCGCGCGTTGCAGAAACGGTGAAGGCCGCCTTCACGAGTCGTTCTAGAAGTGCAAGCCCCCGCCGACCAGGATCTGGTTGTGCGTGAACGAGGACGGTGCGTTCCCGACCGTGTCGCCCCGGTCCCCGACGTCGGACAGATCGACGAAGAAACTCGTGCCCGGCACGTTCAGTGTCGCGCCGAAGCGGTATGCGAAGACGCGGTTGTTGACGTTGAACGTCGCACCCGAAAGCGTCCCGAGCGCAGGCGACGTGGGGCCCGTGTAGAGCGAGTGGACCGTGAAGTACTCCCAGAAGCTACCGTAGATCGAAAGCGCGCGATCGACGTCGGGCAACTTATCGAGACCCACGCCGAAGCCGCTCTGCACCGGGTAACTCAGGTAGTTGAAGCTACGCAGAAGGTAGCCGGCGCTGATGTAATAGCGCTCGTAGGGCGCGATCTTCGAGCCTAGGCTGAACTGCGTCGTCGTATCTTGCGCGTTGAAAGCGTTGACGTAGATGCTCGGCCCCGGCGTCAAGACCCGGTCGTAGGTGCCGTAGCCGACGGGGGTGACGCAGCCCGGATCGTTCGCCGCGCAGGCGAACGTGAGGCCGTTGGGCTGACCGCCGAGTGCCTTATGCGCGTAGTTATACGAGCGGTATTCGACCTGGCCGACCCAGTTGTGGCCGATGATCGGCATCTCGTCGACCGCGCGGAACGCATAGCCGCTGGTCGTCGCGCCGCCAGCGAGCTCGTTGTAGGTCTTGCCGCCGAAACCGCCGTCGATCGAGACGAACCGTTCGGGCACCGGCGTGGGCCGGGGCGACGGCGCGACCGTTGGGGCCGGGGCCGGGGTGGGGATGGCGAGTTGCGCTGAGGCCGCCACCGGCACCGCGAGCAGGGCTACGACAAGACCGAAAAACCAGGCTTTCAACAAGACCGTGCGCCTCCTAGACAAGCGTCGTTTCATCTTCGCTGCCAAGCGGCAAGCCCTTCTACTCGGCAACCAGCCCCGGGAGAAGCCCGCGCGCCTTTGGAAGGCCGCAGCATGATCGCCGGACGGGCCCGGGCGGCAGGCGCCTATCTCTTAGGCAAAATCGGGCCCGGCATCATCACGGGCGCCGCCGACGACGATCCCTCGGGCATCGCCACCTACGCGATCGCCGGCGCCAGCCTCGGCTACGGCCTGCTGTGGGTCGCGCTGATCACGGCGCCGATGATGATCGCCGTCCAGGAGATGTGCGCGCGCATCGGCCTCGTGAGCGGGACGGGCCTAATCGCGGCGATGCGGCGCGTGATGCCGGCCTGGATCTTGCGGGTGCTGGTGGCGCTCGTCGTGGCGGCCAACACGCTCAACATCGCCGCCGACGTGGCGGGCATGTCGGCGTCGGCGCAATTGGTAACCCGTGTACCCTCGTTCGTGTGGGCGGTCGCCTTCGGCGCGCTGTTGATCGGCGTCGAGGTCTTCGGCTCCTATCGCTTCTTCGCGTCGGTCGTAAAGTGGCTGTGCCTCTCGCTGTTGGCCTATGTCGCGAGCGCGTTCGTCGTCGGCGTGAACTGGGGCGACGCATTGCGCTACACGCTCGTCCCATCGATCCGCTTCGATAAGTCCTGGATGGCGATCTTCGTCGGCTTCCTCGGCACGACGATCACACCGTATCTCTTCGTATGGCAGGCCGCGCAAGAAATCGAGGAAGAGCGCGCCAAAGGCGCGTCCACCGTCGCGTCGCGGACCGGCGCCACGAAGCGCGAGATCTCCGGCGCCCAGGCGGACACCGTCGCCGGAATGCTGTACTCCAACGTCGTCAGCTGGTTCATCGTCCTTATCTCTGCGACGACGCTCTTTCGCGCACACGTGACGATCAACACGGTCCAAGATGCGGCCCTGGCGCTGCGGCCGTTGGCCGGTCCGTGGGCCGAACTGCTCTTCGCGCTCGGCGTCGTTGGCGCGGGACTGCTCGCGGTGCCGGTGTTGGCCGGCTCGTCGGCCTTCGCGCTCGCCGAGGCGTTCGATTGGTACGGCACGCTCGAAGCCAAGCCGCGCGCGGCGGTGCCGTTTTACTCGGTGATCGCGGCGGGGATCGTGCTGGGCACGATCGCCGATCTCCTGCGGCTCGATGCCGTGTGGGCGCTCTTTTGGTCAGCGGTGGTGAACGGTTTCGTCGCGATTCCGCTCCTCGCGGGCATCTTACTCACCGCCAACCGCGGCACGGTTATGGGCCAGTGGGTCAACCGGCGCTGGTCGCAGATCTGGATGGTGATTACGATCGTGCTGATGACGTTCGCCGCCGCCGGGGTGGTGGTCACGTCGTTCTAGTCGAACACCGCCGCCGATGACCGAGGAAACGCCGGCACGGCTGGGCGTGGATGCCGTCGTCGTCGGCGTCCGCGACGACGCGCCGCACGTCTTCGCCGTCACGGCCGGGGAGCGCCCGCGCTTGCCCAGCGGTGCCTTCGACCCCGCGCGCGACCGCACGCTCGAACTCGCCGCGCGGCGCGTCCTGAGCGAACAGGCCGGCCTGCGCGAGGGCTATCTCGAGCAACTCTACACCTTCGGCGACCGCAACCGCGACCCGCGCGAAGTGCAAGGCGGCCCGCGCTTCGTGAGCGTCGGCTATCTGGCGCTCGCCGGTATCGCGGGGCTCGCGCACGCACCCGACGCCGGTGCGTGGCACGACTGGTACCGCTTCTTCCCCTGGGAGGACGCGCGCGCCGGCCGCCCCGCGATCCTCGATGCGGAGATCGTGCCGCTGCTGCGCCGCTGGACGGCGGCCGCGCCGCACGATCGCGGCCGCGCGTTTCGCGCGCGCGTCGCCTTCGGGCTCGACGGCGCGCCCTGGAACAACGAAGCGGTGCTCGAGCGCTACGAGTGCCTCTACGAACTCAGCACGACGACGGCGTGCGCCGGGGCGATCGCGAGCTTGGGCGAGCCGATGGAACTCGACCACCGCCGCATTCTGGCGACCGCAATCGGGCGGCTGCGCGGCAAGATCAAATACCGCCCGGTCGTCTTCGAACTGATCGCCGCAACGTTCACGCTCTCCGAACTGCAGAGCACGGTCGAGGCGCTGGCCGGGATGCATCTGCACGGCCCCAACTTCCGCCGGCTGGTGGCCGAAAGCGGGATCGTCGAACCGACCGGGGAGCGGCGGCGCACGTCGGGGCGGCCGGCCGAGACATTCCGCTTCCGGCCCGACGTGCTGGCCGAGCGGCCCGATCCGGGGATCGGCATCCGCTAAGCGACCAAAGTCGCAGCCTTTCTCTTATTCTCAAGATTAGTATAAGGGTCGCTGCCCAACCCCGAAGGCCGGTGTCCCATGATCGATCTCCTCACCTTGACCCCCGAGGCCGCCCGGCGCACCTCGCCGCTCTACGACCGCGTTTCCCGCGTGATCACGCCTGCCGAGTGGGAGCTCTTCTCGCCCTACATCGACGCCATCAACCGGCTCAAGCTGGAGCGGCGCGCCGTGATCCTCGCGCACAACTACCAGACGCCCGAGATCTTCCACGGCGTGGCCGACATCGTCGGCGATTCACTGCAGTTGGCGCGCGAGGCGTGCCGCGTCGATGCCGACGTGATCGTGGTCTGCGGCGTGCACTTCATGGGCGAGACCGCGAAGATCCTCAACCCGCGGCGCACCGTCGTCGTGCCCGACGCGCTGGCCGGCTGTTCGCTGGCCGAATCGATCACCGCCGCGGACGTGCGGGCGCTGCGCGCGCGGTATCCCGGCGTGCCGGTGGTGACCTACGTGAACACCAGCGCCGAGGTGAAGGCCGAATCGGACATCTGCTGCACCTCATCGAATGCGGTGCGCGTGGTCGAATCGCTCGGCGTGCCGCGCGTCATCATGATTCCGGATGCGTTTCTGGCCAGTTACGTCGCCTCGAACACGAGCGTCGAGATCATTCCCTGGCACGGCCATTGCGAAGTCCACGAGCGCTTCCGCGCGATCGACGTCGAGCAGTTGCGCGAAGGCGATGCGGGCGTCGTCGTGATCGCGCATCCCGAATGCCCGCCCGACGTGCTGGCGGCGGTCGACTTCGCCGGCTCGACCGCCGCGATGATCGACTACGTGCGCGACCATCAGGACAAGCGCGTGGTGATGCTCACCGAGTGCTCGATGAGCGACAACGTTGCGGCGGAGTTCCCCAACGTGGAGTACGTGCGCCCGTGCAACCTCTGTCCGCATATGAAGCGCACGACGTTGCCCAAGATCCTGCGCGCGCTCGAGACGCTACAGGACGAAGTGCGCATCGACGAGGCCGTGCGCGTGCGAGCGCAGCGCGCCGTCGATGCGATGATCGCGCTATGATCCCGCTCCTTTACGAGGAGCTGCTGCGCACCGCGCTGCTCGAGGACCTCGGCCGCGCCGGCGACCTCACGACCAACGCGATCGTGCCGGCGGACGCCGTCGGCACGGCGCAGGCCGTCGGCCGCACGCCGGGCGTGCTCTCGGGCCTCGGGCCGTTCGCGCGCACGTTCACGCTGGTCGACCCACGCGTCGAGGTGACGTTGCACGCCGCCGACGGCGACCGCGTCGAACCCGGCACCCCGATCGCGACCGTCCACGGCCCGCTGCGCGCGATCCTCGTCGCCGAGCGTACGGCGCTCAACGTCCTCGGCCACCTCTCCGGCGTCGCGACGGCCACGAACCGCCTGGTCGCCGCGGTCCAGGGCACGATGGCCTCGATCGTCGACACGCGCAAGACGATCCCCGGCATGCGCGCGCTGCAGAAACAAGCGGTTCGCGACGGCGGCGGCCACAACCACCGCTTCGGCCTCGACGATGCGATCCTGATCAAGGACAACCACGTCGCGATCGCCGGCGGCGTGGGCAACGCCATCGCCGCCGCCCGCGCCTACGCCGGCCACCTCGTAAAGATCGAAGTCGAGGTCGACTCGCTCGAACAACTCGACGCCGCGCTCGCCGCGCGCGCCGACATCATCCTGCTCGACAACTTCTCGATCGACTACCTGCGCGCCGCCGTCGCCCGCACCGCGCGCCGCGCGCTGCTCGAAGCCTCCGGCCGCATCGACGAAACGACCGTGCGCGCCGTTGCCGAGACCGGCGTCGACCTGATCTCCAGCGGCGCCCTCACCCACAGCGTGCGCACCCTCGACATCGGCCTCGACATCACCTAACCCCCTCCCACGCTCGATCCCTCCGCCCCCAGCGCTGCCTGTCATCCCGAGCGTAGCGCCGCAGCGCGTAGTCGAGGGACGGCCTCACACCATCCCAAATGCCTTGATCAGCACGCGTTTATTCCGGCGCCCATCAAATTCGCCGTAGTGCACGCGCTCCCACGGCCCGAGATCGAGACGCCCGTCCGTCACCGGCACGAGCACTTGGTGCCCTAAGATCGAGCGCTTCAAATGCGCGTCGGCATTATCTTCACCGGTAAGGTGATGCTTGTAATCTTTCCCGAACGGCGCCAGCTCTTCGAGCCAGGTCACGATATCCGACCATAACCCCGGCTCGTGATCGTTGACAAAGATGCTGGACGTGATGTGCATCGTGCTCACCAGCACAAAGCCCTCGCGCAGCTTGGCCGCGGCACGCACCCGCTCGACCTCATCCGTTATATCCCGGATTTCGTAGCGCCCCTGGGTATGGATCGTGAGATATTCCGTCACGCTTATCATTGCGAATGCATGCTCCATAATTTGAGAAAAACACTTGCCCCTTGGGTGTTTTACCGCTAAAGTTCTGTGCCATCCGTCCAAAACGGATCGTACCGGTTTCGTTGGTGGGTCCGACGCGCGAAATCCGGTGAGCAAAACTGAATCCATTGCTCTCTCTCCGCGAAGGTATGCATTGAGATGGCGGTGATCCGACCCACCACGACCATATCGCGGGATGCGTCCCCTTTGGAAGACGCCCCCGCTCCCGTTTCCCGCGTTGTCGACGACATACTACGCCGCGCTCTGGCCGACGGCGCGAGCGATGTCCACATCGAACCGCTCAGCGACGGCTCCGGCCATGTGCGCTACCGCGTCGACGGCGTCTTGCGCGCCGGAATCGCGCTCGATGCGACACTCTACGCGCCGCTGATATCGCGCGTCAAGCTGTTGGCGTCAATGGACATCTCAAACCGACGCCTGCCGCAGGACGGACGCTACACGATTGCCATCGAGCGCCGCCGCATCGACGCCCGGATTTCGTCCCTGCCGACGTTCGACGGTGAAAAACTCGTCATCCGCTTGCTCGACTATCAGACCGCATTGCCGCAGCTAGACGACCTCGGCATCGACGCGGGTTCGCTGCGCGCGTACCGCGTCGCCGCGCACGCTCCCTGGGGTTTTATCGTCGTTAGCGGTCCGACCGGAAGCGGCAAAACGACGACGCTCTACGCAACGATCGGCGATCTCGATCGCGGCGCACGCAATATTTGCACGGTCGAGGATCCGGTCGAAGGATATCTGCGCGGCGTATCCCAGGTCGGCGTGAACGTTCGCGCCGGACTAACGTTCCCGATCGCTCTCCGATCGCTCGTGCGACAAGACCCGGACGTGATCATGGTCGGCGAGATGCGCGATCCCGAAACGGCAGCGGTTGCCGTTACGGCCGCGCTGGCAGGTCAGACGGTCCTCGCGACGGTGCACAGCAACGATGCGACGCGGACGATCGATCGGCTCGTCGAATTCGGGGTCGCCCGGCACTCGCTCGCCGCGGCCCTCACCGCGGTTGTAGCGCAACGCCTGGTCAGACGGCTTTGTCCGAACTGCAAGCGCCGTCAAGCGATACCGCCGGAGCTTCGGCCGTTGCTGGTGGATTGCGAAGGCACGTGGTTCGTCGCGACCGGTTGCAGCGCGTGCGAGGGTCATGGCTACTCCGGGCGCACGGCCGTGTTCGAGATTCTTAGCATCGACGACCCCCTTCGAGAATCGATCGCCGCCGGCGCTTCGAGCAGCGTCCTCGCGCAACTCGCAAAGGATCGCGGACACCGTTCACTCTTCGACGACGCCGCGGCGAAGCTCGCCGCGGGCGTGACGAGCTTCAGCGAGGTCGAGCGGGTCGTGGGTTGGTGGGTTCGCTGATGCTCGAACTCGTCCGTATCGACGACTTACTCGCGCTCGCTCGCGCGCGCGGAGCCAGCGATCTTCATCTCGGCAACGCCGGACCACCTACGCTCCGTATTCACGGGGCGTTGACCGCGCTCGAGCTTCCGCCCGTGAGCACGCGCGGTCTCGACGGCTACCTCGAGCGGATCCTCACTCCTCCCCGCTTCGCACGCTGGCAGGCAGGCCGGTCGATCGACGCCACGCATCGCGAGGGACCCGGTGCCCCCTATCGCCTGCACGCGTATCGCGCCCTATCCTCGACGCAACTGGCATTTCGGCTCCTGCACCCTGTCGTTCCGGTGCTTGCGGAACTCGAATTGCCGGATATCGTCCGGACGTTCACAGCGCGACCAAACGGCTTGATCTTAATGACGGGGCCCACTGGGAGCGGCAAGACCACCGCACTCGCCGCGCTGATCGACGAACTCAACCGGAATTGCGGCAGGGTCGTAGTTACCATCGAAGATCCGGTCGAGTTCGTGCACGTGCCTCTTCGTTCGATCGTCGCTCATTGTGAGATCGGGCGCGATGTCGCTCGCTATGGCGCCGCGCTCCGCGGCTTCATGCGAGCGGATCCCGACGTAATCCTCATCGGCGAGATGCGCGATCGCAAAACGATAAGCGCCGCGCTCACGGCAGCGGAGACGGGGCACCTCGTGCTCTCGAGCCTCCATACGAACGATGCCGCGCAAACGGTCGACCGGATCCTCGATGCCTTCCCGGCCGCCGCCCAAAGCCAAGTGCGCTCGCAACTTGCCGCTACGCTGATCGCTATAACCTCGCTGCGGCTCATTCCTCGCCTTTCCGGCGACGGCCGGGCCGCTGCTGCCGAAATTCTCATCGCGACGGATGCCGTTCGCGCAATGATTCGCGATGGCAAGACCCATCAGCTACGCAATGCCATCGCCACCGGACGAGCTACGGGGATGCGAACTTTGGAATCCGCTCTGACCGAACTGGTCGTTCGCGGCGTCGTTTCCCTTGAAGCAGCCCGCGAGCAGGCAAACCGCCCAACCGACGTTCGCGACGTTACTTGCACGGCCGTCTGATGCACTACGCATACACGGCGAGAACGTCTTCGGGCGAACGCGTGAGCGGGCGCTTGAACGCGCCCGATATGCCGACGGCTCAAACGGACCTTCAGCGACGCGAACTCTGCATCATCTCCCTCGTCCCGCAGCGCGTTTGGCATGTGGCGAGCCTCCGCTTGACGCCGCGCAGCGCATTCTCGCGTTGTCGCGTGGTCTACTTCCGGTCCCTTTCGACCTTGATCCGAGCCGGCGTCCCGCTGCGGCGCGGACTCGAGATCGCGATCGGCGGGAGCCGCCACGCGACCTTTGCCGCAGCGCTGAGGGAGGTACTCGGGTGCGTGGAACGCGGCGATTCGCTGAGCGTTGCGTTCTCGCAACAACCGCACGTCTTTCCCGCGGAAATCGTTGCGATGACCGCGGCGGGGGAGGCAGGCGGGATCCTCGACGAGGTTCTCGAGCGCATCGCGCGCTTGGTGGAGCGCGACGACGTTCTGCGCAAAAACGTCGTGAGCGCTCTCGCTTACCCGGCCACCGTTTTTTGCGCCACCTGTCTGCTCGTTGTCTTTCTGATGGCACGGGTCGTGCCGAGCTTCGCGAAGCTCTACGGGAGCCTTCATGTCGCATTGCCCGGATCGACGCGCCTCCTGATGACGGCGGCAGAAGTCTTCGGAGCGCCCGCATTCCAATTAGCCGGGCTCATCTTCTTGGCAGGTGCGTTTGCGTTGCTCGCGCTGGCTCAGCGCAACGAGCACGGCCGCCTCCTGCTCGACGCTGCCCGGCTGCGCCTTCCGGTCGTGGGCACACTGCTCAGGAAAGCCGTGCTGGCACGGCTCGCCGGACTCCTCGGCACCCTCGTTCACGCCGGCATCGAACTCAGTGCCGCACTCGAACTGTGCGCGAACGCGTCGGGAAGCCCGGTTCACGCCGGTGCCCTCAACCGAGTCGCCGAGGCGCTGCGCGAAGGCGCTGCCTTAGCCATACCGCTCGAAGCCTCGAACGTCTTCGACCCGCTATTCGTCGCACTCGTCGCTGTCGGGGAAGAGGCCGGCATGCTCGACGCCGTGTTGCCGAAGGCGGCAGACTTCTTTGAGGCAGACGTCGCCGCGAGCATTGCGACGCTAGGAAGCGTCATCGAGCCGGCGCTGATCATCTTCCTCGGCCTCGTGGTGGGCTTCGTCGTCTATTCGATCTACGTACCGCTCTACTCTCTGATCGGGAGCATCTCGCAATGATCGCGCAACAAGACGCCGTCGCGCGCTTTCTGGATCATCGATCCGCGTACAATCGCGATGCCGTAATCGCCTGCTACTTCCACCTGTGCCGGCGCGCCGCGCGCAAGTTCCGGCGCCGCGGAGCCGAGCCCGCGGACCTCGAGCAAGTTGCGGCAATCGGCCTGATCAAAGCGACGGATGCATATCGCCCCGAACGCGCGACGCCGTTCGAGGCGTATGCGTGGATCGTGATTGTGGGCGAACTAATGCACTACGTTCGCGACCACGAACGAGCCGTCCGCGTTCCGCGGCGGCTGCGTGCGTTGGATGGGCGCTACGTCCGGGCCTGGGAGATCCTCGCAGCGCGTGGACACGCCGAACCGAGCACGCGAGAGCTCGCCTGCGAGCTGAACGTCGAGCAGCGCGTTATCGACGAGTTACTCGTGCTGCGCGGAGCCCCGTACTTGGACGCCGGGCCATCGGGCATCGAGAACGTCGCTTCGGCGCTTCCCGGCATGGATATCGAAGATCGCCTCTCGCTTCTTATGGCGGTCGACGCGTTGAGCTGCCGCGAGCGCACGATCGTCCTAGGAACTTTCGGCGCGGGGCTCTCACAAGCCGAAATCGCAGCGAAGCTGCACCTTTCGCAGGGCCAAGTATCGAAGCTCCTCAGCCGCGCGATTGGAAAACTCGCCAAGGCCGTAGCATAACCGCACGCGAGTACGGGCACGACACCGGATAGCTTTACCACGCGCTGCGGAGGGAACGAGCCCGGTGAGAGGCGACGACGAGCGAGGTTTCACGCTCATTGAATTGATGATCGTGGTTGCGATCATTGCGATTCTGGCAGGCATCCTCATCCCGAACTTCGTGAACGCTCGCGCGCAAGCCCAAACATCGGCATGCGAGTCAAACCTAAGAGCGATCGCTACCGCGCTCGAGCTCGTCTACGCCGACGAACAGTCGTACGAACCAAACGGACAAGCGCAGTTTAACGCGGATCCTGCCGATTTCACTAATGCCGCGGGCACCGTCTACCTCAACAACACGCCGAAGGACGCGGCCGCGGTGGACCAGTCTCAATACTATACGGTAAAAGTGACGCAGCAGAGCGGCGGCGCCCCGCCGTCATACGTGATCACCTGCCCGGGCGTCCACGTCGGTTCGACGTTGGCGAAGTTGCAGAAGACCGGTTCGACCGACGGAACGGTGTGTGGCCCGACCTGCAGCGCGGCGACGATTACGTACACCTCGGGAACGGGGATGCAAGTCCAATGATCGACCCGATTGCGACCGCGATCGGCGCGATCGTCAACGGTTCGCCGGACGGGATCCCAATCGCGGCCGCCGCCGGCCTCCTGACGAGCATCGGGCCGTGCGTCGCGCCACGCTACATCGCGCTGGCCTCCCTCCTACAACGACCGCAGCGCACTCGGACGGTCGCGCTCTTCGTTTCGGGCATGCTGCTCGCGTATTCGGTCCTCGGCTACGGCTTCGGCGCCCTCGCAATCGTCACGCGCAGCGCATCCATCGTTTACGTCGGGCTCTCCGCAATCTTGATCGTGAGCGGCAGCCGAATGCTGCTGCGGAAAAGCGCCTGCCGGCATCACGATCGCCCTGCGACGGGGCTTCGCTCCAGCGGTGCCTTCAGTCTCGGTGCCGCCTCCGCACTGAGCGTTTCTCCTTGCTGCACGCCGGTTCTGATCGCCATCTCCGGCCTCGCCGGTGCCGGCGGGAGCACGGCATCGCGCTTCCTCGTTCTCGCCGCCTTCACCATCGGTCACGCCGCACCGTTGATCGTCGCCGGGCCGATAGCCGCGGCCGTCGACCGGCGCCTGCCCCGCTGGCATGCCGGGCCGGCACCCGCCGTCGTCTCGGGCGCGTTGATGATCGGACTGGGCGCGTATTACGGGTTGCTGGTATGACGACGCTCTCCCGAAGCCGCCGTGTTGGCGCGACCGGAATCGCACTGTTCCTCGCTTTTATGTTGTTTCGAGGACAACTAGCGGCAGCCGTGGTGACCCGCGGCGACGACGTGCTACGTTCGGGCGACGTCGACGGTGCGATGCGCTTGTATGCCCGCGCTCTACAGCTCGACAAGTCCTCAGGCGTTGCCGCCGATCGATTGGCCTTCCATCTCGCCCTCAGCCACCGTGCGAGCGACGCGCGTAACGCCGTGGAGGTTGTGGGCGCCGCGCTCGAGGCAAGGCCGGCAACGCCGGCGCTCTTGGCAGATCGAGCCTTTGCGGAGCTTCGCCTCAATGCGCTACCGGCCGCCGAGCGTGACTTCGCGCGTGCCGGCGATCTCGGACGCGACGCGCGCTACGAGCACTTTGCAAGTCGTATCGCACTTCGCCGCGGCGACCGGGCTGCAGCACGCGCGTTCGCTCGGCGCGCGCTCGGCTGGGATCGCACCTTCAATCCGGCGCGCGCGCTACTCGGGCAACTGCGATGAACGCCGCGGTCGCTCTGCTCGGCGCAGGAACGAGCACGTCGGCATTTTGGCTGATTGCCCGCTCGGCGGCCGAACGCCGCGGCTTCACCCTTGCGCCCCGCCCGTGGGCGTTGTGCGCCATGGCGCTCGCCGCCGCGCCGGCTTTCGCCGCCCGGGGAACCAGCATCGTCGAAATCATGGCATGCTCTGCATCGCTGGTCACCGGAGTTGTCGACGCGGGCACCGGCCTGATCTTCAACCCGCTCGTTGCCGCACTGCTTGCCGTCTCGATCGCGGCTCGCGCAATCACGGGCGACGTGGTCGCAGGCGCGTCCGGCGCGACATTGATCGGCGGCATTCTGCTCGCGTGCCATCTGGCCACAAAACGTCGCGGCATCGGCCTCGGCGACGTAAAGCTCGGCGTCGCACTGGGGGCGGCGCTCGGCCCGATCGCCGGAGTGATTGCCTTGGGCACCGCGTTCGTCGCCGGCGCCTGCTACGGGCTCGCGCTCTTGGCCGCCGGCCGTGGCGATCGAAAGACCGCCATTCGCTTTGGACCGTTTCTCGCCGCCGGTACGTTTGTCGCCGTCCTGGCCGGGGGCCGCGCCTAACCATGAGCATTCGGGCGCGCACGTTACCGCTCGGAGTCGATGTGGGTCAGAGCCGCGTTCGCGTCGCCCTCGTCGAACGGGCCACCGACGCTCAGCCGAAACTGCTCGCCGTTGCGGCTCAGGATCATCACGGAGATCCTATTGCGGCCCTCGGCGCGGCGCTGTCGGAACTCCAGACCCGCGAACGCCGCTGCGTCTTGGCGTTGAGCCTGCCCGATGCGGTTGTGCGGTCCGTTTCCTTCCCACCGATGACGGCAAACGAACGTCATAAGGCTGCCAGGTTCGAGGCCGCTCGGAGCGTCGACTACCCGATCGGCGAAGCGGCGGTGTCGCTCGTTTCGGACGAGCACGATGACCGTTGGGTATTGGCGATCGCTCGACGCGCGGCGCTGGCGTCGGCGATACGCATCGCGCGACGCTCGCGGCTGCGGCCGATTGCCGTTGACGACACGGCATTTGCGTTTCAACGCGCACACCCGAACTCCGACGGAGTCATCGACGTCGGTGAGGGGGCAAGCTCGCTCGTCATTTTCCGTCGTGGCGCACCGTGGGTGACGCGCATTCCCACCGGCGGAGCGCACTTCCGCTCGGCGATCGCCGCGGGCTTGGGAATCGATGAGGAAGCGGCGGAGCGCCGCAAACGCCTGCACGGATTCGGCGGCGCCGGAACGGCGTGCCGTGACGAGTGGCTCGCCGCGATGGCGGCCGCGATCGGGAAGGCGCGCAGCAGCGGACACGCCGATATCCAGCATCTATCGGTCTGCGGAAATGGGAGCCGCATCCCGGATTTGGCCGAAGCGCTCGGGCATGCCGGCGGTTGCACCGTCGCCCCGGCAACGTTCCCGCCCGAGACATCGGATCTCGTGCCCGCCGACGTCTTGCGCGCAGCGGCGCCTGATTGGTCGCTCGCCTTCGGTCTCGCGCTCTGGGACTCGCGTGGATGAACGGTTTCAGCTACGCGCGCCGAGGTTCGCTTTCGGCAACCATTAGGCGGGCCGACATCGCGCCAACGCTGCGAACGGCGCTTGCGGTCCTCGCGTTGACGCTACTCGCCTCGATCGGCATTTGGACGCTCGAGCACCACCGCCTCGCCGAACTGGATCGACGCCTGAACGCTCTGCGCACTGAAGCAGCAAGTGCCGCCATCGCCGCCCGCGACGCCGGGGCCGCTGCGCGGGACTTCGCTCGCCTCCGTGCCGTGGCAAATCGTATCGACGAGGCCCGGCGCGAAACCACCCTCTCGACAAACGCCGCGATTCTCATCGGAAACCACCTGCCGCCGCGAACGTGGCTCACCGAACTCGATGCCCTGCCGAGCGGAGGCTGGAGCATTGTGGGCAAGTCGGCCGCCCTCGACCAAATCGGAGCGACGCTCGCCGCACTTGCGCCGATCGATCCGGCAGCGACGGTCCGTTTGGTGTCGGTAACGACGCTCGTCCGGCCTGCGAACAGCTACGCGTTCGTCATATCGTGGGATCGCGGACGATGAGAGTGACACCGACGGGCATAGCGTACGTCGCATCGGCTCTGCTCCTGTGCGCGACCTATGGCGCCGTCTATCGCCCGCTCGAATCGAGCATCGTCGCGCGCTACGACGAGTTGGACAACCTGCGCGACGATCTTGCGCGCGATCGCCGGATTGCGGCGCAAGCCGGCGATTTCGCTCGCGCGGCCCATGCGTTACGAGCGAGCATCGGCAACGACGGCCCAGGCCGTCGGCCCGGCGAAACCGTCGCGCGCTTCCTGGTTGCCCTCGATACGGTTGCCGCGCGCGACGGCATCGCCGTCGAAGCCGTGGCGCCTCGCTTGCCCACCCTCACACAATTCGCGCCCGCGCCGCCGGGAACGCATCCGAACGACGATCTCAACCTCGACCTCACCCTGCGCGGATCGTACGCGCGCGTCATGCGCGTCGTACGCACGCTCGATGGACGCACGGCGGCCGTACGACTCACCGTTGCAAACCTGCGCGTTGCTCGGCTACTGCCGGGCAGCCCAACCGAAATCGACGCCACTTTCCACGTTACGCTCCTTGGGGCCGATGCCGATGCGACAACTCCTCCCGTACAACATCCCAGCTAATCCGCGCGCATTGTTCGCGGCGGGGGCACTCTGCTGCTTCACCGCGTCGCTCGTCTCGCTACCGAACCCGGGAGACACGCAGAACGCGCGCCCCGAACTGCGAGCAACGCGACCGCAGAGCACTTCCGCCGACGCTGCAGTGCAACCCATCGAGCCACTACGGGATGCCTTCGCACCTGCCGTGGTCCTGCCCGAAGACCAGGTCGTTCCCGCCGGCCCATCCCATGCGACGCTCGCGCGCGCGGGTACCCTAGCGGCGTCAACGCTGCGCGTCACGGCAATTGCGGACGGCGACCACGCCGGCGCCATACTCGAGTCACCCGACGGCGTGCGGGCCGTCGCGGTAGGCGACGCTATTGACGGCACCATCGTCTCGACGATCGGGCCGGGAGTCGTCGTGCTGGCGGACGGCCGTAAACTTTACCTCGGCGGGCGGCCGTACTAGTGGTCCGCACGATCGCCATCGCGCTCCTAACAGCCCTCTGCGCGGTTCAAGCCGACGCGCACGAAACCGTTACGATCGACGCACGCGATACGAATCTCGTCGACGTCGTGCGCCTCATCGCGCTTCAATCCGGTCAAAACATCGTTGCCGACGGATCGGTCAAGGATCGAAAAGTGACCTTTCGCCTGCACGATGTCGAAAGCGACGTCGCGCTCGCGATTTTGGCGCAAGCGTACGGTCTTGAAACGTATCGATCGCGTGATGTCGTGATCCTGCGGGCGCTCCCGGCGACGGGCGTCCGCAACGATGACGGGCCGCTTGCGCCCGCTCGGCAAACGCAGCTTTTCCATCTCGATCTCGCCCGCGCAGAAGATGTCGCTACGATCCTTTCTGCGACCATGCCGCCGGGCTCGGTTGCGGTTGCCGACAAGCGAAGCTCCTCGGTCATCGTCTCCGCCTCGCCGGCGTCGCTAACGACGGCGCGCGACCTCATCGCGACACTCGACACGCCGGAGAGCGCATCCGCGGCGGGTGCAAGCGCCGAAACGGTTGTTTTGCGGAACGCGAAGGCGTCGGACGCGATCAAGTCGCTCAAAGCGGCCCTGCCGGACACGACTGCCGTTGCCGACGATCGTAGCAATGCGATCGTCGTCGTCGGCAAGCGGCAAGCGATCGAAGCGGCAGGTGCGGTACTCGAGCGTCTCGACCAGCCGAGCCGCCAGGTTCTCTTTGAAGTCCGCGTCACCGACATCAAGCCGATCGACTCGAGTTCGAACGTCGGCCTCGAATTGGGCGGCGCGGGGTTCGGCACTGGGGCGTTGGCCCAATTTCCCTACACCTTGACGAGATCGTCCGTGACCCTCAACGCACAACTCAATGCGCTCGTCCAAAGCGGTCACGCGCAAATCCTCGCGACGCCGCGCATCGCCACCGTAAACAACCGCGAAGCGAGCCTGCTCGTTGGGGAAAGTTACCCTGTCGTCACGGTGAATCAACAGACCGGCTATCCCACGGTTTCGAATGTCGATGTCGGCGTCGCGCTCCGGGTGACGCCGACGATCGGCGCCGACGGCGTCATCACCGCGGAGTTGCATCCGAGTTATTCGGCGATCAACGGCTTCAACAACAGCTTTCCGATCGTCGCGAATCGCAAGGTCGACTCAACCGTTCGCGTACGCGACGGAGAGACGATCGTGCTGGGCGGCCTCTTCGAGGAGACGTCGTCCGAAACGATTGCGCGGCTGCCGTTTCTCAGCGACATCCCGATCCTCGGTCAGTTCTTCAAAAACAAGGCGACGTCGCACGAGCGCGATGAGGTCGTCTTCTTGATCACGCCGCATATCGTCGATGTCGCGCTGCCGGGAGCCCCGGCACGTCCCGATACAAAGTAGACGATTCGTGCCGCCGAGGATTCGCGAGGTCGTTCGGATGTTAGAAGCAATTGGTTTTCGCCGTCGCCCTCGGGAAAGGGACTTGCTCATCGCCTACGCGGAGGCGCTTGAATTCCACACGGCCTCCCAAGCCGAAGAGTTGGCGAGCCCGTAGCTCAACGGAGCCGCGGCCACCGAGGCGGAAATAGCCGGGGATGGCTGCCAAAGAACCGAGTCCTTCGTCCAAGCCTGCCCCGAGCGGCGATATCGACCGCCTGACCGGCGCCCTGACCCGCCCCGCCGTCGAGGCCGCCCTCGAAGCCGCGATCGCGGCCGCCGCCGAGGGCGAACTGATTGCCGCCGGCTACGTCGGCCTCGACGGCTTTACGGTGCTGAACGAGACGTACGGTGGTGTCGTCACCGACCATCTGCTGCGCGATGTCGCCGGCCGCATCCAGGAGTGCCTGCGCCCGCAGGACTCGGTCGGCCGCGTCGAGCGCGATGAATTTCTAATCGTCTTCCGCGGCCTGACCAGCAAGTTCGAGACGCTTGCCCTCTCCTCGAAGATACGCTCGAAGATCGCCGAGCCCGCGCGCGCAGGCAAGACGGAGTTTTTGCTTGCCCCAAGCTGCGGCATCGCGCAATACCCGGTGAACGGTAAGACCGTCGACGAACTCCTGGCCGCCGCCGCAACCGCGATGCGCACGTTGCAAGTCGCGCTGCGCTCCGCCGGCGTCGCGGCCGCGCAAGACCTCGTGAATAAAGCGCGCGCCGCGGTCGACGCCGCCAACGCCGAACTCGCTAAGGCCGAAGAAGTCTACGAAGAGGCCGTCGCCGCAGCGGCGGCGGCCAAAGTGGCCGAAGAGGCCGCGAAAGCCGCCGCCGGGACGCCCGTTACCTAGTCTACTTCTGCTTCGCCAGTTTTACGGTCTTGAGCTTGGCCGCGGTCAGCGCGCTGGGGCCGGCCGGATACTTGTTCTGCTGGAGAATGAACGCCAGCAGCGCGAGGTATTCGTCGGGCTTGAGGCTCCCTGGATTGTCTTGCGGCATCAGGGCGGAGACGAAATCGTTGAGGTCGCTTGCCGTCTTCCCGGACCAGCGAGCCAGGAACGCATCACCGGCGAGCGAGGGTCCGGCGATCCCCTCCAGATGCGCGCCGTGGCACGCCGTACAGGATGCCGTATACAGGGTCGCGCCGGCGGCGGCTTGGGCCGCGCTGTAGACACCCGTGCTCTGGGCTCCGGCGGGAGCGAGGGTCAACGCCGTGGTGGCGGCGAGGGCGAGCGAGAGCGAGAGCAGCGCACGGGTCATGGTTCGAGCCTCCTGAATTGTGAACGACCAGCGAATGTCTATCGGTTCGCCGCTCCCCGTTTCCTTGGGGACGATGAGGAACTCGGCCGCCCGAGGACGCACTCTCGGGGCAATGCCGGATAGCGTGGAGCCCCTGCGGCGACTGGCCGCGGTGGTGATCACTATTTTCGCCGATCCGCCCCACGACGTGGTGTTCGTCGAACGCGCCCGCCATCTGCGCCGCCACGCCGGCCAGATCGCCTTCCCGGGTGGCGCGCTCGACGAGGCCGACGGCGGCGACCACGCCCGGGCCGCCCTGCGCGAACTCCACGAGGAGGTCGGCATCCCGCCCGACGCCGTCACGATCGTCGGGCACCTGGCGCCGATCCGGCAAACGCGCAACGTGTTCACCGTCACGCCCTTCGTCGCCGTGGTCGACCGGCCGCTGGAACTCGTCGTCGATACGAACGAAGCCTCGGCCGCGCACCGCGTGCCGCTCGCGGCGATCCTCGCCGACGGCGCCATCGGTTCCTCGACGGAGATGTTCGGCGACCGCCGCTTGGAAACGGCCGTCTTCGATTACGGCGAGATGCACGTCTGGGGCCTCACGGGGAACTTCTTGCGCAACTTCGTCGCGGCGTATCACGCCGACGCAGATGGATTGCGCACGGCGTTGGAAGCGCGCTTGCGAAAGGAACCATGATCAACACCCGCACCGCCCTCGCCATGCTCGTGGCCCTCGCCCTGAGCTGCACGTTGTCCGCGCCGGCGAGCGCGACGCCGCACGTGCTCACCTTCGCCGACGGTACCGACCTCACGGGCCTCAACCCGCTGCGGCCGGAAGCCGCGCCGAACTACGAGCTCAACTACCTCACGATGGGCTACCTCGCGCGTTACGGCGAGCATGGGATCGCCCCGGAACTGCTCGCCGCGTTGCCGACCGCGCGTAACGGCGGGATCTCCGCCGACGGCAAGACGATCGTCTTCAAACTCCGGCGCGGCCTGAAGTGGTCGGACGGCGCGCCGCTCACCGCCGCCGACGTGGCCTTCAGCGTCGCGACGATCCAAGACCCGAACGCGAACTCGCAGTATCTTTCGACCTTCGCCGACGTGACGAGCGTCGACACCCCCGACGACGTGACGGCGGTGTTCCATCTGAGCCGGCCGCACGGTCAAGCGCTCGAGGACTTCTTCAGCTCGCGTAGCGCCCCGCTGCTGCCCAAGCACCTGCTGACCGGCGTGCCGATCAACAGCGCGCCGTATTTGCAGTTGCCGATCGGTGCCGGTCCGTTCCGCTACACGAAGTGGGTGCGCGGCGATCGCGTCGAGCTGGAACGCAATCCGTACTACGCGCTGGGCACGCCCAAGCTCGAACGCATCGTCTACAAGATGATCCCGACGATCACCGGCACGGTCACCGCGCTGCGTACGGGCGAGGTCGATATCGCCCTGAGCTCCACCTATCCCGACTACAAGCCGATCGAGAACGATCCGTCGATCAAGCTGATCACGATGCCCGGCGTGCGCCCGTCGAACTTCGTGCTCAACGTCACGCGCGGCGCGCTCGGCGATGTCAACGTGCGCCGCGCTCTGCGCCTGGGCACCGATCGCGCGAGCATCCTCGCGCGCTCGTATCTGGGCGCGGGCGTGCTCTCCGAATCGCGCATCAACGCCGGCGACCCGTTCGTGGCGCACATTCCGCTCGTGCGCTACGATCCGGCCGCGGCCAATGCGCTCCTCGATCGGGCGGGCTGGAAGCGCGGGCCCGACGGTATGCGCGCGAAGAACGGGCAGCCGCTCGCGCTCGAACTGGTCGGCGGCGCGGGCTCAACCTTCGTCGACCAGATTCTCGAACTCACGCGCGCCGACTGGACCGCGCTCGGCATTGCCGTAACCACCAAGCGTTATCAGTTGAGCCTGATGTTCGCGCCGGCCGAGCAAGGCGGCATCCTCTTCGGCGGCAAGTTCGATATCGCGCTCTTCAGCACCGGCGAGCAGACCGCCGCCGACGGCGCCGGCCCCGAGTGCAAAGACATCCCGCCGCACGGCACCAACTTCGGGCGCCTGTGCGATCGCGCGTTCGACGCGCTGATCGACCGCGCCAATACGATCTACGACCCGGCCGTCGCGGGGCCGCTCTATCGCGAAATCCAGCAGCGGCAGTTCGACCTCACGGCCTACATCGTGCTGGCGTTACGCAACGAACTGTGGCTCAACCGCGCGAACGTCAGCGGGGCAAAGCTCTATCCGTTTGCCTTCTTCTACGATCCGCTGACGCTCGACGTCGAGAACTGACCTACTTGCCGGCCGGCACCAGCAGGACGCGCGCGAAGCCGTCCGGCCGCACCCACGTCGCGACGGCTTTGCGGACGCTCTCACTCGACGCTGCGAACTCCGCCGTGGCGTAGCGCACGTCGGTGTCGAGCGGGCGGCCGGTCGTAGCGTAGGCCAGCATCGTGTCGGCGACCCCTTCGAATGACTCGTCGTGCACGGGCAGTTCGCCGAGGATGATCGCCTTCGCGCGAATCAGCTGCTCGGGCGTCAGCGGGGTCGTCTGCATCTTCTTGAGGTCTTTGAGAATCAACGCCTCGGCGCGCGGCGCGTTCTGCGGATACGAGCCGAACTCCACCGACAGCGTCGTGCGGTTGTGACTGCCGGCGAACGAACTCCCGACGGAATACGCATAGCCGGTATTCTGCCGGACGTCCGTGTAGAGGATCGAGCCGAAGATGCCGCCGGTCAGCGCTTCGTTCGCGAGTTGCACGAGCGGGTAATCGGCACTATTGCGCGCCAGCGGAAACGTCTCGGCCAGCGTCTCTTCGGTCTGGATGCGGCCGGTGGCGGGAATCACGATGCGCACGGCGCGGTTGCGCGGCACGGCCGGCGCGTCGAGGTCGGGGGCCGTTCCGGTCGCCGTCCACGCGCCGAAGGCCCCGGCGATCACGTCGCGCGCGCGATCGGGCGTGATGTCGCCGACCAGCACGATCGTCGTCTGATCGGGACGGAACGCCTTGGCGTAGTAGTCCTTCACGTCATCGAGGGTGATGCCCGCGACCGTCTGCGGCGTCGCGCTGCGACGCGCCGGATCGCCGGCCGGGTAGAGCGCGTCGGCCATGGCGCGCCGCGCCTTGTAATCCGGGCTCTGCAGGTTGCCGGTGACCTGGTCGATCGTCTGTTGCTTCACGATCGCGAACGCGCCGGCGGGGAGCGCGGGATGCAACTCGTCGTCGGCCAACAGCGTCACCCCGCGCGCAAGATCCTTCGAGAGCACGTCGAGCCCGAAGCTCGCGCCGGCGGTCGTCGTCGCGGCGATCTTATCGAGTTCGGCCTGATAGGCGAGCCGGTCGTAGGTCGTCGTTCCGTACGCGAAGAGCCCGTTGAGCACGTCGTCGACGCCGTCTTTGCCGGCCGGCGCCTGAATGGCCGGCGAGGTCCGGATCTCGCCGCGCAGGACGACCGTCGGCGAGGTGGGCGAGGCGATCGTGACGATCGTCAGGCCGTTCGGCAGCTTCTGGACGTTCGGATGGACGACGGATTGCGGCACGTGCAATTGCGCGAGCACGTTCTTGGCGAACGCCGGCAACGGCGTGTTGGCCTTGGGCGCGATGCTGTTGTCTTCGCCGGCGCGGCTGACGAACGCCGAGCCCGCGGCCGCTTTCGGCGTCGCGATCGCGACCGTCGCCGTTGCGTTGTCGTAGTAGGTCCGCAGCACGCGGTTCACGTCGTCGACGCTGACCTTCTGCAGGCCTGCCAACTCGTCGGCCGGCGTGCGATGCTCGACCGCGAGTTCCTGGCTCCACAGCTGCGCGAGCCCGTTGATCGAGTTACCGGCGAATTGCGCTTGCGCGACCTCGCGCGCCTTCGCGACCTCGACGAGTTCCGGCGGCAGCCCCGTCTGCTGGTAGTGCGCGATCACCGCTTTGATGTCGTCGATGGCGCTCGCGCCCTTCGTGGTCACCGGCACCGCGGCGCCGACCAGCGACATCCCGGCCGCCGGATGCGTGACCGACTGCGCGAACGTCCCGAGCGCCTTGCCCGACGCCTGCAGCTCGAACAGCGCGCCGCGCTGGCTGTTGAGCACGTCGTTGAGGATCTCCGAGGCGTAGTAGTCGGGATCGTCGTAGCCCGGCACGCGGTAGCCGATGAAGGCGAGCGTGATCGGATCGGAGCTGTTATCGGTGAGCGTCAACGGCGTGAGCGGCGCGAGCTTGCCGGTCGCGCGTGGCGGCAGCGGGGCCGACGGAATCGAGCCGAAGAGCGCCCGCACTTTGTCGATCGTCGCGGCGGGATCCACATCGCCCGCGATCACCATGATCACGTTGTTCGGATGATACCAGCGGGCGTAAAAGCGCTTCAGATCGGGCGCCTGGATGCGCTTGAACGTATCGACCGTGCCCAAACCGTCGTCGGCGTACGGCGTACCGGCGAAAATGTGCGCGTTCATCTTCACGTAGAGACGGAACGACGCACCCGAATTGTCGCTGGTGACTTCCTGCGTGATCGCCCCGCGTTCGGCGTCCCAATCCTTCTGGTTATCGAGGATGCCCGACGCCCGCGAGCGCTCGAGATTGAGCGCGATATCGAGATACTGCGCCGGCATCTCAAAGAAGTATTGCGTGACCTCGCTCTGCGTGTCGGCGTTGTAGTTGCCGCCGGTGATCGCGGTCGCCGTCGTGAACTGCGACGAATCGATCGTCTTGCTGCCGCGAAACATCATGTGTTCCTGCGCGTGCGCGATGCCCTCGACCGGCTCGTCGTTGGCACCGGTCAGGTAATTCGTGTACATCGTCACGACCGGCGAAAGCCGATCGCGCAAAACGTACACCTGCAGGCCGTTGGCCAGGGTCGCGTGCTGCATATCGACCGCCGGCGCGACGGCCTGGGTATCCCCGGCGAGCGGAAGCCCGACGACGGCGAGCGCGAGCGCACAAGCGAGCAAACGGCGAAAACGCGGCATCATACGAGGCTTGAACGCACCCCGTTGCGCCGCGGTTCCACGCGCAACGCCCGCGCGCTTTTGCCGGTCGACGGCAGCATGCACTCCAAGCGCAGCCTGCCCTACGGGACATGGCCATCGCCCGTTACCGCCGAGCTGCTCCTAGCCGGCACGGTCGGCCTGAGCGCTCTCTCCGTCGACGGCGACGACGTCCTGTGGCTGGAGCAACGCCCCGGCGACGAGGGCCGCACCGCACTCGTGCGGATGCGGCCCGGCGAACCCGTGGCCGACGCGCTGCCGCCCGGCACCGATGTCGGGACGCGCGTCCACGAATACGGCGGCGGCGGGTACGCGGCGAGCGGCGGCCGGATCGTGTACTCCGAGCGCAGCGACGGCAGCGTCCGGGTCGCCGAAGCGGACGGCGTGCGCACCATCGTCGCCGTGCCCGGCTGCCGTTACGCCGGGTTCGCGCTCGACCCAGCCCGCGAGACCGTCTACGCCGTGCGCGAAGACCACCGCGATCGCCCGCCTGGGGACCCGGCGAACGAGCTCGTCGCGATCTCGCTTGATTCGGATGCCGACCCGGCCGCGAACGAGGGGCGCGTCATCGCCGCGGGCCACGATTTTTTCCTGGCTCCGCAACTCGCGCCCGACGGCACGGAGCTCGCCTGGATCGCTTGGGATCACCCCGCCATGCCCTGGGACGCCTCGCGGCTGTACGTCGCGCGCATCGGCCCCACGGGAGAGTTGCAAGACACGCGCTGCGTGGCGGGCGACGATGCGGACGACGGCATCGTCGAAGCGCACTGGGCGCCGTCGGGCGACCTGGTCTTCACCTCGGAACGCACCGGCTGGTGGAACCTCTACGCGTTGCGCGGCGCGCGCGTCGTGGCGCTCGCTCCGGTCGAGGCGGAGATCGGGGAGCCCCCGTGGGTCTTCGGCCGCGCGACCTTCGTCGCGTCCGACAACGGTCGCGTGCTGTGCGCGGTGAACCGGGGCGGGGTCGTGAGCGCCGGGTTCGTCGCCGGCGGCGCTCTGCACGAGCTGCCGTTCGGGCCGGTCCAGACGGCGCCGCTGCCGCTCGGCGCGGGTGCCGTCTTCATCACGGTGCCGCCCGATGCGCCGCCCGCGGTCTGCCGCGCGCCGCAACTCCAAGAGCCGGTCTGGGGCGTGATCCGCGCGTCGAGCACGACGTCGCTCGACCCCGCGGACATCAGCGCCGGCGTCCCCGAATCAGCGCCGACCGCGGGCGGCGAGACGACCCACTTCGTCTGGTATGCGCCGCAGAACGCGAACGTCAGCGGGCCAGCGGACGAACGGCCGCCGCTGATCGTGATGAGCCACGGCGGTCCGACCTCGGTCCACACGAACGCGTTCGCCCTGGGTATCCAATGGTGGACCTCGCGCGGCTTCGCCGTCGCGCACGTGAACTATCGCGGATCGAGCGGCTTCGGCCGTGCCTATCGCAACCGGATCGCCGGCGCCTGGGGCGTCGTCGACGTAGAGGATTGCATCGCCGTCGCGCGGCTGCTCGTGGAGAGCGGCCGCTGCGATGCGGCGCGCATCGCGATTCGCGGCGGGAGCGCAAGCGGCCTAACGGCGTTGCTCGCCGCGGCGACATCGACGGTCTTCCGAGCCGTGGTGAGCCTATACGGCGTCATGGACCTCGAGACGCTCGCGGCCGATACGCACAAGCTCGAGGCACGCTACATGGACGGGCTCGTCGGACCGCTGCCCGAGGCGCGCGAACGCTATCGCGAGCGCTCGCCGATCGCGCACGCCGCGCGGATCGCCGTGCCGGTGCTGCTGCTCCAAGGCCTCGACGATCGGGTCGTTCCGCCCAGCCAGGCCGAGGCGATGCGCGACGCCCTCGCCGCGCGCGACGTTCCGGTACGGTACGTCCCGCTCGAAGGCGAAGGCCACGGCTTTCGCAAGGCCGACACGCTGCGACGCGTGTTGGCGGAGGAACTGGCCTTTTACCGCGACGCGTTCGGATTGCCGGCGTGATCCGCGGCGTCGGCGTGCGCGGCGCCGTCGCAATCAATATCGCGACGATGGTCGGCGCCGGCCCGCTGATCACGATCCCGCTCGTCGTCGTCGCGCTGCACGGTTCGGTCTCGGTGTGGCCGTGGATCGCGGGCGCCGTCATCGCGCTGTGCGACGGTCTGTGCTATGCCGAACTCGCATCGCGCTTTCCGCGCAGCGGCGCGACCTACGCCTATTTGCGCGAAGCCTTCGGCGCGCACGGCCCGGGCCGGCTCGTGGCGTTCGTCTTCGTCTGGCAGTTCGTCTTCGTCGCGCCGCTCACGCTGGCGACCGGCTACATCGGCTTCGCGCAGTACGCCGCGTATATTCTTCCGGCCGCGGCGCAGGCGATCCCGACCCACGCCATCGCACTGGCCGTCGGCATCGTGACGTTGCTCGCGCTCTATCGTCCGATCCCGCGCATCGCGCGCACCGCGATCGGCCTCGGCGCAATCGCGGTGCTCACCCTGCTGGCGATCGCCGCCTGCGGCTTCGCCCACCCGGTGCAGAACGTCGGCGCGCTGCTCGGGCCGGCGTTTACGCTACGTGGCCTCAATGTCGTCGCGCTCGGAGCAGCGATGGTCTACACTCTCTACGATTATGCCGGTTACAACAGCGTCTGCCAGATCGGTGACGAGGTGATTGCCCCCTTGCGCACGATCCCGCGGGCGGTCGTCCTCTCGGTCGCGATCGTCGGCTGCGCCTACGTCCTGCTCAACATCGGCGTCTTTTCGGCGCTGCCGATCGCCGACGTGGCGAACTCGACCTTCGTCGCCTCGCTCGCGGTCGAGCGCACCGCCGGCCACGCCGCGGCCATCGTGGTCACGCTCGCCATCTTGATCACGGCGTTCGCATCCACGTACGGCGGCTTGCTCGGCGCCTCGCGCGTGCCCTACGCCGCAGCCTGCGACGGGGATTTTCTCGCGCCGTTCGCACGTCTGCACCCGACGATGCGCTTCCCGCACGTTTCGCTGCTCGCGCTGGGACTGCTCGCGCTCCCGGCAACCCTCTTTCCGCTCGATGCGGTGATCAACGCGCTCACCGCCGGCATCGTGCTCGTTCAAGGCGCCGGCGGCACCATCGCGGTGCTCGTCTTGCGCGCGCGCGCGGCACCGGCGCCGTTCCGCCTGCCGCTCTACCCGCTGCCCGTGCTCGCCGCGCTGGCCGCGTGGCTCTTCCTCTTCTGGAGTTCCGGCACGCAAGCCATGCTCTTCGGCCTCGCCACCGTCGCCGCCGGGGCTGGGTTCTTCCTCGCGCGCGCGCGTCGCACGCGCGCTTGGCCTTTCGTGTTGGCGATCTTGCTCGCACTGTTCGTGGCGGTGCCGCGCGCGGCCGATGCCCAGACGTTCACACACGCGCGAATCGTGCAGCGCGACGGCGCGCCGCAGCTGCAAGTCGACGGCAAGCCGTTCTTCTTCTTCGGCGGGGCCTTTTTCTACGAGCGCATTCCGCCCGAACGCTGGCGCGCCTCGATGCTCGCCATGCGCGCGCTCGGCGCGAATACGCTCGACCTCTACGTGCCCTGGAATTGGCACGAGACCGCCGACGGCGCGTTCGACTTCGACGGGCACAGCAATCCGCGCCGCAACCTGCGCGGCGTGCTGCGGCTCGCGCGCGAACTCGGCTTTCATCTCATCGTGCGCCCGGGGCCGGTGATCCGCAACGAGTGGCGCAACGGCGGTTATCCGGCCTGGCTGTTAACGCGTCCCGAGTACGGCATGCCGCTGCACGACGTGCTCGAAGGGCGCTATCCCGCGACGGCGACGTTGCAAAACGCGCACAGCGACGATGCCGCCGCGGAATGGCTCGCCAACGCCACGCACCGGCGCTATGCCGCGCGCTGGCTGCAGCACGCGCTGCGCGAGTTCGTGCCGTACGCCGACCTCGTGCTCGCGGTGGCGCTCGACGACGATCAAGGCGCGTACATCGATAACCAGACCTGGCCCGCGCCGCATCTCCAGGCCTACCTGCAGTGGCTTCAGGCACAGGTGCGCAGCGTCACCGGCCCCGTATTGCCGGCATTCATCAACACCTATGCGATGAAAGTGCCCGCGTCGTCGCCGGTCTGGGCGATGGGCAACTGGTATCAGAGCAGCTCGTATGCGATCGCCGAACACGACCGGACCGAGCTCGACTTCGCAGCCGCGACCCTGACCACGCAAGACCGCGTTCCACTTGCGGCGAGCGAGTTCCAGGCGGGCTGGCTCGCCGCCCCGGAAGACCCGCAACCGCGCGCGGCCGATCCGTCGAATACAACGGTGGCGCTTGCCGAGCTGCTGAGCTGGGGCGCGCGCGGGGTGGTCGATTTTCCGCTGCAGGATACGCTCGCGCCGTTCGGCTGGGAAGCGCCCTTCTCCAACGCCTTCTATAGCTGGGACGCGGCGATTCCGCGCGAGCCCGACGCACTGCTGCACGCGCAGCCGGCACGCTTCGCGCCGACGCGCCGTTTCGGCGCGGAGATCGCGCGCTACGGCCCGCTGCTCGCGGCGACGAAGCGCCTCGCAACGATCGCGCTGGCGGATGAGATCAGCGCCTCGGACGCAGCGACGCTAACGAACGACGACGTCGCCGCAATGGTGGTCGAATTGAAAGCCGAACTCGGGACGTGCACGCTGCGCGGGCTCACCTGCGACGTCGTCGACTTGCGCTTCGCAAGCGACGCGCGGCTGCGCTCGTACCGCACGCTCGTCGTCGCGCCGTTTGGGCGACCACCGCTACCCGCGATTGCCGCGCGGCTGGCACGGCTCGCGCGTGCGGGCGTCACCGTCACCGATCGCGTCCCGAATCGTCTCGGCCGCGGCATTACCGTGCTCGCCGGGCGCGACGCCACATTCGGCGTGGTGACGAATTGGACCGACACTCCGCAGCGCTACGGCGGCCCGCTGTGGATCGGTACGCATACGATCCGGGTTGCGCCGTTCACGCTGGCGCCGCACGACGCCCGCCTGCTCGTCCTCGCGGCACGCGTGCCCATCCCCGACGCCGAGCTCGCGCCGGCGCAGCCCGCGCCGGTCGACGAGCCGTGGATCGATCTCAACGCGAGCCAGGCCGTGCACGTCAACGTACCGCTCGTTCCGGCGGGCCAGGCGCGTGTCGTGTTCGGTGCGGCGTTCGGCAGCGGCTCGCGCACGGTAACGCTCGCCAACTCGCGCGTCGTCGCGGTCTTCGTTCCCGGCGGCGGCGCACGCCTCGTCGTCTTCGCGCCCGCCGATCGGCGCTTGCAGCCGTATAACGCGACGAATTCCACCGGGGCGTTACGCGACGACGTGCTCGTGCAACCGCCGCCCTCGACGACCGACCGCATCGCGCGCTATACGCACTCCTATCCTGCGGGCACGTTCAACCGGCCCTACCAGATCGACGTACTGCAAGGCGCGGGATCGAGCGTAGCCGTGCGCTTCACCTATGCGGCGCCGGACGTACCGGGCAATCCGCGCTTCGAGAAAACGGTCCGGCTCGCGGCCGACTCACCGCGCCTGATCGTCGACGAACGCGTGACGCTCGATCCCGACGCGACCGCGCAACACGCCGTTAGCCGGTCCGCACTGGCCGTTCCCGCCGACGCCCTCACGCAGACGGCGCCGGCCTTTCTGGCCTGGGCCGGCGGCGAAGCGCTCGCGGTGACGTGGAGCCCGGCCGACGCCGCCGGCGAGTGGAAGCGCTACGGTAGCAACGGCACCTTGACGCTCGTCTCGACCGGGGGACGGCTGCGGACGACGTACGCCTTCGACGTTGCCGGGAGCCGTCCGGAAGCCGAAGCGTTCGCCCAAAAAGAGCGGGACTGGCTCGCTGCGAATCCGAACCCGCCGTAGGCCCGGGGAAGTGGCGAAACGGTAGACGCAGTCGCCTCAAAAGCGACCGAGTGTGAGCTCATGTGGGTTCGATTCCCACCTTCCCCACCAGCGCGTTACGGCGTGCCGAGTTGCCAGAGCAAGAACGCGTATTCGTCCGTCACGAGCGCTTCGGCTTGCCGGCGCGACGAGCCGAGCATCCCGTGGCCGGCGTCGAACTCGACGCGCAGCAGGACCGGCTTGCCGCTGCTGGTCGAGCGCTGCAGTTTTGCGATGAACTTCGCCACGATCCAGGGCGCGACGCGCGGGTCGTTGGCGCCGGTGATCGCAAGCACGGCCGGGTAGGCGACGCCGGGCTTCATCTGCACGTACGCGTCGGTCGCGAGCAGCGCCTTGAAGCCCGCGGGGTCTGTGTTGGTGCCGAACTCGGGGATGTTGGAGGGACCGCCCTCGGCGTATTCGTCGCGCACGCCGTTGGTGTCGCCGACGTTGTCGATCGCCGCAGCGAACAGCGCCGGCTGCTGCACGATCGCGTTGCCGATCGTCACGCCGCCGGCGCTCGTGCCGGTGCCCGCGAGTTTCGCGCTCGACGTGTAGCCGTGGTCGATCAGGTAGCGCGCGCAGCCGATGAAGTCGTCGATCGTGCGCTGCTTGGTCGCGATGTGCGCGGCAAAATGCCAATCCGCACCGAGTTCACCGCCGCCGCGCGGATGGCACTCCGCGAAAATTCCGCCACGTTCGAGCCACGCCAGCCGCATCGGTGCGAAGGACGGTGCGCTGACGATTCCGTAGGCACCGTAGCCGTCGACGAGCGTCGGATGACTGCCGTCGAGCGCCAGATCCGCCCGCCGGACGATCGAGAGCGGCACGAGCGTTCCGTCGGCGCTCGGTGCGTCGACTTCTTCGGCGACGATCCCGGCGAAGTCGACCGGCGAGGGCGGCAGCAATCCGATGTTCGTCACGCTGCCGCCGGGCGCGAGCGCATCCCATTGCGGCGCGTGCGTCCAACCCTCGAGCTCGATCACCGCTCCCGGCCGGCGACTGTCGGTATCCGCCTCGCCGATCGCGCCGCTGAAGGGCAACGCCACATCGACCGGGGCCGCGAGACCATCGCCTACGAACGTCGCGCGCCGGATGCGCGAGAGCCCGCGATCGAGATCGTTGAGATAGAGTGCATCGCTCGCCGGCGCGATGCCGTCGATCACGCGCGCCGATTGCGCCACCGCGACGCGCGCGTGGGCCGCATCGCCGCTCCCAAGGTCGAAGGCGGTCACGGCGAAACGCGGCGCCCGCCGGTGCGTCAACGCATACGCGCCGGCGCCGCGCAGGACGAGGCCGGTAACGTCGTCGTCATAGCGCACGATCTGCCGCCACGGAACCACCGCACGGTCCAGGCTTGCCAGCGGCGCGGCGTACGCTGCGATCTCGTTTTGCACGCCGTGCTGCACCACCGCGATCGCCCACGGCGTGCCGGGCTGGATCAGCAGATTGGCGCCATCTTCGGGTGCGAACGGGATGCGCGCGGAGTAGCCGTACCCGAAGACCGCGCGATCGCTAGCCGGATCGCTGCCGAGGCGGTGCGCGTACACGCGTCCTTTCGTGTCACGCGCGCTCTGCGGCGCACCGGGCCCCAGCGCGGCCGTGCGGTAGTAATAGAACGTCCGTCCGTCCTCGCTCCACGCTGGAGCACCGAACGGAACGCGGTCGATCCGCTCGCTCAACAAACGGCCCGTCGCGACCTCGATGACGCGCAGCACCTCGACCTCGGATCCGCCTTCGGCGATCCCGACCGCAACGTACCGGTCGTCGAGCGAGGGCGAATAGTAATCGATCGTATAGTGGCTGGCCGCCGTGCGCGCGAAACGATCCGGATCGAGCACGAGGCGCTCGCGTGAACTCGCGAACGCACGCACGTAGAGGCGCCGTTCGTTCGCTCCCACCGGCCGGCGCAAATAAAAGTACGCGCGCTGACCGATCGTCAGCGAGCCGAGCGCGTCGGAGGCGCGATCCAGCTCGGCCACGCGCAGAGCGAGCGCATGCCGCCCCGGCAGCGCGTCGAGGACGCGGCGCGTATACGCATTCTGGGCCCGGAAGTAGTCCAGCAATTGCGGGTTCTTCGGATCCTCGAACGCGCGGTACGGATCGGGGACCTTGACGCCGAAGTACGTGTCGACGGCAGGGCCGGGCGGCGGCGGCGAGGGTTGGGGCGGCAGCGGCGCGGCGGCGAGCAAGCCGAGCGCGAAGAGCACGCAGGCGAGAACCTTCACCCGCGGACGGTCCGCCGCTCGAGCGGGCCGGACCTTTACCGTCGGTTGCAGTGCGCTCCACCCGGGGCGCCGAAGCGCATTTCCCGACGGATGACGGACTTCACCAACGAGTTTGCGCGCGAATCGCGCCGGATCGATCAACTGATTTGGGACGCCATGTCGCTCGTGCGCGGCGAACGCGTGCTGTTCTGCGGCTTCGCGAACGTCGCCGCGTGGGTCGTACGCGCGGCCGAGATCGGCGTCGACGTCAGCGTGATCGAATCGGATCCGGTCAAACTCGCCGACCTCCAGGACCTCGGCATTCCCACGTTGCGCGGCAGCACGACCTTGATTCCCGCGCGCGATAACAGTTTCGATGCGATCGTCGCGTTCCATTATCTGCACGAGATCGATCCGACGTTTCACACGCAGATCGTGTGGGAACTCGCCCGGGTCGGCAAGCGCATCGTGATCGTCGAACCGGCGCCACCGTCGGATCCGCTCGGCAAGCGCATTTCGGAGTTGTATTCGCGCGCGAAGTACGAAGCCGGCGCGTTTGAAGAATACCGGCCGATCGACTACTGGCGCAAGCTGCTGGCGATGGTCAAGGCCGACGTGCTGATGCAGCAGTTCACCTTCAATCGGCTCGCGCCGCGCTTTGCGGTCGAAGAAACCGTCGAGTTGATCCTCGACGCAATGGAAGTCGAACAGCTTCCCGAGGGCCTGCTCGATGAGTTGCGCGAGCTTTCGCGCCGCCCCGGGGCGCAGTTGACGCCGCTCTCGCGCTTCGTGCTCGTCGCCCTCGGTGCGGGCGAAACCGTGCGCAACTCCGCCGGTACGCGCTTCCGCGAAGAGGACGTCGTGCCCGAGACGCCGTTGCCGGTCGCAGCTTCGACCATAGCGCCACCCCCGTCGGCCGTACCACCGGTCCGGCGCCCGGCACCCGGCGGGCCGGTCTACGCTGCGGCGGACACGTTCCCGACCTCGCTCGAAGGGGCCGAATTTCCGCCCGTCCTGCCGCCCCCGGGCGCACCGCCTCTCGGCGCACCGGCCGCCCCGGTCGCCCAACCGCCGGCCGTCCAGCAACCGGCGCCCCCGATTGCACCTCCGCTCGCTCCGGCAGCCGCGTTCCCCGGCGCCCCTGCACCAGGCGCGCCGGCGCCCGGCGTGCCGGCACCATTCGGCGTGCCGGCCGGACCGGAGCCGACCTTCGGGCTGCCCGACACCTCACCGTTCGGCGTCCCGCAACCCGGACGCACGGCACCGTTCGGCACGCCGTTCGCCCTGCCTGAAGACCCCGATCCGTTCGGGCTCTCGCCCGATCCCCAAGAGCGCGCCGGCTTCGGCTGGAACTGGGAGCCCCCGGACAACCTCGAGGACGAGGATCAGTCCGGCGACATTCCGTTCGGGAAATAGGCCCGGGCGGTCGCCGGCTCGGGCCGTTCGCGCCCCAGCGACCGCAGGACCGTGAGCGCACGCGAACCGCGCTCGAGCAGCGGCGGCAAGGCCTCGAGCGCAACGTTCAGGCGCTCCACGTCGCGTTCGGTCGTGGCCAATAGGGAAACGATCGGCAACTCGCCGTAGGCGCCGAGACGCGCGATGAGCCGCTTCGCTTCGCGCGCGCACGCCCGCAGTTCGACGAAGAGCGCGTCGGCGAAGATCACCACGGCCACGCCCAGCGCGACCTTCAGGACCATCTCCCCGTCCATGTACCGGACGCCTAGGCGGCGCTCTCCGATTTCGGCGGCGCGACCGGGGCCGGCGTGCTCGCGGCGGGGGCCGGGGTGCTCGTCGCGGCCGGCGCGGAATCAGCGCCGGAGGCCGATGCCGAGCTGCCGGCGCTCTTCTCGCTCGCTTTGCGCGAATCGGTCAGATAGAAACCCGACCCCTTAAAAAGAATCGGGGCCGGCGTGAAGACGCGGGCCATCTCGCCGCCGCAGTCCGGGCAAACCTCGTCGTAGGTTTCTTTGAATCCGTGCCGGACTTCGACCGTCTTACGGCACGAACGGCACTGATAATCGTAGAGTGGCAACGGGAAACCTCATGGTCGCGGGAAGTCGGATCGCCCTCCAGTGTAGCAAAAACTAGCAGTAGAGCGCAACGACTGCTAGCGGAGCTAGAAATCCGTCAGGCTGCCGTCCGCGCGCTCGAACTCGACCAAGCCCTTGAAGTGGATCAAGGAGTCGCCCAGGGCAACGTCCAGCCGGCGCCGCAGCGTGAAGCGGTCGACCAGCGCGGCAACGAGCCCGCCGTAGGTCGGGTAATCGAGTCGCACGACGATCTTCGAGCGCTCGGACTTCTGCTCGATGCGGAAATCCAACCGGCGGCGACACGAAAAGGCGCCGACCAGCGAAATGTGGTGACCGTCAATGAAGCGGTCGACCTCGAAGAGCTCTTCGTCTTCGCCGGGTAGTTGCGAGCGGATCGCGACCTCGCTGCCCAAATGCAGCGGTCCCCGCTGGTCGACCAGGCGGGCGCTACGCAAAAATGACAGCCAGACCGGCCACTTTTCGACTTCGCATACCCGTGCAAATGCTGCCGCGGCCGGTGAGGCGACATCTTGGCTGCGTTGGATCGCGCGCGCCGAGGGGCGATCGAGGGCAAATGTGGAGACCGCCATGGCTGCGGATTGGCGGAGCCGCCCGGATAAACCTGCCTTAACCTACAAGATATAGTGGTTCCGGGCAGATCGCACCGCAACCGATTGTGGGTACGGCAACCGCTACGGCAGCGGCAGAGCGCCCGAGGTAACGCCCTCGGCAAAGGCGACGAGCGTGGCGATGCCGGTCGGGATCGCCGCTTCATCGAGCCGGAACTGGGGGCTGTGCCCGGAGTGAACCGACCCCAGCGCCTCGTTGTAGATGCCCAGCCGCCCGACGACCGCGGGGACCCTTTGGGCGAAGTAGGCGAAATCCTCGGCACCCATCGTCGGCGGCAGCGCGACCACCGGCGTACCATTGCGCTCGCGCACGTAGTCGGCAAAGGCCGCGGCGAGGGCGGCGTCGTTGACCACCGGCGGGTAGCCGTAGACCAACTCGACCTCGCCACTGCAGCCGTACGCGGCGGCCACCCCATCGACGATCCGGCGCACGCGCGCTTCGATGCCGTTGCGCAAGTCGGGATCGTAGGTCCGGATCGTTCCGGTCAGTTGGACGCGATCGGCGATCACGTTGTTGCGGTAGCCGCCCGCGATCGTGCCGATGGTGACGACGACGGACGCCAACGGATCGGTCTCGCGCGCGGCGATATTCTGCAGCGCGAGCACGACGGCCGCCGCTGCCGGGATCGCGTCGACCGCCTTGTGCGGGTAGCCGCCGTGACCGCCCTTCCCGCGAATGGTCACGTGCAATTCGTCGCCCGCCGCGTTGACCGGACCCGGCGTGATGCCGATCGAGCCGGTCGGCAAGCGCGGATCGACGTGCAGCATCGTCATCGCGTCCACGCGCGGATCGTCGAGCGCGCCGGCGGCGATCATGGGCTCAGCGCCGCCCGGCCCCTCTTCCGCCGGCTGAAACAGTAACACGACGTTGCCGTGCAATGTCGCACGGCGTCCCGCGAGTTCGCGCGCCGCACCGAGCAACATTGCGGTGTGCGCGTCGTGCCCGCACGCGTGCATGAGGCCGGGAACTTCACTCGCGCACGACTCGCCCGAATCTTCGTCGATCGGCAACGCGTCCATGTCGGCGCGCAAGCCCGCGGTATGGCCCGGCAACGCGCCGCGAATGACGCCGATCACGCCCGTCCCGGCCACGCGCCGATGCTCGATCCCGAGTTCGTCGAGCTCGGCTTCCACGAGCGCCGCGGTGCGATGCTCCTCGAATCCCATTTCGGGATGACGATGGATATCGCGGCGAAGCGCGATCGCGCGTTCGCTCGTCGCGGCGGCGATCACGGCGGTCAGGAGCGGTAGCGCAAAAACGCCGGGACTTCGATGTCGTCCATGTTCACCGGGGCCATCTTCTCGAAATCGAGCGGATGCGCCCCCGCAGCGAGGCCGGCGCTCGTGCGCAACGGCCGCGTGCCGAAGCCCGCGGCAAGCACCGTCACCCGGACCTTGCCCTGCATCGCCGGATCGATCGACGCACCGAAGATGATCTGCGCTTCGGAATCGACCGCGCGGCTGATCATGTCGGCCGCTTCGTTGACTTCGTACATCGAGAGATCGCTGCCGCCGGTGATGTTGAAGATCACGCCGCGTGCGCCTTCGATCGTCGTCTCGAGTAGCGGCGAGGCAATCGCCTTTTGCGCCGCATCGGCCGCGCGATGTTCGCCCGAACCTTCGCCGATGCCCATCATCGCCGAACCGGCGTCGGTCATGATCGTCTTGACGTCGGCGAAATCCAGGTTGATCAAGCCCGGCTGCGTGATCAGATCGGAGATTCCCTGAATGCCCTGGCGCAGCACGTCGTCAGCGTACGAGAAGGCCTCGTTCAGCGGCGTGCGCTTCTCGATGATCTGCAGGATGCGCTCGTTCGGAATCGTGATCAGGGTATCGCATTTCGCTTCGAGATCGGCGATACCGCGTTCCGCCGCTTGCATCCGCTTGCGGCCCTCGAACGCGAACGGCTTCGTGATGACGCCGATCGTAAGCGCGCCCGATTCGCGCGCGAGTTCCGCCACGACCGCAGCCGCGCCGGTGCCCGTTCCGCCGCCCATGCCGCTGGTGATGAACACCAGGTCCGCGCCGTCGAGCAACAAGGCGAGATCTTCACGCGATTCCTCGGCCGCTTCGCGTCCGACGTTCGGGTTCGCGCCGGCGCCGAGCCCGCGCGTGAGGTTGGTGCCGATCTGCACGCGGTTTTCCGTCAACGACGAACGCAGCGCTTGCACGTCGGTGTTGATTGCATAGAACTCGACGCCGGCGAGCCCGGCCTCGATCATGCGGTTGACGGCGTTGCAACCGCCGCCGCCGAGTCCGAGGACTTTGATGGTCGCTGCGTGTTCGGGAACGAAACGTTTCGCGTCAGCCATGATGGGCGAGTCCTCCGGAAAGAGTCGTGCTTGCGTGAGGGTTAGGTTCGAGCTTTTGCCGCGCCTCGCGGGCGCAGAATTCTGTGGAGGATGTGCATTCGGCGAATTCCGTGGAGAACGCGCCACATCAGTTCCAGATCGACGTGAACCAGGTCCAGAGCTTGGCAAACGGGCCGCCGTGACTCTGTCCGTTGAGGTGCGGCGCGGCCTCGCCGCGCGGGCCGAAGAGCACGAGCCCCACCGCCGTCGCGTACTCGGGCTGCTTCACCGAATCGGTCAGGCCGGCGATGGTCGACGGCACGCCGATGCGCACCGGCAAACCGAAGATTTCCGCCGCCGTCGTATCGATCCCACGCAAGTGCGCGCCGCCGCCGGTGACGACGACCTCGCTCAACACCTGGTCGCGCGGCAGATGCTCGACGATGTTGGACTTCGCGAGGCGAAACATCTCGAGCACGCGGGGTAGCACGATCGCGCGCAGTTGGGCGGAAGTGACCTCGCGCGTACTGCGGCCGTCGAGCGTCTTGACGTGGAACGTCTGCTCCGCCTCGTCCGGGCGCGTGAGGCCCGACCCGTAGGTGCGCTTCACGTTCTCGGCCTCGGCCGACGTCGTCTTCAGCCCCAGCGCGATGTCGTTGGTGAGGATGTTGCCGCCGACCGGAATCGTCGCGCTGTGAATCACGCCGCCGTTGGCAAAGACCGCGATGTCGGTCGTCCCGCCGCCGATGTCGAGCAAGACGCAGCCGACGTGCTTCTCTTCCGAAAGCAGCGTCGCCGCCGACGACGCGAGCGGCTCGAACACGATGCCGGCCGGCTCGAGGCCGGCGCGATGCACGCATTTGAGCACGTTGGAGATGAACGTCGTCCCGCCGGTGATGATGTGCGTGTCGACTTCGAGCCGGCCGCCCGACATGCCGAGCGGATCGGTCACGCCGTCCTGGCCGTCGACGGTGTAGTGCCGCGGCAGGGCGTGGATGATCTGGCGGTCGGCGGCCAAATTGATGATCTTCGAGGCATCGACCACGCGCCGGACGTCGGCCGAGATGACCTCGCGCTCGTCTCCGGAGACCGCGACGACGCCGCGGTTGTTGGTCGACTGGATGTGCTCGCCGGTCACCCCGACGTAGACGTGCGAGACGTGGACCCCGGCCATCCGTTCGGCCTTTTCGGTCGCCGCCTCGATCGCCCGGACCGTCTCCTCGAGATCGGTCACCACGCCCTTGCGCATACCGGTCGAGGGGGCCTCACCGAAGCCGATGATTTCGAGCCCGTCGGGCCCGGCGGCCGCGATGACGGCGCACGTCTTGGTGGTGCCGATATCCAGACCGGCAATGATCTCCCCGCGTGCCATTACTGGCCGCCCGCATCCATCACTATGGACACTATATATTGTGGGTGAAGGTCGCAGTCCCTACAAGGACTATGGAAATTCGACGACGGGCGTCGTGGGGGCACGCAGGTCGATGGCGCGTAGCGGACGGCCGTGTCCGGCCCCGGCGCGGATCGGCTCGACGAGTGCGATTTTCGCGGCCAAATCGCCGTCCGCACCGAACCGGAGCAGCACCCCGCGCGTATCGACGGCCTCGATGCCGCCGAACCGGTCGCGGCGCACGAGGCGCACGGGAATATGGGCGGCGATCGACCGGGCGTCGGCCAGCAGCGGGTCGGTATCCGGACCGGTCAGGGTCGTGCCCGGAGCGGCGGCCGCGCCGCCCGTTTGCACCAGCGGCAGCAGGGCCGAAACGCAGCCCGTCTGCAGCACGCGCGCGGTCGCATCGATCGTGAGCGTTCCGCCGGCGGTTTGGACGCAATCGACCGGATCGCGCAGCGTGACCTCGAGATTGACGGCCGGCTGGGGGAACTGCGACCGGCCGACGCTCGCCGTCGCGACGTAGGGCAGCGCTTCGAGCCGGCGGCGGATCGCACCGGTATCGAGCAGCCACAGGTTGGCGCCGGGATCGATCCGGGCGGCGGCGATCACGGCATCGCGCGCCAGCGGGCCGGGCGGCACGGTCGCGGCGACCGACCGCACGCGCAATTGCGGCGCGTTGGCGATCGCGAGGGCCAGCGCGAACACGCCCAGCGCGGCGAATGCGGCGAACAGCCACAGCGCGCGCAAACGCACGGCGAGCGAGGGCTGCGTCCGGCGCCGCAACGCTTTCGCGCTCACGCCAGCACGAAGCGTTCGATCGCTTCGGCCACGCCGTCGTGCGCCACGTCGCCGACGACGGCATCGGCGCGCGCCAACAATTCCGGCGGCCCCGAACCCATCGCAACGCCGATGCCCGCGGCCTCGAGCAACGGCACGTCGTTCCAGGCATCGCCGACCGCCAGCGTTTCGGCCGGCGTCGTCCCGTAGCGCGCGGCGACGAACGCCAACGCCTCGCCCTTGTTGACATCGGGCGAGAGCACTTCGACGAAATCTTTGTGGCTGCGCGTGATGTAGGCGCGCGTGCCGAGCAGCGGCGCGAGAACCTTCATATGCTCTTCGCAGCGTTCCGGATCGTCGACGAGGACGAGTTTGATCGTCGGACGCTCGGCGAACGCGTCGCGCAGCGACGGCACCAGCGTCGCCTCGACCTTCGCGACCTCGTAGTAGCGCTGCGAAAAACGGTTGATGTGATCGACGTAGATGCGATCGTCGCCGTAGCACTGCGCGTGCACGCCGCGTTCGGCGGCCCAGGCCAGGACCTCGCGCGTCACGTCTTGGCGCACCGGCGTTTCGCGCAACACGACACCGCTCGCGGCTTCGTAAATCGCCGCGCCCTGATAGCACACCAGCGCACCCGCGATCCCGAGCGTCTGCGCGAACGGCTTCGCCGCGGCGAACATGCGTCCGGTGACGATCGTAATCTCGACGCCGCGCTCGCGCGCGGCCTTGATGCTCGCGCGCACCCGCGGCGAGATGATGAGATCGGGCCCGATTAACGTGCCGTCGAGGTCCAGCGCGATCAGCCGGATCTTCGTTCCGATCATGGTTCGATTCGCATCCGCGCGGTGCGGGCGTGCGCGGGCAAGCCTTCGAACTCCGCCAGCGCGGCCAGCGTTTCGGCATCGGCGGTCATGCGGGCCGCGCTATTCTCGACCAGCGACATCGTGCGGTAGTAGTCGCGCGTCGAGAGGCCCGACGAAAAGCGCCCGGCGCCCGACGTCGGCAACGTGTGGTTCGTCCCGGCGATATAGTCGCCCGCGGCCACCGGCGTGTGATCGCCGACGAAGATCGCGCCCGCGCGCCGGACGTGCGGCACGAGACTCCACGGATCGGCGACTTGCAGCGAGAGATGCTCGGGCGCGAAGCGCTCGATCACCTCGAGGATCTCCGCTTCGCTCGCGGCGTGGATCAGCCACGTACGCTCGGCCAGGACGCGTGCGACGATCTCACCGCGGCCGGTCTCGCGCGCGAAGTCGCCCTGCAGCAACGCCGCGGTCGCGGCGAGAATGGCGCGGTCGCGCGAGACGGCCGCGACGCGCGCGAGCGGATCGTGCTCGGCTTGCGCGAGCAATTCGCCGGCCACGTATTCCGGGCGCGCGCGCTCGTCGCACACCACGAGCACTTCGGAGGGCCCGGCGAGGCCGTCGATGCCGCACACGCCGAACACTTGGCGCTTGGCCTCGGTCACGTAGACGTTGCCCGGCCCCACGATCTTGTCGACGGGTGCGAGCGTACCGGTGCCGTACGCCAGCGCGCCGATTGCCTGCGCGCCGCCGGCAGCGTACAACTCGTCGACCCCGCACAGGCTGCAGGCGTAGAGGATCGCCGGATTGATCGTGCCGTCGCGTTGCGGCGGCGTCGTGACGACGACGCGGTCGACGCCCGCCACCCGCGCGGGCACGACCGTCATCAAGACGGTCGACGGCAGCGACGCGCTGCCGCCGGGCACGTAGGCGCCGATGCTGTGCAGCGGACGCGAGAGAAACGCGTATTCCGTCATGTCCGCGTCGCGATAGCGAATGTCGTCCGGTTTCTGACGTTCGTGATACGCGGCGATGCGTTCGCGCGCGAGTTCGAGGCCGGCCGCAATCGCCTCCGGCACGAGACCGCGAGCGTGTTTTCGCGACGGGATCTCGCGGCGCAAGGTCGCGACCTCGGCCGCCGGATCGTCGAAGCTGCGCGTGTAGGCGACGACGGCATCGTCGCCGGCCTCGCGCACGGCGTCGAGGATCGCGGTGACGCGATCGCGCACGTCGCGCGGCGCATCCCAACCGCCGGTGTAGAGCGGGGCGAGCGCTTGCGCGTCGCTCGCTTCGACGAGCATCATGCGCCGGCGCCGGCCTCGAGACGCGCGAGCAAACTCGTCAGCTCGTCATACTTCGTGCGGAAGCGCACCGGGTTCACCACGAACCGGGCGGTGCTCGGCGCGATCTCGTCGACCACCACCATGTCGTGTTCGCGTAGCGTTCCACCGGTCGCCACCAAGTCGACGATCAGATCGGCCAGGCCGACCAGCGGGCTCAGTTCGACCGACCCATGGAGCGGGATCAACTCGACCGGCAGATCGCGCTCGGCAAAATAGGCCTCGGCCGAGCGCGCGAATTTCGTCGCGACGCGCAGAAACGTCGGCAGTTGGGCGCCTTCGTGATAGCGGTCGACCCGCCGGGCGGCGACGCACAGCCGGCAGTAGCCGAAGCCCAGGTCCGCGAGTTCGCTGACCGTGCGGTCGGTTTCCCACAGCACGTCCTTGCCGACGATGCCGCAGTCGGCCGCGCCGAACTCCACGTACGCCGGGACGTCCGACGGGCGCAAGAATAATAGCTGCGTGCCGTCAGACGTCACCAGCGCCAATTTGCGTCCGATGTCGTCGGGCACGTCGATGCCGGCCCGGCGCAGCCGCGCGGCCGAATCGTCGTAGAGCGCGCCTTTCGGCACGGCGATCGTGAGCATCAGACGGCGTCCCACTTGCGCGGATACGTTGCCGCCGGCAAGCGCTGTTCGGCCGCCGGCGCCACGCGCAGTTCGCGAATCTCACCCTCCTCGGCGATCACGACGCGCGGAATGCCGTGGGCGCGCGCTTCGGCGATCAGCGCTGCCTCGTCCTGACCGCTCGAGGCGTAGCGCACGACGTTGCCCGCCGCGCGTTCGCGGCCGGCGATGATGTCGGCCCCGCTCACCAGCACGTCGATGCGATGACGGCGCGGCGCGATGTGCTTGCCGCGTCGCTCGAGCGCGATCAGCAGACGCTCGACGCCCGCGCTCCAGCCGACCGCCGGAACGTCGTAGCCGAATTTGGGCAGCAACGAATCGTAGCGCCCGCCGCCGCATAGCGGGAAGCCGATCTCGGGCAGATAGCCCTCGAAGATGAAGCCGGTGTAATAATCGAGATCGCGCAAGAGCGCGAAATCGACCGACACGCGATCGCCGTAGCCCAGCGCCGCAGCGCGCACGAGCAGCGTCTCGAGCCGGTCGAGCGCCGCGTGGCTCTCCGCGGTCGCGCAGACCTTACGGGCGGCCTGGATATCTTCGCGCCCTCCGCGGCGCAAGGCAAACTCCACCAACAGCGGCTTGCCGAAGGTCCGCAAGCCGACGATGTTGCGCTCCTTCATCATGGTCTTGGCCGCCGGGAGCGCGTCGCCGCTCAGGCCGACGCCGGTCAGAATGCCGTCGACGACCCGGGAATCGTTGATGTCGTAGGTCGCATCGCGCATGCCGATCTCGTCGCACGCCTCGATCGCCATGAACAGCGTCTCGGCGTCGGCATCGATGCCGGCGGCGCCGATCAGCTCGACGCCGGCCTGCGTGAACTCGCGCATCCGGCCTTCTTGCGGTTGCTCGTAATAGCGAAAGGCCGGATCGACGTACGAAAGACGCAGCGGCAGCGGCGCCTCGCGCATCCGCGTCGAGACGAGCCGCGCGATCGGCGTCGTCATCTCGGGCCGCAGCGCGAGCGTGGTCGAGCGGCGGTCGTTGAACTGGAACGACAGCTCGGTCAATTCGCCGCCGAGACCCTTTTCGATGACGTCGAAGCGCTCGAACGTCGGCGTCTGCACTTCCTCGTACGACCACCGTCCGAAAACGGCGCGCAGAATCTGCTCCACGTCGCGCTTCCGCGCGAGCTCGTGCGGCAGCCAGTCGCGAACGCCCTGCGGTAATTTCATTTTGAAGGCGCTCCGCCCCGGGCTACGCGCCCCCCACGCAAGGCGTGGGGCCCCCGTGTCCGAGCTCGCCGCGGCGTGATTGCCTGGGCGCGATGTTGCTGCGCTCGCTCTATCACGGTTGCGGGTATCCTACCCGGACGTTGCCGGCGCCGACGATGCGTTCGAGCTCGGATTTCACGTACGGTGCGTTGGCGATGCCGCGCGAGCTGCGCTTCGTTTGGCCCGAGATGTGGAAGACGAGCGGCACGGTGCCGGGCGACTCGTCGAGCAACTGCGCGAGCGCATCGACGTGATGCTTGGTCGAGACCGTGACGTGGAAGCCGGGGATTTCGGGCGGCGGCGCGCCGCGCTCGAAGCGTTGGACGTCGTTGACCGAGATGCTGAACTCGACCGGCGTCTCTTCGCCCGGCACCGCACCGCGCCGCTCGCGCAGCCGCAGCCGGCCGTTGATCACGACGATCGCGTCCTCGACGAACGCGCCCTGCAGTTGCCCGTAGGATTTCGGAAAGACGACGCACTCGATCGAGCCCGACATGTCTTCGACCATCGCGATCAGCATCTGCTGCTGCGCCTTGGTCATCGTGCGCCGGACTGCCGTCACGAGACCGGCGATACGGGCCGGCGAATCGTCCTCGATGCCGCGCAGATCCTTGATCTGCATCGCCCCGGTGCGCGCGAGCGCCTCGGCCACGTCGGCCAGCGGATGACCCGACACGAAGATGCCGAGCGTCTCTTTTTCCCATGTCAGCGCGACCATCGTCGACGGGGCCGGGATCGGGCGGAGTCCCGGCACGAACGCCGGCGTCTGCTCTTCGAGCATGCCGAAGAGCGAACCCTGACCCAGCTCGCGGTCGCGCGACGCGCGCGCCGCCGCATCGAGCGCGCCGTCGAGCGCATCGAGTTGTTGCGCGCGGTTTCCGCTGAGGGTATCGAGGGCGCCGCACTTGATCAGCGCCTCGTACACCTTACGGTTGGCGGCGCGCGTCTCCACGCGTTTGGTGAGGTCGAACAGATCGCTGAATTTTCCCTCGCGCTCGCGGGCGGCAAGGATCGCCTCGACCGCTCCTTCGCCGACGCCCTTGACCGCCGCGAGTCCGAAGCGTATCTGCGTGCCGACGACCGCGAAATCGACCAGCGACTCGTTGACGTCGGGCGGCAAGACGGGGATGCCCATCTTCTTCGCCTCGTCGATATACTCGACGAGCTTGTCGGTCTTATCGCGCACCGACGACATCAGGGCCGCAAAGTACTGCAACGGGTAGTTCGCCTTGAGATAGGCCGTCTGGTAGGAAATCCAGCCGTACGCGGCCGCGTGCGATTTGTTGAAGCCGTAACCTGCAAACGGTTCGATGAACGCGAAGATGTCGGCCGCCAGTGCGGCGCCGATCTCTTGTTCCCCGCAGCCCGCGATAAATTTCTCGCGGTAAAACGGGATCTTGTCTTTCTGTTTCTTCCCCATTACTTTGCGCAGCTCGTCGGCTTCGCCCATCGTGAAGCCGGCCAGATCGCGCGCGATCTGCATGACCTGCTCTTGGTAACAGGCGATTCCGTAGGTGTCGCTGAGGATCGGCACGAGTTTGGGGTGCAGGTACTTTGCGATCTTGCGACCGTGCTTGGTCGCGATAAAGTCCGGAATCCAGTCCATGGGACCGGGCCGGTAGAGCGCGACGAGCGCGATGATGTCGTCGAGTCCCGACGGCTTCAGTTCCACGCAGACGCGCTTCATGCCGTCGGATTCGAGTTGGAACACACCGAGCGTTTCGCCGCGGCCGAGCATCTCGTAGGTGCGCGCGTCGTCGTCGGGGATCGTCGCCAAATCGAAATCGGCCTTGGTCGTGCGCCGGATCTCATCGCTGGCCGACTTCATAACGGTCAGGTTGCGCAAACCGAGGAAATCGAACTTCAGCAAGCCGACCCGCTCGACCATGCTCATGTCGTACTGCGTGTTGACGTCGCCTTCGCCCAGGCGCACCAACGGCACGTGGTCGGTCAGCGGATTCTTCGAGATCACGACGCCGGCGGCGTGGGTCGACGCGTGGCGCGCGAGCCCTTCGATCGAATTCGCCGTATCCAGCAACTTGCGGATCTGCGGGCTGCCGTCGTAGAGCACCTTGAGCTCGGGAATCTGTTCGAGCGCCGCCGTGATCGAAAGCCCGCCCGGGCCCGAGGGGATCAGTTTCGCAACGCGGTCGACGTCGGGCAGCGGCACCGCCAGCGCCCGGCCGGCATCGCGAATCGCCGCGCGCGCGGCCATCGTCCCGAACGTGACGATCTGCGCGACCCGGTCCTTGCCGTACTTTTCGGTCACGTAAGCGATCACTTCGTCGCGCCGCTCGACGCAGAAATCCGTATCGATATCCGGCATCGAGATGCGGTCGGGGTTGAGGAAGCGCTCGAAAATCAGCTTGAATTTGATCGGGTCGAGATCGGTAATGCGCAGGCAATACGACACGATCGAGCCGACCGCCGAACCGCGCCCGGGACCCACCGGGATGTCGCGATCGCGCGCGAACTTGATGAAGTCCCACACGATGAGGAAATACGAGCTGAAGCCCATCTTGACGATGACTTCGAGCTCGTACTCCAAGCGCTCGCGCAGCACCGGATCGCTCTTCGCCCGCTCAGTACCGTAGCGCTCGATCAGGCCGCGCTCGCAGACAAGGCGCAAATATGCGTCTGCGCTCATCTCGACCACCCGGTCCGGGTCCGCATCGAGCCCGGCCGCCGCGTCGGCTCCCGCGAGCACGCCGGCTACATCGGCCACCGCGCTCTTCGGCACCGGATAGTCCGGCAAGTAAAAGATCTTCTCCGGGATTTTCAGATCGATCCGCTTGACGATTTCGAGCGTGTTGTCGCACGCCTCGGGGATGTCGGCGAAGAGTTCGCGCATCTCGCGCGGGCTCTTCACGAAAAACTCGTCGCTGAAGAACTTCATGCGGCTGGTGTCCGCGACGGTCTTCCCCGTGCCGATGCACAGCAGCACGTCGTGCGCTTGGGCATCGCCGCGCGAAAGATAATGTGAATCGTTCGTCGCAACCAGCGGCAGATTCAACTCGCGCGCGACCGAGATCAACCCGTCGTTGATCAGGTCTTCCTCGGGCATCCCGTGGCGCATGACTTCGATATAGAAGCGGTCGCCGAAAATATCGGCGAACGACTTGGCCGCCGCCAGCGACGACGCGCGGTCGTTCTTCAGCAAGGGCGCCGCGACGAGGCTCGACATGCAGCCCGAGAGCACGATCAAGCCGCGGTTGTGCTTCGCCAGCAGATCCATGTCGATGCGCGGTTTGTAGTAGTAGCCCTCGAGGAAGCCCTTGGAGATCAGCGCCGTGAGGTTTTTGTAGCCCTCGTCGTCGGCCGCGAGCAGCGTGATGTGCGCTTCGTCGCGCACCGTGCGGTCGAGCCGGCCACGCGGCGCGATGTAGGCCTCGCAGCCGATGATCGGCTTGAGCCCGTGCTTCTTCGCACTGTCGTGAAATTCGACCGCGCCGAACATCACGCCGTGGTCGGTCAAGGCGACGCCGGGGACGCCGTCCTCGGCGCTGCGACGGCAGAGCGAATCGACGCGGCAAGCGCCGTCGAGCAGCGAGTACTCGCTGTGAACGTGGAGGTGGACGAACGACGGATCAGACACGGGTGTGGATTGTTTTGGGAGGTGCGGTGGTCGTGCCTGCGCTACCGGCGCTCCTGCATCGAGGCCGGCATGTGCTGCTCGGTGACCGCGCGCAAGAACGAGGCCCGGGCGTCGCTTACCCAGCGCGGGTTCTTGGGATCCGCGGTCATGACGCGATTCGCGCCGCCCTTGGCCATATACAACGCCAGCCGGGTGAAGCGCAAGAGGTCGTCGTGACCGGTGGCGTCCCGCGGATAACACGCGACCCCCATCGAGATCGCGATCGCGGGCAGGTGCGGCGGCACGTTCTTCGTGACGCGGTCGAGCATCATGCGGCCCTGCACGGCCGCTTCCTCATGCTCCATACCGGGGAAGATCGCGAGAAAGAGGCCGCCGCCCACGCGCCCGACGGTGCCGCGCGTGGCGATCACCGACTGCAGCGTGTGCCCGACGTAGCTGACGACGTCGTCGCCGATCGCGTAGCCGTTGTCGCGGTTGATGCCGTCGAGCCGGTCGATGTCGAGCAGCCAGATCGACACCGGACGCCCCGACGATTTCGAGGCGTGGACCGCATCGACGAGGACTTCGTTGATCGAGCGAAAGTTGAGCAGGCCGGTCAGAGCATCGTGAAGCGTCTCGTTGCGCGGCCGGGCACGCCGCAGGGCGCTCATATACGCACTGGCGGCGAAGCTCTGCACGCTGCGCAAGAACTGTTCCTCGAGATCGCTGAGCTTGGCTTCGACCAATTCGATATCGATCGCGCCGAAGCGCTCGCCCTCGTTGGTGAGCGCCAGGCCGACGTGCGTGACGCCGTTCTTGATCTTGACCACCAGCGCTTCGCCCGCTTGCGCTTCCTGGACGACATCGGACTCATCGTCGGCCGCGGCCAGGCGCGCCGAGCGGACCCACGTCAGGCCGCCGAGCGCTTCGACCGTTTGCGCCGCCGTGTCGTTTGGATCGCTCGACGTATCGAGCAGGCGAGCGATGTTCGAGAGCACGTTCAGCCGCTGCATGTCGTAGACCGGATCGCGCTCGTCGCTGGAGAGATGATCGCCCAGCTTGGCCAGCGCGAGGCGAGCCCCGACCGCGCCGGCCAGCGTGCGGCAGGCTTCGAGGACGAGGTAGTCCCAGGGTCGCGGCTGGCGGATCGCGTCGACCACCAGCGCACCGACCCACTCGCCGTTCGACCGGATCGGGGTCATCACGGTCCCGCGCAGCCCGACGTACCAGAGCATTTTGCGCTGCTGGGGCGTAAACGGGAACGTCAGGGCATCGTCGACCTTGGCCTGGATGCCGGTCTTGAGGGCGCCCCGGGCATAGGCCGGCAAGCGAGCGGCCGATTGAGTATAGCCCAGCAGATCCGGCCAGTCGCCGAGCGAGGTCTGGGTCACCGTGAAGCGGACCCCGTCGGGGCTCAACCGCGCGATGTAGGCGCGATCGACCTCGAGCAGCAGCGGAATGCGCGCGACCAGCCGCTGCAGACCGGCGCTGCCGTCGTCATAGAAAGGCGCCAGGTCCTCAATGAGGCTGGTTACCGCCGCCGAGTTGGCCGGCAACTGCGGCGCCGGGGAGATCGGGGCAGACAATCCGGGATCCGAGCGCACGCTGTCCTTTCTGGCGGTAACAGCGCACGTTCGCCGTCCTTGGCACGGACTCCGCATGGCCCGGTGGCCGGTCCGACGAAAATCTAGGCGACCTGCCTACGTCTAATGGTAGACTGCGGGGAACTGGGTTTCATAGAACCACGAGGGGGCTCGAAGTAGTGATCAAGCACGACATCGTCGTTGTCGGCGGTGGCCTTGCCGGTATGCGCGCCGCGGTCGAGGCAGCCGAACGCGGCGCCGACGTGGCGATCGTCTCCAAAATGCATCCGGTCCGCAGCCATTCGGGCGCGGCGCAAGGCGGCATCAACGCCGCGCTCGGCAACGCCGCCGAGGACTCGCCGGAAAACCACGCCTTTGACTGCGTCAAGGGATCCGACTATCTTGGCGATCAGGACGCGATCGAAGCGATGGCTGAGGACGCCCCGCGGCAGATCATCTGGCTCGAGCATCGGGGCTGCATCTTCTCCCGCACCGCTGACGGCAAGATCGCGCAGCGCCCCTTCGGCGGCGCCGGCTCCCCCCGCACCTGCTACTCCGCCGACGTCACCGGCCTCGTGATCCTGCACTCGCTGTGGGAACAGTTGGAGCGCTTCCAGGTCAAAGTGTACGAAGAGTACTTCGCGACGGCGCTGGCGATCGAAGACGGTGTCGGCGCCGGCGTCACGGCCTACAACATGCGCACCGGCGAGCTCGAGCTCGTCACCGCCAAGGCGACGATCTTCGCGACCGGCGGCGCCGGACGCGTCTACGCGAAGACGACGAACGGCTACGCCTCGACCGGGGACGGCATGGCGATCTGTTACCGCGCCGGCATCCCGCTGATGGACATGGAGTTCGTCCAGTTTCACCCGACCTCGCTCAAAGAGAACGGCGTGTTGCTCTCCGAAGCGGCTCGCGGCGAAGGCGCCTATCTCCTCAATAAAGACGGCGAACGCTTCATGTTCAAGTACGCCCCGAACAAGGGCGAGCTGGCTTCGCGCGACGTCGTCTCCCGCGCCGAGTGGACCGAGATTACGGAAGGCCGCGGCGTCGACGGCTGCGTTTTCCTCGATCTGCGCCACCTCGGGCGCGAAAAGATCCTCGAACGCTTGCCGCAGATCCGCGAGTTGGCGCTCGACGCGACCGGCAAGGATGCGATCGACACGCCGATCCCGATTTTGCCCGGCATGCACTACACGATGGGCGGCATCGCGACCGACAAGGACGGCGCGACGACCACGCCGGGCGTCTATGCGGCCGGCGAGTGCGCCTGCGTCAGCGTCCACGGCGCGAATCGTCTGGGCGGCAACTCGCTGCTCGAAACGATCGTCTTTGGTCACCGCTCGGCGACGCACGCCGCGAACTACGTGAAGTCGATCGGCGACGTCCGGACCTCGGAGCGCACGCTCAAGGCCGAACGCGAGCGCCTCGACGGCATCCTCGCCCGCACGGGCGGAGAACGCCACCCGGTGGCGCGCAAGGCGATCAACAAAGCGATGAGCGATTACGCGTTCATCTTCCGCAGCGACGGCGAGCTGAACCAGGGCCTCAAGGAGCTGCGCGAGGTTCGGGAGATGGCCCAGAGCATGACGGTGATGGATAAGTCGAAAACGTTCAACACCGACTTGGTCGGCCTGCTCGAAACCGAATTCCTGATGGACATCTCCGTCCCGATGATGCTGGGCGCGCTCAACCGCACCGAATCGCGCGGTGCGCAGTCCCGCACCGACTTCCCCGAACGCGACGACGAGAACTGGATGAAGCACACCCTGATGCATTACAAGGGCGCCACGACCGACCCCGAAGCCGACTACTCGCGCAAAGTCACGGTCACCAAGTTCCAACCGGAAGTGCGGACGTACTAGAGATGCTGTTACAAAGCGACCCCACGGGGAATGTCACCCTACCTCTCACGTTGAGGGGAGCTAAGGCCCGGGGGCCCCACGCACAGCGTGGGGGGCGCGGAGCCCAGGGCGGAGCGCCTTTACAATGAGTTTTTATCTCGATATCTATCGCTACGATCAGGCCGTCGACGACGTTCCGCACCGGGACCGCGTCGAGTGTACGATTCCGCCGAACATGACGGTTCTCGACGCGCTCGAAGACGTCAAGGCAAACGTCGACGGCTCGATCTCGTTCCGGCGCTCGTGCCGCTCCGCGATCTGCGGTTCGTGTTCGATGAACATCAACGGCACGACGGGCCTCGCGTGCAAGACGCCGGTCGAAAGCGTGCTCCGCGCCGACAACAGCGTGGCCGTCGACCCGATGCCGAATTTCCAGCCCATGAAGGACCTCGTGGTCCACATGGATCCGTTTTGGGACAAGTACTCGCGCCTCAAGCCCTACCTGCAGCCGGCCGACGAAGACTCCGCGCACGCGACCGAACGGCGCGTCTCGCCCGAAGACATGCACAAGCTCGTCGCCGTCGCCAACTGCGTGATGTGCGCGACCTGCTACGCGCTCTGCCCGGTGGTCTCGGTCGACCCGGCGTTCGCCGGCCCGGCCGCGATCGCGTACGCCTACCGCTTCATCGAGGACGTGCGCGACTCCAAGCGCAAGGAGCGCGCGGCCCAAATCAGCGACGATTATTTGTGGCTGTGCGCGCACTGCTATGCGTGCTCGTACTGCCCCAAACACGTCGATCCGCAGGACGACATCATCGCGGTCAAGCGCGCGACGATCGAGGAAGGCCTCATCGACGCGCCCGGCCCGCGCCACGCGCTGGTCGTCGCCAAGACGATCAAACACACCGGCATGCTGCACGAGACGGAAGTCATCCAAGGCACCGTCGGCCGCTTCAACATCAAGGGCCTGATCAAAGTCGCGCCGTTCGGCATTCGACTCGCGCTGGCCGGCAAGATCCCGCCGCTGTTCCTGAAACCCGTCGACAAAGTCAACGAAATCGCCGTAATCTTCGACACCCTGGAGGCACCCGTACTCGCATGACCGCTGTAATTGAAACGCCGCAAATCAAGCGGCAGTCCAAATCGGCGCAGATGCGCAAGTACGGATTCTTCCCGGGCTGCGTCGCCAAAGAATCGTGTAAGGAACTCTTCAACTCGACCATCCTGCTGGCCGACAAACTCGGCATCGAGCTCGTCGAGTTGACGGCGGCCTCGTGCTGCGGCGCCTCGGTGCTCAACGACACGAACCGCGACGTCGCGCGCGTGCTCAACGCCCGCACCTACGCCCAGGCCGAGGCGCTCGGGCTGGACGACGTGATCACGATCTGCTCGACCTGCACCGGTCACATGCGCGCCGCCAACAAAGAACTGCTCGAGTCCGAAGCGCACATGGGTCAGGCCAACGCGATTCTCGGAAAATTCGGCGCGAAGTATAACGGCGGCGTCACCGTGCGCCATCTGCTCTGGCTCTTGATCGACGACATCGGTCTCGACGCCCTGCGCAAGATGGTCGTCAACCCGCTGCGCGGCCTCAAAGTCGCGCCGTTCTACGGCTGCCACATCATCCGGCCGGAATCGGTCAACGGCTGGGAATCCTCACGCAACCCGCACTCGCTCGAGGACATCATCGAGGCGCTGGGCGGCGAGGCGATCGACTACGCCGGCAAAACGCGCTGCTGCGGCTTCCACGTCCAACTCGAAAAGGACGGGATCGCCCCGGCGATGGTCGGACAGAACATGCGCATGGCGAAAGATCAGGGCGCCGAAGCAGTGCTCACGCCGTGCCCGCTCTGTCACCTCGCGCTGGACGGCTATCAGGCCGATTCCGCAGCGCGCTGGGGCCGCACCGACCTGCCGACGTTCCACTTGCCGCAGCTCGTGGGACTCGCGCTGGGCATCGATCCGTCACTGCTCGGGTTGAACAAGCACATCGTTTCGCCGGGGCTCGTCCTGCAGGCGCACGACCTCGCCCCGGCGCACGTGGCCTAGCGAGAAAGCTAGCTGAGGCGGCGCTCTTCGCTGAAGCCGCCCCAGAAAATCAGGGCGGAGATCGCAACGCAAACGATCATCAGGATAATGGGAACGGTAAACGACACAGAAGCTCTCCTTTACCACGGTAGTTCGCTTCAGCCCGGGGCTCGCCCCTTGAGGAATCCATGATGCTCGACCGCGTGATCCCGTCTTGAGCGACATCGACGAAAAGGTGCTCATCCACGCGCCGCTGGCGTCCGCAGCGCGTTTCCTCGAACGTTTCCGCGCCGCGCACGCCACGCCCAACGGCGACGGCGCGCGCGTCGAACTGCGCGCCGGCGATCTCGCGAAGCATGCAGTCGTCACGCTCGTGCCGGAGCACCGTGCCGGCGACATGACGCCGCGCTACACCGTCCACTGGGAAGCCGAAGAGCCCGGACCCTATCCGGTCTTCGACGGCATTCTGACGGTCGCGGGCGACGAGGACTACAACGCGTTCTGGCTCGTGCTCGACGGCGGCTATAAGCCGCCGGGCGGACTCGCGGGTGGACTCTTCGACGCTCTGGTCGGCCACCGCATCGCCGAAACCGTCACGCACGGCCTCTTCGATACGATCCGATCCGAGATCGAAGCGGCATTTTCCGAGGAAGAGCGCGCGAAACGGGCGTAGCGCCCGATATGGCGCAAATCGAGTTCTTCGGCGACCGGAACGCCAGCATCGCCGGCATTAACATCGGCGGCACGAACACGACCGTCGTCGGCGGGCTCGATGATGGGACGATCGTCTCGCGCTGGAGCGCCCCGACCGATAGCAACGACGGCGAAGCGCTGATCGCCGCGGTCATCGCGGCGGTGAAGCACGTCGCGCCCTCGGCCCGGCGCATCGGAATCGCCGTCGGCGGTCCGCTCAACATTCGTCGCGGCGAAGTGACCGAGGCGGTCCATCTGCCCGGTCTGCGCGGTGTGAACTTGCGGGAACGGATCTCCGGCGCAACCGGGCACGCGGTCGCAATGCATCACGACGCCGCGGCATGCGCGCTCGCGGAATGGCGCTGGGGCCCCAACGCCGGCGCCGACGGCCTGGCGTACCTGACGTGCGGCACCGGCTTCGGCTGCGGACTCGTCCTCGGCGGCAAGGTTCGTTACGGCGCCGACGGCCGCTCGCCTGAGATCGGGCACGTCCGCTACCGCGAAGAGGGGCCGGCCATCTTCGGGAAGCCCGGCTGCTACGAGGGCTACGGCTCCGCCAACGCGCTCGGTTTGCTGCTCAGCTACCGGCGGCCGAAAGAGTTCCCGATCGCGACGCCGGTACAAGTCGTCGATGAGGCCCGGCACAATAACCCCGACGCCTGGTGGGCGCTGCATACCAACGAGCGTGCGGTGGGCGAGGCCTGCGCGATGCTCGCCGATCTGCTCGCGCTCGATTGCATCGTCCTCGGCACGCTGGCGACCTACCTCGGAGAGCCCTGGATCGCAGCCGTCAAGGACGTCTTCCGCGACGAGGCGCTGGTCGTAAACTCCGACGCTTGTGTGATTCGCTCGGCCATGCCCGACGTGCAAGACAAGTCCGCCCTCGCCGCCGCGCTCGACGCCGAAGAGCACCGCGGCTGGCGCCGGCGCTGAACCGCTATTCCTCCCGGGGACGGAGTTGACCGATCGCAATGGCGTAACCGTCGGGATCGGTCAACCGGAATTCACCGTCGATCAGATTGCCCGGATAGACGATCGGGCCGGGATTGAGTCCACCGGCGCTAAGCCGTGCGTGGAGCGCGGCGATGTCGCGTGTCCAGCAGTAAAACGTCATGCCGGCGCTCGGTTCGACGGGAGCTTCGGCCAGCGAAAACATGATCCGCGCGGCGCGCTGTGCGCGGCCGTGCATCGACGCCCAGACCAGCCGGCCGCAACCCTCCCAGCGGCCGTCCTGCACGAAGTCGAGCTGCTCGTAAAACCGCAGCGTCCGCTCGACGTCGGCGACGCAAAAACTCGGGACGAGGTTCAGCACGCGGTCCGAAACCGGTGCGGGCAACGCTTCGCCTTTACCAAGCCGCTCGATGATGCCGGCCGCCGCACGCAAGGTGTCACGCTCCGCCGGCGTTAGATTGCGCTCGATCTCGCGTGCCAGCCAGCCGATTTGTTTGCGCACCATATCGCGCAACAGCACTTCGCCTGCCGGCGTGATAGCGATCGCCGCCCGCCGGCGATCGGATGCGTCGACGCGCCGCTCGATGAGCCCGGCTTCCTCGAGGCTCTTGAGCGTCCGGGTCAGTGACTGCGGCTGAAGTCCCTCACGCTCGGCGAGCTCGCCGGCGCTCGCAACGCCGAACCGCAGCAGCCCGGCGAGGACCAGCAATGCCGTCGGCCCGATGCCGGCACCGGAGCTTTGAGAACGCAGCCGGCCTTGCAAGGTATGGACGGCACCGCGCAACAGAACGGCGACCGAAGGCTCCTGCTCACCGTTCATCCCCGTAAAACGACGCTTCTTGATTTACTACGCATTGCGTGGTATTCTTCCCGGCATGAAACGCGCGGCCCTTGCACTGCTCCTCTTCGGATTCGGGATGCTCGTCCCATCTGCCGCACCGGCAGCGGTGATGCTCGAGGTGCCGGCAACGCCCGGCACCGAGGCGATCCCCATCTACGTCGCCCGCCCGGATGGGAACGGACCCTTCCCGACGGTGCTTCTGCTCCACGGTTGCGGCGGCTTCGACGGCCGGTTGGCCGTCGCGGCGGATCTGCTGGCGCAACACGGCATGGTCGGCGTTGCGCTCGATTCCCTTGGCCCGCACGGTTTCAACGGAGCGTGCGGGCCCGACGACAACGGGGAACCCGGCGAGAGCAGCGCCGCGCGAGCCGTGTTGACATGGCTACGCACCCAACCCTACGTGGCGGCGAACCGGTTGGCGCTCCTCGGCTTCTCCATGGGCGCCGACGCCGCGCTCGACCTGATCGAGGGTCACGCGACGCCGCCGGGTCTGCGTGCCGCGGTCGCTTACTACCCCGCCTGCGAGCGCCGCGACGGGTTGGCCGACGTGCCGGTCGCGATCTTCGATGGCTCCGCCGATCAGATCACGCCGGCGGCCCCGTGCGCGGCGATGGTCAAGGCCGGCACAGCCGCCGGCAAGACGCTGACCATCACGACGTACCCGAACGCGACCCACGGCTTCGACGTGCCGGGCCCCGACCGCATCCTCTTCGGCCAACCGATGCACTTCGATCCGGACGCCACGCGCGACGCCGCGTTCCAGACGTTTCGCTTCCTCGTCCGGTACCTGGGGCCATGACAAAGAGCCCACCGATCGGGTGATCGGCGGGCTCATTTGCTTGGTTAATCTGGCGACGTCCTACTCTCGAGGGACCCTGCGGTCCGACTACCATTGGCGCTGTTGGGCTTAACTGCCGTGTTCGGGATGGGAACGGGTGGATCCCCAACGCTATGGCCGCCAGAAATCTGATCCCGCAGCGATGCCGAGCCGAAGCTCCAGACGATCGCAGCGGAAAGCTGCATAAAGAAGAACTTTCATGTACCGGTCTATTTCGAGGTATTTGCGTATGTCTTAAAAGTGTCCGGGCTATTAGTACCGGTCAGCTCCAGCGATTGCTCGCCTTCCACCCCCGGCCTATCAACGTGGTAGTCTCCCACGACCCTTCCCTCTTTCGAGATTGAGATCTCATCTTGAAGTCAGTTTCACGCTTATATGCTTTCAGCGTTTATCTGGTCCGAACGTAGCTACCCGGCTATGCCCCTGGCGGGACAACCGGTTCACCAGCGGTTCGTTCAACCCGGTCCTCTCGTACTAGGGTCGACACTCCTCAAATCTCCTACGCCCACGGCGGATAGGGACCGAACTGTCTCACGACGTTCTGAACCCAGATCGCGTACCGCTTTAATGGGCGAACAGCCCAACCCTTGGGACCTACTACAGCCCCAGGATGCGACGATCCGACATCGAGGTGCCAAACCTCCCCGTCGATGTGGACTCTTGGGGGAGATAAGCCTGTTATCCCCAGAGTAGCTTTTATCCGATAAGCGACGGCCCTTCCATTCGGAACCGCCGGATCACTTAGCCCTGCTTTCGCACCTGCTCGACCTGTCCGTCTCGCAGTCAAGCTCCCTTTTGCCTATGCACTCTAACGATCGGTTTCTGACCGATCTGAGGGAACCTTTGGGCGCCTCCGTTACTCTTTAGGAGGCGACCGCCCCAGTCAAACTGCCCACCTGACGCTGTCCTACCACCGGATCACGGCGGTTAGTTAGAATCCCAAGACGTTCAGGGTGGTATCCCAAGGTTGACTCCCCGTAAGCTAGCGCCCACGGATCATCGTCTCCCACCTATCCTGTACAGAAAATCTCAGAACTCAACATCAGGATACAGTAAAGCTTCATGGGGTCTTTCCGTCCTGCCGCGGGTAACCAGCATCTTCACTGGTACTGCAATTTCGCCGGGTTCCCCATCGAGACAGTGCCCAAGTCGTTACTCCATTCGTGCAGGTCGGAACTTACCCGACAAGGAATTTCGCTACCTTAGGACGGTTATAGTTACCGCCGCCGTTTACTGGGGCTTCAATTCAAAGCTTCGCTTGCGCTGACCTCTCCTTTTAACCTTCCAGCACCGGGCAGGAGTCAGCCCCTATACGTCCGCTTTCGCGTTCGCAGAGACCTGTGTTTTTGTTAAACAGTCGCTTGGGCCTATTTTCTGCGACCCCCAACAGCCTACGCCGTAAAGACTCAACCGTCAGGGGCACCCCTTCTCCCAAAGTTACGGGGTTAATTTGCCGAGTTCCTTAACAGGGATTCTCCCGTCGCCTTAGCATGCTCTGCCAGTCTACCAGTGTCGGTGTACGGTACGGGCACCTATGTTATAGCTAGAGACTTTTCTTGGCAGCGCGGAGTCATTCACTTCGCCTCGTAAAGAGGCTCGCACTCGCTTCTCGGGGTTAGCCAGACGGATTTGCCTATCTGACCCCCTACCAGCTTCGACGCACACATCCATCGGTGCGCTGAATTATCCCCCTGCGTCATCCCTTCACTTCATACTCTTACGCGAACAAAAACGGCCGGCATAACCGGTCGCCTCTATTCGAGCAAGAGTAAACTAACGTCGGTGGTAGCAGAATATGAACTGCTTGGCCATCGCCTACGCATCTCTGCCTCGGCTTAGGACCCGACTCACCCTGGGACGATTGACGTAGCCCAGGAAACCTTAGACTTCCGGCGTGCGGGGTTCTCACCCGCATTTATCGCTACTTATACCTGCATTCGCACTTGTAGTTCGTCCAGCCGTCCTCACGGTCGACCTTCAGCCTACGCTACAACGCTCCCCTACCGATCCACTTGCGTGAATCACATAGCTTCGGTTCGATGCTTGAGCCCCGTTACATTTTCGGCGCCGCCTCACTCGACTAGTGAGCTATTACGCACTCTTTCAAGGATGGCTGCTTCTAAGCCAACCTCCTAGTTGTCTAT
>Ga0302279_10000289_pt1 | contig 73263 bp, 41 predicted proteins | sample III_Bog_N3_3_FD_194541 | JGI IMG/M metagenome (GOLD analysis project Ga0302279, IMG submission 194541) | Peat permafrost microbial communities from Stordalen Mire near Abisko, Sweden - III_Bog_N3_3 | ecosystem: Environmental > Terrestrial > Soil > Wetlands > Peat | place: Sweden: Abisko... | reverse complement strand
ATTACTTGCGACGGTGACTGCCCCGCGCGGGAAGCGGCAAGCTTTTTCCGCCCGGGCCGGCCGGCTTTTCTCTTGCGCGCGGATTTTCGCTATGTCACTGCATGGTTACTAATGCGACCGCTGAAGCTTGTCATTGACCTGCCTGCGCATCCTGCGGGAGTCGCCGCCCTCCGCCAGCTGGGGGTCGAGGTCATCTGCACCGAGCCGTCCAGCCCGCATCCGCCCGCCCACGCCCTGGACCCGGCCCGGGCGGCCGGCGCCGCCGGCCTGCTCTGCTATGCCGCCCCGACCAACCTGGAGGAGCTTCCCGACCTGCGCTGGATCCAGGTTTCCTCCACCGGCTATGAACAGCTGCTCGGGCTGAACTTGAACGAGCGGAAGATCCGGGCGACGATCGCCCGGGGCTGCTGCGACCCCCAGATCGCGGAATGGAACCTCGGCATGATGGTGAACCTGGTCCGGGACGTCCCGCGGATGATCCGCAACCAGGCGGCGGCCGTGTGGGACAAGACCCCCTTCCAGGGGGAGATCCGCGGCCGGACGGTGGGATTCTGGGGCTACGGCGGCATCGGGCGGGAGACGGCCCGGCTGGCCCGCCAATTGGCCATGAAAGTCCACGTGCTCACCCGGCACGGCGTCCGCCCCCGCACCGACATCTACGCCGTCGCCGGCACGGGCGATCCGGAGGGCAAGCTGCCCCACCGGGTCTTCACCGCTGGGCAGGAGCTGGAATTCCTCGCCGGGCTGGATTTCCTGGTGCTGGCCCTGCCCCTGACCCGCGCCTCCGAGGGCGTGATCGGCGAGCGGGAGCTCCGGGCCCTGCCCCGCACCGCCTACCTCCTCAATCCCTCGCGGGGTAAGATCGTGCAGGAGGCGGCGCTGCTCCGGGCCCTCGACGAGGGCTGGTTCGCGGGCGCAGCGCTCGACACCCATCATCACTATCCCCTGCCCCCCTCCCACCCCTTGTGGCGCAACCCCCGGGCGATCGTGACCCCGCACATGGCCGGCGGCGGCTACACGCCGCCCTTCGCCGAACGCCTCTGGGACCTGCTCGGGCAAAACGCCGCGCGCTTCGCCGACGGGCGCCCCCTCCTCAACGAGCTCACCCCCGCCGAGCTGGCCGGCCAATGACCGCCGACTCGGCGCCCGCCGCCAGACACTTTGGTGCGGCCCGGCGCTGGGGCCGGGTCATGCCGGTCCTGCTCGTCACCTACAGCCTGGCCTACCTCGACCGGGCCAACTTCGGCCTGGCGGCGGCGGCCGGCATGGCCCGGGATCTCCGCCTCACGCCCGGCATGCTCTCGGCCATCGGCTCGTTCTTCTCCCTGGGTTATTTCCTCTGCCAGATGCCGGGCGCGATGTACGCGGAGCGGCGCAGCGTCAAGAAGCTGGTCTTCGTCAGCCTCATCCTGTGGGGAGCCTGCGCCACCCTGAGCGGGATCGTGCGCGACCCCCGGACCCTTCTCGCCGTCCGCTTCGCCCTCGGCGTCATCGAGGCCGCCGTTTTCCCCGCCCTGCTCATCTACGTCGCCCGCTGGTACGTCCGCGGCGAGCGCTCCCGCGCCAACACCATCCTGATCCTGGGCAACCCCCTGACCGTGGTGTGGATGTCGGTCATATCCGGCTACCTGATCCAGGCCTTTAATTGGCGCTGGATGTTCATCCTCGAAGGGATCCCCTCCATCCTCTGGGCCTGCGCTTGGTGGATGCTGGTGCGGGAGCGCCCGGGCGATGCCCCCTGGCTCTCGGCCGAGGAGAAGCGCGGCCTGGAGGCGCAATTCGCGGCCGAGCAGAGCGGGGTGCGAAAAATCCCCAACTACCGGGCGGCCCTCCGCTCCCGGCCCGTCATCCTTCTCAGCGTCCAGTTCTTTTTCTGGACGCTGGGAGTCTTCGGCTTCGTCCTCTGGCTGCCCACGATCCTAAAGGAGGGCCGAACCATGGGCATGGTCGAAACCGGGTGGCTTTCCGCCGTGCCCTATCTGATCGCCGCCGTCGCCATGGTCGCAGTGTCGTATTTTTCGGACAAGTCGCTCCACCGCCAGCGGTTCGTCTGGCCGAGCCTGGCCCTCAGCGCGCTGGCCCTCTACGGCTCATGCCTGATCGGACCCGCCCATTTCTGGGTCTCCTTCACGCTGCTGGTTGTGGCCGGCGCCGCCATGTACGCGCCCTATGGGCCCTTCTGGGCCCTCGTGCCCGAACTCCTGCCCCAGAACGTGGCCGGCGGGGCAATGGCCCTGATCAACAGCGTGGGGGCCTTCGGCGCCTTCGTGGGGGCTTTTGGCGTCGGCTACCTCAACGCCATCACCGGCGGTCCGACCGCCTCGATCACCCTGATGGCGGTCGCGCTCGCGCTCGCCGCCGGCCTGATCGGGTTCGTGCGCTAGGCGCTCAATCGAGCAGCCGCTCGCCCCGAGTGTAGCGTTTCACCTCCGCCGGATCCAGGCCCAGGCCCAGGCCAGGGGTCGACGGGATCGGCAGCATGCCGTCGGCGTCGAGCTTCCAGCCCCCCGCCGCAATGGCGTCGATGAAAGGGGAGCCGGTGAGGTACTCCACCAGGTCGGTGGCGGGAAAGGCCGAGGCCAGCTGCAGGTCCGCGGCCAGGCCAACCGCCGTGTTCCAGCCGTGGGGGATCAGCTTGATTCCGCGATCCTGGGCCATGTGTCCGATCCGGCGCATCTCGCTGATTCCGCCCACCTTGGTCGCGTCCGGCTGCACGATGTCAAAGGCGCCGGCGGCAATCCAGGGCTGAAAGGACTGACGGCGGGTCAGGACCTCGCCGCCGGAAATGGGAACCAGCGAGCGCTTGCGCAGTTCGACGAAATCGGCGAGCGAATCCGGTGGCAGGGCTTCCTCAAACCAGTCGACACCATAGCCCGCGAGCATGTCAGACGTGCGGATGGCCCACTTGAGCCCCTGGGGCCAGAAGGCATCGCTGGCGCCGGCATCCACCATCAGGCGAGAATCGGGCCCGACGGCCTCGCGCGCCGCCTTGACGATGGCCTCGTCCAGAGCCGGGCTCTTTTTGCCGAAGGGTCCCCAGCCGATCTTGAAGGCGCGGAAACCCTGGGCCCTGACCGACCGGAGGTGCTCGGAGAGGGCCGCCGGCTCCTGCATGAGCAGCGAAGCGTAGGGGCGGACCCGAGTCCGGTAGGTGCCGCCCAAGAGGCGGCCGATCGGCTGCTTCGCCGCCTGGCCGAGCAGGTCCCAGAGGGCGATGTCGACCCCGCTGATCGCGTGGGTGATGGAGCCGCCCCGCCCCAGCCAGAAGGTGCTCTGGTGGAGCTTCTCGCTCACCCGCTCGGGCTCGAGCGCGTTTTCACCGCGATAAAGCGGCTCCAGGACCTGCAGGGCCGCGCGGACCAGGCCGTCGTTGGCAAAAACGCTGCCGAGGCCGGTCAGGCCCTCGTCGGTGTGGACCGCGACCAGCGTATGCACGCAGTCGTCCGGCCGCAATTCGTTGGTCCAGCCCCCTTCGGGGGTGGCGCCGCGGAGACCGGCGCATTTGATTTCGGTGATTTTCACGGGAAGGATCAGGCCGTCAGCGCGCCGGCTTGCGACCGAAGAAGAGCTTGGCCGCCGGCCGGAAGGCCACGCGGGCATCGAGGGGAAAGATCGGTCGCGGGCATTTGGTGTGGCCGAGGCGGGGCAGATTTGCGCTCGAGGAGCCGTCGGCGTCAACATTCACCATCGTGCACCAGTCGCGAAACATGTGCGGTTCACAGTTGGGCGACTTGACCACGACCATGTCGAAATCCCGCGGATCCCGGCCATGGGCGAGGAACAGCGCCCGGTCGTAAAGGCTGACGGGGCGGCTGATCGCGATGAGCGTGATCGACCCAACGTCGATGACCGCGGTTGGACCCGAATACCACTTGTCGCGGAAGCTTTCGCTCAGGAAGGCGCCGTCGGAGAGCATGCGCACGGTGCCCTTGATCGGGAGCGGGCGAAACCGCCGGCGGTCCAGGGCCCCGCCCACCTTGGTCCGGACGGTCTTCCCGACCCCGGCGGCGAAAGCGGCGCGGACGGCGGCGGGGTCGACGATCGGGATCAGGGCTTTGCCCGCATAGCCGGTGCGGACCAGCTCGCGCAGGATCTCGTTGCTGTCCCCGGAGGCGCCCGAGCTGGTGGCGTCGGCCGCATCGACCATGGCGACCGTGCCCTTGGTCCGGGCGGCAATGCGCACGCTTTCCGCCACGCTCGTGAGGGGCACCTGCATCTTCTCGTGGTAGCGCCAGAATTGCCGGGCGATCCGGATAGCGTCGCGACTGGACCGGGCGGGATCGCCGTCGGTCGTGACGATGCTGTAGGACTGGAGCTCCGGGACGTCGGTGAAGGGATTGCCGATGTACATACCGGCAATCAGGCCACCGGGGCTGGCTTCGATCGCCTGGGCGGCACGGATGCAGCGCCCAAAAAGGCCGGTCTTGGTGATGAGTTCGTCCCCTCGCACCAGGGCCGGGATCGCCACTTTGGCCGTCACCGGGCGCGCGCCTTCAAAGAGGATGCGCAAAAGCAGTCGGCCAGCCCGCTCCCCGGTCTCGAAGAAGTCGACGTGCGGATAGGTGTGAAACATCGCATGCCCGTCGCACATCTCCAGCATCCGGTCGGTCGGAATCCCGTGCAGGTCGGTCGAGATGACGATGGGAACCCCCTCGCCCACCAAACGGCGGGTGGCGGCCAGCAGATAGCCCTCCGGATCGTCCTCGTCCTCCGCGGCCATGGCCCCATGCATCGAAAAATAGACCCCTTCCACCGGCAGCGCGGCCTTGACCGCGGCCAGGAATTCACGGGCGATGCGGCGAAAGGCGGCTCCGGCCAGCGTGCCGCCGGAGGTGATTTGACGGGCGGCGTAAGCCGGAACCACCCTCACTTCTCTCCGGGTGGCGAAGGCGGCCAGGGCCCCTCCGATCTCACTGCGCCGGGGACGGTGGTAACGGACAATTTCTTCGCCGCGGGTCACGGCAAAATCCTCGTATCGGCTCAGCACCGGGTTGAAGGTGGATACCTCCTGCTTGCACTCGGCGACCAGGATGCGGCAAGGGCGTAGCATAGGAGTAACCAAGTGGTTCATTTGTCGATTTGCTGTCAAGTTTTTCCTTGCTGAATGGCGGAGCCGTGAACTGTTTGGTTACCGTTGCCGTGCCGTCCCTTTCCGCCATGAGATATCCAGGCCTCTGCCTGCTCGCCCTGCCCTTGCTGTCCCCCGCCCTCCGGGCGGAATACGGGGACCGGCCCTGGGAGGGCGCGCAGGTGGCGCTGCCCTTCGCCCGGCATCCCGTGCCCTCCCCCGCGCTGAGCCCGGGGCAGGAGCAGGCCACCTTCCGCCTGCCACCCGGGTTCGCCATCGAGCTGGTGGCGGCCGAGCCGCTGGTACACGAGCCCGTCGCGGCCGCCTATGACCGGGAAGGCAATCTCTGGGCGGTGGAATTCAGCCAGTTCAACGCGGGCATGATCCGGGACCTGCCCGCCCTGGCCGCCGGGGCGAAGGCGGCCGATGTGCCTTCCTGCAAAATCGTCAAATTGGAATCGAGCCGCCACGACGGGCACCTGGACCGTCGGGTCGTCTGGCTGGAAGAGCTGCATGGGGCCAAGGGCATCGCCGTCGTCCGGGACGGACTGCTCATTTCCGACCCGCCGAATCTCTGGCTCGCCCGGGACTTGCACGGCAGCGGCCGCTGCGACGACCGGCGGCTGCTCCTGAACAACTACGAGGCGTGGTCGGACCCGGAGGAGAGCGGCAGCCTGCTCTGGGGCCGGGACAACATCTTTCACGACATCGACTTCTCTTACGACTACCGTTACCGCCACGGAACGATGGAGCGGCTGCCCGTGCCCATCCGCGGGCAATTCGGCATCACCCAGGATGACTACGGCCGGCTTTTCTATTGCCGGAGCATGGACCACCTTCATGGCGACTTTTACAACCCCGCCTACAGCCTGCGCAACGGCAACGTTCCCCAGGTACCCTGGGTCAACGCCCCCGTCGCCCGCAGCGAGGAGGTCTGGCCCAGCCACCCGAACATCACGAACCGCGGCTACCGAGTCGGCCTCCTGGGCCAGCGCATGGACGGGGTGAGGCCGGACGGCACCCTGCTTGAGTTTACGGCCGCCTGTTCGCCGCTGATTTACCGTGGAGCCAACTTCCCCGCAGAATTTTACGGCAACGCCTTCGCGCCCGAGCCGGTGGGAAACCTGGTCAAACGCGACCTCCTGCAGGAGTCGCGGGGCCGCCTCGAGGCGGTCGCCGCCTACCACGGGAAGGAGTTTCTCACCTCGACCGACACGCGGTTCCGCCCCGTCGCCTTGCTCAACACCCCGGACGGGGCCCTCCTTATCCTCGACATGTACCGCGGCATCATCGAGGAGTACCACTACATCACTTCCTATCTCCGGGACCAGTCGCTCGCCCGCGGGTTGGACAAGCCCCTTTTCGGGCCCGGACGCATCTGGAAGGTCACCTACCCGGGCCGGCAACGGGAGCAGCCAAGCCCGGCGTTGGACCGCCTGAGTGGCCCGGAACTGGCCGCCCTCCTCGGATCCCCCGACGGCTGGTGGCGCGACCTGGCCCAGCAGACCCTGGTCGAACGCGGCGGCAGCGATGCCATCCCCGCCCTGAACGGCCTGGCCCGGCAGGCGCCCAATCCAGCCACCCGGGTCGCCGCCCTGTGGACCCTGGACGGCCTGGGCGCGACCACGGCCGATCTCCTTCGCCAGGCCTTGGCCGACCCTTCGCCCAAAGTTCGGGCCGCCGCCGTCCGCCTCCATGAGCAGGGGCTGGTCGGCCCTGGCGCCGGCTCCTGGCTCCGCCAGCTGGAAGCCGTCCGGCAGGATCCCGCCACCGAGGTCCAGGTCCAGCTTGCCCTCACCCTCGGGCAATCGCCCTCGCCGGCCGCTGCCGACGCTCTCCTGGCCCTTGTCCTGGCCGCGCGGGACAATCCCGATTTGCCCTCGGCCGTCGCCACCGGCCTGGCCGGGCGCGAGTTTCCCTTTTTTCAGCGCCTGGCCGCCCAGCTCGACCCCCGCGACCCGCGGCCCGAGATCGCCGACATGCTCAAAATTCTGGCGACGGCGCTCGTCCATGCCGGCGATCCGGAGCAGGTGCGCCACCTCCTGGCCGCCATCGGCGCGGGCAGCAGCCTGCCCCGCTGGGCCCGCCTCAAACTCCTGGATGGATGCGAACCGCTCCTGACCCCGGCCTTCCGCCGCTCCGTCGGTCCGAGACGCCTGCTGCACGCGGCCGCGCTCGACCCCCTCGCCGCCCTGGCGGACGCCGAAATCGGGGGCGCCGCCCGCACCTTGCAGCAAGGCCTGGCGCGGGAGGAGGAGAAGACCCGGCAGCGCGAGGCCAAGGTCCGCCCCCTCACGGCTGACGAGCTCGGACGCTACGAGCAGGGCAAGGCCACTTTCCAGATTTGCGCCGCCTGCCACCAGCCCGGTGGCACCGGCCTGCCGAATGTGGCCCCTTCCCTGGTCGACTCACGCTGGGTGAGCAGCTATCCGGAGATTATGATTCGGATCATTCTTTGCGGCAAGGAGGGCACGCCGGGCTTCTCCGCCTCCATGCCGCCGATCGGGGGCACCCTGAGCGACCAGCAAATCGCCGGGGTTGTGACTTACGTGCGCAACTCCTGGGGCCTGCATGAAGGCGCGGTCGACGCCGCGACTGTCGCCCGGGTGCGCGCGGCCGTGGGCGACCGCCAAGCCGCCTGGCACGACGCCGAGCTCCGGCGGGTCGAAGGCTCGATCGCCCTTCTCGGCCAGGACACCTTCGCCGCCCGCCCCCGCCGATGAAGCCGGTCCTTGCCCTGAAGGTCCGGGCTGTCCGCCTCTGGCCGGTCTTGACTCTCCTGACGAGCGCCGCGCTCGCCCAAACGGCGACCGACAACGTCGTCCAGGTTCCGGAAGTCGTCGTCAACGGCGCCCGACCGCCCTCCGACGCCATGGGCACGACTCGGGTCGACCTTCCGCCGGAAACGGAGGCGCCCATTGGCTCCTGGGAGGCGCTGAGCCGGACTGTGGCCAACCTCCATATTGCCGCAAGCGGCGCGGATGGCTACGGCGCCCTTTTTGCCCTGCGCGGACTGGCCAACACTCCCTACTTCAGCGAACCCGCGGTCACGGTCTATTTTGCCGACATTCCGCTGCCGAGCAGCTTCACCTATCCAGGCGGTCTCTTCGGCTTCAACGCCGTGGCCGTCTTCCGGGGCCCCGAAGGCACGCAATTCGGGCGAGCGACCGATGGCGGGGTGATCGTCTTCAGCCCGACCGACACCGGCACGGCCGCGGGGGGGGAGGTTCTGGCCGGCTTCGGCAGCTACGATGCGCGGCAGGGGGCGGCCACCGTCCACACCTCCACAGCTGGCTCCGCCGACGCCGAAGTGGCCACCTCCTACAACGCCCGCCATGGCTACATCACCAACGAGCAGATCGGCCTGCGGGTCGACGACCAGGAAAACGAGAATGTCTTTGGCCGCTTCCGCCTCCGGCCGGCGCCGGGCGACGAGCTCACGCTCGAGGTTCTCGGTACCCGCGGGCGCGACGGGGCCCAGCCGCTGGTGCCGATCGGCGGACCTCTCTTCACCGTCGAGCGGGCCAAGGAGGGCGTGACCGCTCTGGACAGCACCGGCGCCGGCTTCAAGGGCGCCTTTGCCCTGCCCGCTTCCGCCCTTCTCACCACCGTGACCAGCTTCACGGACTGGCAGATGAACCCCTATCAAAGCTTTCTCGTCCTGCCGCCCCCCCTGGAAAACCAAATCATCCAGGACCAGAAAAGCTGGAACGAGGAGCTTCGCCTCCTGAGCGACCCCCGCGCGGCCGTCCGCGGCAGCCTGGGGGCCTGGCTCTCCAAGGGCACCACCACCAACGCGGTCAATCGCGCCATCCCCGGCCTGTTTCCGATCGAGGTGTCCTCCTTCGAGCAGGGGAGCGAATCCGCGGCGGTTTTCGGCGAGGCCGCCTTCACCCCAGCGTCGGCTTGGGAAGTTACGGCCGGACTTCGCGCCGAGACCGACGCGAAAAACTTTGTGCGGCACGAACAAGTGCCGACGGCCGGCCTGACCTACGTCGGCGAGGGCCGTTATGACGGCCTGCTGCCCAAGGTGGCCCTGACCTGGTCGGCCACCCCCGACAGCCATGCCGAGGCCTCCATCGCGATGGGTCTGCGGCCCGGCGGTTTCGCGTCCTACACCGACAATCCCGCGCTCATCCCCTTCGCCAGCGAACATTCCACCGCCTACGCCCTGGGCTGGGACTCCGCCTTCGCCCAGCACACCTTCAATCTCGCGCTCCGGGTCTTCTACGACGCCATCACCAACCTGCAGATTGAGCGCTCCTTTTCCGCCACCGACTATTTTGTCGCCACCGCGCCCCGGGCCCATTCCGCCGGGGGCGAAGTCGAGGCGCGCTGGCATCCCTCGCCGGCATGGACCGTGGCGGCCACCGGCGGCTGGACCGATGCCAAGCTCGATGCCTTTCGCTCTCCGGTCACGGGGGTGGACGAATCGGGCCAGCAGGCCCCGAACGCGCCGCGCTTCAACGCGGACCTCGAAGTCACCTACCGACCCGGGCACGGGTGGTTCGTGGCTGGCCAGCTCGCGGCGGTGGGCCAGACCAACTACGACGAGCTCGGCACGCCCAAGTACATCCAAGGCGCCTACGCCCTGCTCGCGGCCCGAACCGGATACGAGACCGAGCATTGGGCCCTCACGGTCTACGGCGAAAACCTGGCCAATCGGGGCTATTACGAGCTGATCATTCCCGGCGTGAACAGCGCCAACCCGGGGGCGCCCCGCACCTTCGGGGTCGAGGCGACGCTCAAGTTCTGAGGGGGGAGGCGACGCTTCGGCCTCGCTTCCCGAGCCGGAGCAACCGCGACAGGGCCGCCCACGTCGACGCCCTTTCCGCTCCGGCCGTCAACGCACCGCGTGGATCCTGGCTTGGTCGTAATAGAGACCCAAGGTGTCGACCAAAAAGCCGCGAAATGCCGTCAGGTCGAGCGCGCCGGAGTGGCGGTAGAGGACCTGGCCTCCGGGCGCGATCACCAGAGTGCAGGGCAGCGCGCCCTGCCAGTGCGGATCAAGGGCACGGCCGAAGCCATCGGTGTCGGTGCCCGTGTAATAATAGGAGTCGGTCCGCCGGCCCTGGGCGGTCACGGCCGGCATGGCTGGCTCCGGCACCGCGGCGTGGTGCTTCTCCAGGAAGCGCTTTACCGCGGCTTTTTCCTTGGGGTCGTCCAGGCTGATGGTGATGAGATCGAAGGGCCGGGTGGAGAAACGACGGGCGAGCGAGACCAAGCCGGGGAATTCCTCGACGCAAGGAACGCACCAGGTGGCCCAAACGTTGATCACCCGCAGCCTCTTGCTATCGTTGCGCGCCAGGGCGGCCACGCCGGCGTCGTCGATCGGATCGACTCTCACCGGCTCGCGGTCCCAGCGCTCCTCCGACTCGGCCACATCCGTCGCCTTCAGCTTCCATTTGGTCGAACAGCCCAAAGCCAGGGTCACCGGCACGTCGACCGGGCGGCCGGCGAGCAAGGCGGCGATGGCATCGGGGGCGTCCCGCCGGGTCACGCTCGCCGGGTCGGGCAGACGGGAGTTGTCGAAACGGCCCTTGTAGCGCAGCCGGCGCGCGCGGTCGAAGATGAAGACCTCCGGCGTCGCTAGGCAGCCGTAGGCCATGGCGGTGACCTGGGTGTCGCCGTCATAAAGGTAGGGAAACTTGAAGCCGCGGTCCCGGGCGTAGAGTTTCATCTCCTCGTAGCCGTCGTTGTACTTGCTGTAGCCGAGCTCCTCCACCCGCAGGGCCTCGGGGGCGTTGGGATTGATCGCCACCACGGCCAGCCCCTTTTTCCGCATCTCCGCGACATAGGGAAGCAGGCGAGGCTCGATCGCGTGCGAAACGGGACAATGATTGGAGAGGAAGGCCACCATCAGCAGCGGCGCGTCCTTGAAATCGGCCAGGGTGTAGGTCTTGCCGTCGATGCCCAGGAGGGAGAACTCCGGCGCGGGGTCGCCGATCTTCAGGATATGGGCGCCAGGCGGGAGGCCGTCGTGCAGCAGAGCGTTGGAGGCGAAGTCATCCGCGGCCGAGGCCGGGGAGAGAAAGCGTCCGAGGCAGAGGGCCATGGCCGAGGCCAGTCCGATCCAAGGTGAGGTTTTCAACTATTCCCAATTTGGTTACTTCGGGTCGTTGAAGCAACCTCTTTGCGCTGCCGCGGCGGCGGAGAACCTAGCGCAGGTAGAGGTTTCGGCCCTCCACCAGGGCCTTCATCTTCAGGTCGGCGACCGATCGCTTCAGCATCCAGAATCCGCAATCGGGATGGACCCAGCGGATTCGGCCAGGGCCGGCTTTCTTTTCGGCGGCTTCGATGCGGGCCGCCACTTCCCCGGGGGTTTCGATGTGGTTGACCTTGATGTCGATCACGCCGATGCCGAGGTCGATTTTCGGCGAGATGTCGCGCAGCGCCTCGAGGTCGGAGGCGGGGCGATGGGCCAGCTCGAGCACAAGATGGTCGGTGTGGAGGGAGTTGAGAAAGTCGACCAAAGCCCGCCACGATCCGCGCTGGATCGACTGGCCGCCGTAGTTGCCGAAGCAGAAGTGGACGGCCCGCTCCATCCCCGGATCGGCCGCGTCCAGGACAAGGTTGATGGCGCGGGCGGCCAACGGGCCGTCGGCCGGATTGCCGGGGATGTTGGCCTCGTCGACCTGCAGGCAGGCGCAGGGCAGGCCCCGCACCTGCTCCGCCAGAACCTCGGCCACGGCCAGGGTCAGGCGCTCGAAATTGCCATAATGGCGGTCGAGCAGGGTCCGGGCCAGCATGTAGGGGCTGGTAACCGTGAATTTGAACGGCCCGCCGGTGATGTCCGCGGCCCGGCGGCAGTCGGCCAGCAGGTTGAGCGATCCCTCCCCGAGCGGCCCGACGACAATGCCGGCCGGCTTGCGGCGGAACTTCATCGCCGCCAACCGGGAAAACTCCTCCCCGGCGCCGCGACCCACGGTGCCGGATATGCCCGCCATCGGCCGGATGAAATACTCGATCATGCCGTTGGTGTCGGGGTGGTTGACGTCGAAGCGGTAGAGCTCGCCGTCGGTCGGAAGGTCGATCCCCGCGCGGCGCTGGAGATCGACGATGACCCGGGTGGCGTCGATCACCGCCTGCTCGCTTGGCAAGGCGACGAGCCAGTCTGGCACCGGATAGGAGCCCACCGTGGTGGTGAGGATGCGGGGAGAGTTGGGCGGCGGGGCGTATTTCATGGGGAGGGAGTGGATTCGGACCGGGGCAGGATTTCGCCCAGCACGGAAAGGTGGTAGTCGTCCGGCATGCGCATCGTGCCGCGCAGCCAGAGCACCGCCCGCTCCGGCCCGCCCCAGCGTGGGACGACGGGGCGGATGTTGTCGGCGGCCGAGTCCCGGGTCAGGGCAGTCCAAGACCAGCTTCGGCCCCCATCCGCGGTGGCGCCCTGGAAGATCTCCCAGTGGCGGCGTCCATCGGCCGCGCTGAGCAGGGGCAGGCCGGTGCGAGGGTCGGCGTCGGTGGAAATGACCACGCATGAGGAGTCCCGCGGATCCAAGGCGATCAGGCCGGTGCAACTGTCGCCCGGGACGAGGTGCACGCGGCTGCCAGCAAAGGCGATCTCGTGGTCGGACCAGGCCGCGCCGGTCCAGCGCGCCAGGCGGTAGCGATGATCCGCTCCGCGATTCGGCCGGCCCGCGAGATTCTTCTGCACGGCATAGCCGACGAAAGGCCGGCCGGCGTCGTCCACCTCCACTCCGCAGATCCAGGCGACGTCGTCTGGGCCGGCCTGGAAAATCCTGGTGCCGGAGCCGGCGGCCGCGTCGCGGGGGAATCGGCCGTCCCGGATGGGCAGATCGAAGAGGGCGTTGCCGAACGCGCTTTGGTGGCCGAGATTGTAGACGAGGTGGATGGTGGAATCGGCGTCGGCGGCGTATTTGGCGTAGGGGAGATAATCTTTCCCCCAGGCGAGATCCGGCGCGCCGGGGCCCGCGCGCCCCACCTTGAGGAGGGAGCCGCCGATGGACCAGGTTTCGCCGCGGTCGTCAGAGCTGATCCAGGAGGGCATCTGGAGGGAGCCGAGGCCGCGGAAGAAGCAGAAGAGCCTGCCCTGCCCGCGGTTGGCGCCGGGGAGGAAGGCCAGGTTGGGGCAGGCGGCTCGCGAGCCCGGGGTCAGCATCACCGTTCTCTCGGCAGACCACGATCCGGCGCCGGGCGACCAAGACCGGAGGTACAGTTTCGCCTCCACCCCGTGCAGGGCGTAGACGGCGAGGACGCGGCCGTCCGGCCAGGCGAGGAGCGCGGGGGCGTTGTGATCTTCCTTCCAAGCATGCTTTTCCACCGGTGTTCCGGCGTGATGGAGAACCGACCGGCGAACGGCTCCCGCCGCCGGATCATAGCAGGCGACCTCGACGTTGCCCGCCCGGTCCGGGTCCCTCCCGCCGGTGGCGACGGAGCCGGCGAAGATCCGCCCCGCCGCGACGACCACCCGTGGATCCTGCAGCCAATTCCAGCCCCCGTCGTCGTTGAAAACGATCACGGCGGGAGCCGCGGCCGCGGCCAATGCGGTCAGGAGGAGCAGCGCGGAAGCCCGGAATGCGGCCATCAGTGAGTCACTCCAACCCACAGCCGAATCGCAGCAGTGGCCAGCCCGAAAAGTCTTGCCGGGAGTTTAATCGATGTAACTCTTTAGTTAGTTTCCCTGCCTGCCATGAATCGCGACGACTTTGCCCTCAATCCGGCCGATTACGGGCTGCCGACGCGGGAGGAGCTGCAGGCCCTGCGTATCTGGGACGGCCACTACCATGGCTTTCTCTCCAATGAGGGCGGCTATGCCGCCGGGCACAGCCGGATGATGCACTACGCCGAGCGCATGGGCGTCGAGCGGGTGATCGCCCTCGACATCGGCGGGGTCCTCGAGAAGGAAGGGCAGATGGAGGTCATCCCCGAGCGCGATGCCGTCCAGCTCCGCATCCTGGAGGAGCAGCGGGATAGGGTCTCCGGCATCGTCCGGATCGCAGCCTGCGAGCCGGAGAAAAGCTGCGCCAAGATGGAGAAATGGATCCGTCACGGGCCCTGCATTGGAATCAAGTACAACGGCGGCGACCGCGACGGCCTGACCTGCGCCCATCCCAACAATTTTCCCATCATCAGCCTGGCCCGGGAACTGAACGCGGTCGTCTACATCCACACCTGGCTCAAGGTCGGCGGCGAGCCCCGCCGGTGGGGCGCCGGCAACTTGCCCGGCGAGAACACGCCGATGGATGTGGTCGAGCTGCACCGTCACTTTCCCGATGTCCCGTTGATCTGCGGCCACAGTGGGGGCGATTGGGAGATCGGCGTCCAGGTGGTGCGGCCGCACCGGAACATCTATTTCGAGTTCGCCGGCTCCGACTCCCACTCCGGCCAGGTCGATTTCGCGGTCAAGGAATTGGGCGTCGACCGCATCACCTGGGGCGGACACGGCCCGTCCCGCTCTTACGCCACGGAGCTTTCCAAGGTGCTGGACGCCAACCTGACCTTCGCCCAGCGCCGTCAGATCCTGGGCGGTAACTACCGCCGACTGGCCGAAAAGATCTTCCACCAAAAAGGTTATTCGATGGCCAGCCGGTGGGGCGTGGCCTGACGCCCGCCTATGAACCCTCTCCGTTTTCTCGGGACCATTCTCGTCCTCGCCGCGACCGCCGGCCCGGCCGCCGCCGGCCCGGCCCCAGCCGAATCCCGGCCTCTGGGCTTTTCCTCCGGCAACGCCAAGCGGCAGCAGGCGCTCGAGCAGGCGTTCGACGCCAAGATCGACCCGGCGGACCTCCGCCGCTGGCTGGAGCTCATGTCCTCCGAGCCCAACCATGTCGGCACGGCCAAGGACAAGGCCAACGCCGACTTCATGCTGGCGCAGTTCCGGTCCTGGGGCTGGGACGCGCACATCGAGACGTTTTACTGCCTTTATCCCACTCCGCTCACACATGCCCTCGAGCTGGTTGCACCCGTCCATTACACGGCGCAGCTGACCGAGCCGCCCGTGGCGGGCGACCGGACATCCACCCAGGTGGCCCAGGAGCTGCCCGCCTACAATGTCTACGGCGCGGACGGCGACATCACGGCCGAGTTGGTCTACGTCAACTACGGCATGCCGGAAGACTATGAGGCACTGGCGCGGCTGGGCATCAGCGTCAAAGGCCGCATCGTCCTCGCCCGCTATGGGGTGGGCTGGCGCGGCCTCAAACCCAAGCTCGCCTACGAGCATGGCGCCGTCGGCTGCATCATCTACAGCGATCCGCACGAGGACGGGTACTTTCGGGGCGACGCCTATCCCGACGGGCCGTGGAAAGGCCCGCACGGGGTGCAGCGCGGCTCCGTCCTCGATCTGCCTGTCCGCCCCGGCGACCCGCTCACCCCCGGCATCGGCGCGACCAAGGACGCCAAGCGGCTCACGATCGCCGAGGCCAAGACCGTGCTCAAGATCATGGTCATGCCGATCGCCTACGCCGAGGCGCAGCACCTGCTGGCTGCCCTGGGCGGACCGGTTTCGCCCGAGTCCTGGCATGGCGCGCTGCCCCTCACTTACCGCGTTGGACCGGGGCCGGCCAAGGTGCGCATGCAGATCGCCTCGGATTGGAGCCTCAAGCCGGTCTACGACGTCATCGCGACGCTGCGCGGCTCGGAATTTCCCGACGAGTGGGTCATCCGCGGCAACCACCACGACGGTTGGACCTTCGGGGCCTACGATCCGCTCTCGGCCAACGTCAGCATGATGGCCGAGGCCCAGTCGATCGGCCGGCTGGCCGGGACCGGCTGGCGACCCAAGCGCACCCTGGTCTATTGCGGCTGGGATGGAGAAGAGCCGGGAATGCTGGGCTCGACCGAGTGGGCGGAGGAGCATGCCGACGAACTGAGGCAAAAGGCCGTCCTGTACCTGAATTCGGATTGCTACGGCCGGGGCTGGCTGAACATCGGCGGCAGTCAGGAGCTGTCCCATTTCGTCAACCAGGCGGTGGACGGGGTTCGCGATCCCGAGACGGGGGCCTCCCTGGGCGAGCGGTGGCAAGCGGCCGAACTGGTGGCGGGGTACGCCAAGGGGGGAAACGACCTCCCCCCGCTGCACGGCGATGTCCCGCTCAAGGCCCTCGGCAGCGGCTCGGACTTCGCGGTCTTCCTCCAGTTCATCGGCGTGCCCACCCTCGACACTCAAATCTGGGGTGAATTCCACTCCAGCGGCATCTATCACTCCGCCTACGACTCCTTCGATTATTTCGTGCGCTTTGTCGACCCGGGGTTCGTCTACGGTGTCGCCCAGGCCAAGGCCAACGGCCACATGGTGCTGCGGATGGCGGATGCCGAGGTCCTGCCCATGCGCTTCGGGGATTTCGCCGGCGCGGTCGGCAGCTACCTCGACCAAGTTCGCCGCCTGGCCGCAAAGATGCGCCAGGACACGACCCTGCTCAACCACCTGGTCGGCCAGGACGCGTTCAAGCTCGCGGCCGATCCGCAGGAGCAATACGTGCCGCCGGAGCGCAAGCCGGAGGTACCCGCCCTCCGTTTCGCGCCCCTGGAGGCGGCGCTGGCCCGGCTGCAGCAGTCCGCCCAAGCCTGCGACCGCGCCTACGCTGACGCCGCCAGCCGGGACTTTTCCCTGCCTCCCGAACGGCTCGGCCAGGTCGACCTCCTCCTTCAGGGGCTGGAACACGCGCTGCTCGATCCCGAGGGCCTGCCCGGCCGGTCCTGGCACCGCCATCTGATCTACGCCCCTGGCCTTTTCACCGGCTACGATACCAAGACGCTGCCGGCGGTGCGCGAGGCGATCGAGGCGCGGAAATGGGACGAGGCCGACCGGTATATCGTCCGCACCGCGGCGGCGCTCGACCGGTTCTCGGACCGCCTCAATCTGGTGACGGCGGCGCTGCGGCCCTAGGCGGCGATGGCGGACCAGGCGGCTTGCGCCTTCGGTTGCGAAGCCGAATATGCCCTTCGTGCCTAAGGCCCGCACCGCTCTTCTGATCGCGTTTCTTGCCAGCGCCACGCTGCAGGCCCAGACGCAGACGCTCGAGACCGTGACGGTTTCGGCCACCCGGGGGCAGCCGCCGCCGGAGGAGATGCCCGTGGCCGTGAGCGTGTTTCCGGCCGACCGCCTGGGCGAGTTCTCGACCATTACGCTCGATGACGCCCTGCGGGACGACCCCTCCTTCAGCCTCTTCCGCCGCACCAGCAGTCTGAGCTCGAATCCCACTTCCCAGGGCGTTTCCCTCCGCGACATCGGCCCGAGCGGGGCCAGCCGCTCGCTCGTCCTCCTCGACGGCATCCCTCGGAACGATCCGTTCGGCGGCTGGGTGATCTGGGGCCAGGTCCCCCGGCTTTCGCTCGCCCGGGCCGACATCGTCAAAGGCGGCGGGTCCGGGGTATGGGGCAACGCCGCCCTCGCCGGCACGATCGAGCTGATCGAGGCGCCCCCGGCCTCCGGCTCCGGCGCGGCCGAATTCACCGCCGGTTCCTTCGGGACGCGCGACGGCGAGGCCGCCGTCTCCGCGGCGCTCGGGCCGGGCCGCATCAGCGTCGACGCGGATGACTTCTCCACCGACGGTTATTACAACCTGAAAGCGTTGGACCGCGGCGCGGTCGACCGGCCCTTCAATTCCGATCACAAGCTTGCGCAGATCCGGCTCGAGGAGCCGCTGGGCGCGAAGGTCCAGGCCGTGGCCACCGGCTCCCTCTTTGCCGAGGACCGGGGCAACGGCACCATCCTGCAGAACAATGCCAGCCATTCGGCCGAGGGCTCCCTCCTGCTCGATGGCACCCCCCGTCCCGGCTTCTCTTGGAGCGCCGTCAGCTACGCCCAGCGGGAAAGCTTCTCCAGCTTCTTCTCCTCCGTCGCCGCCAACCGGGCCTCGGAAACGCCCGCCAACAACCAGTTCGACGTCCCGGCCACCGCCGCCGGGGCCGCCCTCACGGCCGATTGGAGCGGAGGCGGTGCCTCGACCGCGGTCGGAGCGGATGTCCGCCAGGTGATCGGCGAGACCCGGGAGGACTTTCAATATGCCACCGGCGCATTTAGCCGCATTCGATTTGCCGGGGGCGCCCAGGATTTCGCCGGGGCGTTTCTCCATCACGACCGCCCGCTCTCCCCCGAGTGGAGGCTATCCTTCGACGCCCGGGCCGACGCCTGGGAAAACCGGGAGGGGCACGACCGGGAGTTCAACTTGGCGAACGGCGCGCCCACCCTTCTGGCCGCCTATCCGGAGCTGAGCGGGCGGGAATTCAGCCCCAATCTCGGGTTGGTCTGGAAACCCCCGGGCCCGTGGCGGCTGCACGCCGCCGCCTACCGTGGCTTTCGGCTCCCCACCCTCAACGAATATTATCGACCGTTCCGGGTCGGAACGGTCACGACCAACGCCAATCCCAACCTGGAGGCCGAAACTCTCGACGGCGCCGAGATCGGCGCCGATTGGCAGTCGGGGCCCTTCCAGGCCAGCGCCACCGCCTTCGGCGACGAATTGTACCACTCCGTCGGCACCGTCACCCTATCGCAGTCGCCCACCGCCACCGTCGTGCAACGGGCGAATCTCGACGCCGTCCGGGTGCCCGGCCTGGAGGCCGCGCTCCGCTGGGCTCCGATCGATGCCCTCGCCCTCCGGCTGGGCTACCTTTACAACGATTCGAGCATCACGGCGGCGAGCGAGGAGCCCGACCTAGTCGGGCTGCGGCTTCCCGAGGTGCCGCGACACACGCTGACGGCCGAGGCGCAGGCCTCCGGCCCCGGGGGCATAAAAGCCTCGGCCCGGCTGCGCTGGGTCAGCCTGCAGTTCGACGACAACGCCAACACCCTGAGGCTGCCGCCCGCGACGGTGGTCGATCTGGAGTTCTCCCGGCCGCTGGGCCGGAACGTGGTGATCACGGTGACGGCGGAGAATCTCCTCAATGCCAGCGTCGCCACCAGCCTGAGCACGGCGGGACTCTTCACCTACGACGCGCCCCTCTTGGTTCGCGGCGGGGTGCGGGTGAAGTGGTGACTACCTGGCGTACTTAGCCAGGAAGGCGAGGACCGCCTCGGTCGCCTTGTCCCCGGGCAGCCCCAGGTCGGCGTTGAGCGTCTCGTGGACCTTGCCCGGGCAGGCCACCATCTCCTCGGGAACCCCGGAGATACGCAGCACAGAGGCGAGGACCTGGGACTGGATCAGCGTGCCGGTTTCGGGATGGTCGGCGACGCAAAGGATCAGGAACGGCGGAATCCCCTTCCCCGAGGAAACATGGAAGACGGAGGAGTATTCCCGCTCAGCCCCGTCGTTGGGGAACTTGAGCCGGCTGCTGTTGACCCGGCGCCGGTTGATGTCCGTGTCCAGTTGCAGCGGCGGGTAGTACATGTCGCCATCGACCGGCACACAGCCCTTGAGCACGTGCAGCGACAGGCCCTCCTGGATCAGGTAAGACGGATCGGTGCAAAAAAGCGCGACCAGCTGGGCCCCCGCTGAATGGCCCATCGCCACGATCGAATCCGGGTCGCCGCCGTACTGGCGGATATGGTCGTGCACCCAGCGGACGGACTTCGCCACATCCGCTTCCATCTCTCCAATGCCCACCTGGGGAAACAGCCGGTAGTTGATCGCGACGAAGACAAAGCCCCGGGCAGCGAAGGCGTGAGGCTTGCGGATGACGGGATCGGACGAGCCCTGCTGCAGGTCGCTCTTGTCGCCGTAGGTCCAGCCGCCGCCATGGATCCAGAGAATCACCGGATGGTTCCGACCCTGGAGCGGGGAATAGACGTCGAGGGATTGGCGAGGATTCGCCGGCTCGGCGTAAGGCAGGTCGCGATGGACGGCGTAGTCTTCCGCCCCCGCCGTCAGGGCCGCGAGCAGGAGGAGGGCGGCAGCGGCGATTTTCATGGGGAAGGGGTATAAGGCAGGCCGGAGAGGAAGCCGAGGCTGTGCAGCCAATTGACGCAGAGGCGGGGCCAGCTCGACGGCAGTTTCTGGTTCTGGAGCACGCCGAAGTCGTGGCCGCCAGAGGCGAATATGTGCAGCTCGGCGGGGATCCCCGCCCGTTTCAGGGCCAGGTACATGATAACGCTGTTTTCGGGATTGCTCACCGGATCGTCCGAGCAATGGGCGAGGAGGACGGGCGGGGTGCCGGGGGGAGCATGCAAGCCGGGCCAGAGGGTGTCAGCATGATCGGCCTTGAGATAACCCGAGTAGCACCCGATGGCGAAGTCGGGACGGCAGCTCGCCCGGTCGGCGGCGTCGATCGGATCGTATCGCCGGTGCTCGAAGTTGGTGGCCGTCGCCAGCGCCAGGTGGCCACCGGCGGAAAAGCCGATGATGCCGATTTTCTCCGGATCGATCCCCCATTCCGCCGCCCGGCTCCGCACCAGGCTCACAGCCCGCTGGGCGTCGATTTGCGGCCCGATGGGCGAGGCTTTGTGCGGGTTCTCCCCCGGCCGTTCGGGCACGCGGTATTTCAAGATGATGCCGGTCGCTCCCAGCGTGTTCAGCCAATAGGCCACTTCCTGGCCTTCGAGCTCCCAGAGCAAGTCGTGATAGCCGCCGCCCGGGCAAATGATCATGGCCAGCCCGTTATTCTTTGCCCGGGCCGGCGAATAGATCGTGAGCGACGGACGGCTGACGTTGGTGATCTCGAGCACGGGCCCGACGGTCGGCGAGTCCATGACCGTCTTTTTCTCCTGGCCCGGAATTCCGATGTCGCCCGGCGCCTTGCCCGGCCAGAGGGCAACCACGACGGGTTCGGCCAGGTCGATCTTGACGTAGTCCTTGGCGCCGGCGACGCCGGCGGCGGCCAGGAGCGCGCCCGCGGCGAGGGGGGCAAAGTAACGGCGGGCCATTCTCATCGGAGGATCGCCCGAGCCCGCCTCAGCCCAGAACCGCCAGCGCGGCCGCCACTTCCTTCCTCCAGCCGGGAATGACCTGGTAGGGATCGGCGTCGGCCTCGTATTCGAGGGCGAGGTAGCCCTGGTAGTTGGCCTCCCGCAGTATCCCCAGCATCCGCTGGATGTCGGCCGGCTCAGCCGCTCGGCCCGCCCTCTGAATCTCCTTCTTGAAATGCACGTTGATGGCATAGGGCGCGCACCTCGCCACATCGCGATAGATGTCGTCGGTGTGGAAATTGCCCAAGTCAAGGTTCAGCCCGAACCAGGGGCTCTTGACGCCATGCACGATATCGAGGGTCTGGTTCGGGGTGACCCCGCCGTCGTTCTCCATGCCGAGGAAAATGCCCTGGCTGCCCGCATATTCGGCGCACTCCTCCAACCCCTCGATGCAGGCGCGTTTCCGTTCCTTCACCTGCACGTCGACCCCGTGCCCGGCGAACACCCGCAAATAGGGCGCGCCGAGCAGGGCGGCGTTCCGGATCCAGGATTTGACCGACGCCACCTGCTCGCCGAGCTTGGCCCGGTCGAGCTGCGCGAAATCGCTCCGGGTCGAAGTTCCCGAGATGGCAACCCCGCGCAAATAGGCGCGCCGCTTGACCGCGATCAGCCCGGCCTCGGTCAGGGGCTGGGGAAAGTAGTAGCCGGTGAGTTCGGCCCCGGTGAATCCCTGGTCGGCGCAATAGTCGATGAAATCGAACAGGGTGATCCGTTTCGCCGGATCCTGCTCAGTGAAATACTTCCGGAAGGAATACCCGACCAGGCTGAGCTTAAACCGGGGGGATCCGGGGCGGCCGATCGGTTCGATGGCGCCGAGGCGGCGTTGAGCCAGGAAACCGAGGCCGGCATAAGCGGCGCCGGTCCCTAGAGACATTTTCAGAAAATCTCGGCGGGTTGGTATGGCTCTCCTATGGAGATCGGCCCCGGACGGCGCAACCTCGCAATTTTTGGGATGGCCACCGCCACCGCCCGATTTCAACCTCGCTCCACCGTGAAGCTCCCTTTTGTCCTGGCGGCGTCATGGGCCGTCCTGCAGCCGGTCTGGGCGGAAACCCCCGACCGCGTCGTGCGCGTGATCACAGTCTCCCAGGAGGGCCTGGCCGGCCCGGGGCTGGTGGATGGGACGTATGCGCGCCTTGACCAGGCGGCGTCCTTCGGCCCCGACATCGCCTGCCTCCCCGAGGAGTTCACCCGCGGTGAGCCCGAAACGGTGCCGGGACCGAACACTGACCGGGCGGCGCGCTGGGCGCGCGGCCATTCTTGCTACGTCATCTGCCCGCTGCGCGTCAAAGCCGACGGCCGCCTCTACCAATCCGCAGTCCTGATCGATCGGCGCGGCCGCATCGCCGGGCGCTACGACAAAATCCATCCGACGGAAAAGGCCCTGCTGGCGGGGACCATCCCGGGCGATCTGGATCCGCCCGTGTTCGACACGGACTTCGGCCGGATCGGCATCCAGATCTGCTTCGACCTGAACTGGCGCCAGGGATGGTCGAGGCTGAAGGAGAAGGGGGCGCAGATCATCTTCTGGCCCTCGGCTTACGCGGCCGCCCACCAAATGCCGGTCCTGGCGTTCCTGAATCAATGCTACGTCGTCACCTCAACGATGCAGAGCGCACCGCGCATCTACGACATCACCGGCGATCTCCTCGCCGCCGGATCCAACGGGCGGTGGTGGGCGGCGGCCGCGTTGCCCCTGGGCAAGCGGCTCTTCGAGGTTGATTACAACGCTCCGAAGATGGCCCTGGTGGAGAGGAAATACGGCTCCAGGGTCCGGATCACCTGGCTGCGCGACGACGACTGGATCACGCTCGAGTCGCTCGATCCCCGGCTGACCGTGGCCGCGGTCATGAGGGAATTTGGCCTGACGCCGCTCTCCGGCTACATCGCCCGGGCCGAAAAGGCGCAAGACCAGCGGCGGACCGGGGCGCGGCCAGTCTCCCTCCCCTAACATGAGAAGGATCCTCCTCCTCGCCGCCGCCCTCGCGTCGTCCGCGGGGCTGCCGGCGCAGGAGGCGACGGGTCGCCGCCGGGCCGAATTGGAGTTCCTGGAGAACAACCTGATCCCCAGTCTACCCGCGGAAAAGAACGGCCGGGTCACCATCCAGGATCGGACCTGGGAGGAGTGGGTGCAGCGCACCGGCGAATTGCCGCCGGATTTCGACGCCATGCCGTCCCAGGCCTTCCTGCCCGATCCTCTGCTCCGGCGGGAGGGCGGACGCTCCGTCCCCATCACCACCGCGGCGCAGTGGGAGCAGCAGAGGCGCTGGATCCGCTCGGAGTTCGAGCATTGGGTTTACGGGCGCATGCCGCCGCCGCCCGGCAACCTACGCGTGGCCTCGAGCCGGGAGCGGCGGGAGGCCGGCCTCACCGTCCGCGAGGTCCTGCTCGAGTTCGGGCCGGAGCATCGGGCCCAGCTGCACCTGAAGCTCATGATTCCGGACGGACCCGGGCCGTTCCCGGTCTTTCTCACCAACCAATCCGGCGACAACTTCCTGCCCTGGGGCCCGGACCACGACCACTCGTTCTGGGTGCGGACGGCCGCCAGCCGCGGCTACATCTCCTGCCAGTTCCAGGCCGCGGATCCGAGCAATGGCGTGCCGGACGACTCCGACTCCTATCTCGAGCTCTACCCGGACTACGACTTCTCCTGCCTGGCCCGCCGGGCCTGGGCCGCCGCCCGGGCGGTGGACTATCTTTGCACCCTCCCGGAGGTGGCCCCGGGCCAGATCGGCATCACGGGCCATTCGCGCAACGGGAAGCTCGCGCTCCTGGCCGCGGCCTTCGACGAGAGGATCGGCGCGGTCGTCGCCTCCAGCGGGCTCACCGGGGAGGCGCTGCCGTACCGCGACACCTCGGACCCCTTCATGGTCGAGTCGATCGAGCTGCTCACCGGCGGCCAGCCGCACTGGTTCCACCCCCGCCTGCGCTTTTTCAGCGGACGGGAGGACAAGCTGCCGGTGGACGAAAACATGCTGATGGCGCTGGTCGCGCCCCGCGGCCTGATGCTTTACTCGGGCTATATCGAGTACAGTTCGAGCGCGTTCGGCTCGGAGCAGGCCTACAAGTCGGTGCGGAACGTCTATCGCTTTCTCCACCGGGAAAACAACGTCTGGCTCCATCTGCGCCCCGGCGCCCACGACGATCTCGGGGTCGGGAATATCGAGGAGTTCCTGGATTTCTTCGACACGGTCTTCGGCCGCCGGAATTATCCCAAGTCGGAGACGCTGATCCACGGCTACGATTTCGAGCAGTGGAAGGCGGCCACGGGCCAGCGGGTCAATCCCCTGCAATTTCCGAGCAGAAAACCCGGCGACTTCCTCGACGGAGACTCCTGGGAGGCCCGGAAGGCGGAACTGCGCGGCCGGATCCGTTGGGCCCTGGGGACGCCGCCGCCGGCCCCGCCGATGCCGCGGGTGGACGCGATCAGGGAGAACACCGTCCCCTACCGCAATCCCCTGGAACTGGTGATGCGCCGACCGCAGGCGAACCGGATGTGGCTGGACAAGGTGGCCGAGGGCGGGATGGGGCTATCGGCCCTGCCCTATGCGCCGGGCCTGTCGGCCGATCTCTTTTATCCTCTGAGGGTCGGCGGCAAGCGCCGGACTGGGAAACTGCCGGTCGTGATCTGGCTTCATCCCTATTCCTACGATCAGGGTTGGTCGGCCAAGGAGCCGTGGAGGCCGAAACAGCGGGACCTCATCCTGGATCAGCGCCCCGCCTTCGATTCCCTGGCTCGCCGGGGATTCATCGTGGTGGCATTCGACCAAATCGGATTCGGCGGCCGTTCGCTCGACGCCCGAAGCTTCTACGATCGTTATCCGCAGTGGTCGCTGATGGGGAAGATGGTCGAGGACACCCAGGCCGTGATCCGGGCCGTGGCCGGCCTCGCCGACGTCGACGCCTCCCGCATCTACCTCCTGGGCTATTCCCTCGGGGCCAAGGTGGGGCTGATCACGACGGCCCTGGGCGCGCCGGTCCGAGGCACGGTGGCGGTGTGCGGGGTCGACGCCTTGCGGCTGGATGAGCCGGCCAAGGGCACCGAGGGCCTGCGGCATTATTCGCATTTGCACGGGCTGATCCCGCGCTTCGGTTTTTTCCTCGGGCACGAGGATCGGACCCCCTTCGACTACGATGAGGTCCTGGCCCTGGCGGCGCCGAAGCGGGTACTGGTGGTGGCGCCGGAGCTGGACCGCTACGCCCGGGTGGCCGATGTCCGCCGGGAGGTGGAGGCGGCGCGAGGAGCCTACCGCCAGGCCGGACGGGAGGGGGCACTCGAGCTCTGGACGCCGCCGGACTTCAACCGCTTCCCGCGTCGGCTGCAGGAGAAGGTCTTCGGGTATCTGGAAGAGCGGGCGAAGGCGGACCGGTGACCGCCGCCTTTATTTCTCAAGCGCCCAAGCCACCCCGTTGACCAGGAGGCGGCGGAAATCCGGCCGGGCGAAATCCTTCGGGCCGCCGAGAGAGGTGTAGAATATCCGGGCGTGATTCGGGCCGTAACGATGCGTCCATGCGATCGGTTGCGCCGGATGGTCGGGAATGCTCCCGATGAGAAGCGGCACGGCACCCTCGGCCAGGGGGCTGACGGCGTAAAGCGCAACGGTGCCAGCCAGGGCCGGGGCCGACACGCCCTGCAGAATGGGATCGCCCTCCGCGCCCGGCGCGACCACCACCGTCGCTATGGGCGTCTCGCCATAGTGGTTCGTATAGTGGCTGCCGATCACGTCGGGGCCAAAATCCAGCCAATCTTCCAGGAGAGGGTTGGTCAGCTTGGCTCGCAGAAGCAGGAAGGCATGGCAGGCGGTGCGGATGCCGACCAACGGGCGGCCCGCGGCGAGATAGGAGCGGACGGCGTCGAGCTGGGCGATGGGCGGCGTCCGGCGGCGAACGCTAAGAAAAAGAAGGTCCGCGTCCTTGAGGGCGGGGATGATTCCGGGAAAGTTGTTTTTGTCCGCCTCATTGGCCCGGATGATCGTGATGCGGTAGCCCCGGGGTTGGAGCTCGGATTTCGCGAACTCGGGCAGCGTCACCCACGTGTTGTATTCCTCCTCGCCGATCATGAAGACAACCTTGGGACCGGCCGCCTGGGTGGCGAGCGGCAGGAAGGCGGAGGCAAGGAGGACGAGGAGGAGGTATTTTTTCATGCAATCGGCCGGTTCGGGCAATTCCGGGTGGCGCTCGTAGGCCGTTCCTCCAGTCTAGGCAAATGCGATCAGCGAAGTCGACCATCGCGTTGGCTGTCGGCCTGGCCCTGGCGGCCGTCCGGCTGCCGGCGGAGGCGCCCGCCGTGCCCCACCCGGTCTTCCCCGCTGCGGTGACGGCGGAGGCGGCGGCCGCCCTCCGCCAGGAAACGGCCCCGGTGCTGGGCTTCCCGCCGGCGGAGATCGACGCCTTCATCGGGGCGCGAACCTCGATCGAGAACATCGCCTGTCCAAATTGCCAAGGCGGCACGCCGGAACGGCGGGACTGGCGCTGGTCGCTCGACGACCCCGGCCACGTCACCTGCGGCTACTGCGGCCTGACCTTTCCCAACGACCGGTACCCGCTGACCCAGGTGACCACCGTGACCGACCCGGCGGGAACGGTGCAGCATTTCCGCTATTACGAGGGGCGCAACGGCTACAAGCACTACCTGGAGGCGAAGGTGGAGAATTGCCGGAAGCAGTACATGGAGCGGCAGGCGAAAAACTTGGCGCTTCTCTACGCCGCCACTCGGGACGAGGCTTATGCCCACCAGTGCGCCCTGATCCTCGACCGGCTGGCCTCGGTCTACGCGCATTACAACGTCCACGGCCTGGCGGAGTGGGTGACGTTCGCGCCGGTGATCTACGAGATCGCCCCCTTGCCCACCCCGCCGGACGGGCTCCAGCCCGTGCCGGGACTGTGGAAGGACCTGAGCGGCTACAATCGCTTTCCCCCGCTCGGCCGGTCGGCCTACCCCTATTGCGCGGCTCGCCGGGGAGACGGGGTGAACAACTGGTATTATGGGGAAATCTCGCCGGAGCTGGTGGAGGCCTACGACCTGGTGGCGGCCAGCCGCGAGTTCGACCGGCTGTCGGCGGCGCGCGGCCGAGACGTGCGGCGCGGGATCGAGGACTTCTTCCGGGCCACCGCCAACTATGTCCGATCCTACCCGATCTACCTGGGCAACATGGATCCGCGCCTAATCCGAGGACTGGCCCTGGTCGGACGGGTGATTGGCGAGCCGGAATTCGTCCATGATGCCCTGCGGAGGGCCAAAACGCTCATGGATTGGCAATTCTACCCCGACGGCATGTGGCGCGAAGGCACGCCGAGCTACCAGGGGGAAACGCTCAACTCGATGTTCCGGGCGCTGGACGGCCCCCTCCGGGGCTATTCGGACCCCCGCGGCTACGTCAATCCGATCGACCGGAGGCACTTCGCCAACCTCGACGCGGTCGCCGAGGTGCCGATGCTTCGGGAATCGATGGCGGCATTGGACCGGCTGCGCCTGCCGAACGGCGAGTATCTGAGCATCCATGACGCCTGGACGGCGGCCACCTTGGGCAAGCCCGTGCCCGGCCTGGGCGCCCATGAAAACGTCGTGGACGCCGCCTATGGATTTGCCCAGACCCTGGACAGGCCGGAGCGAGCGAGCGCAGAGGCACCCTTCCAAACCCAGCTATTCTGGGGCCTGGGCGAGGCCATGCTGGGCCTGGGCCGCGGCGAGGCGGGCGTACAGGCCGACCTGCATTTCGGGCGCGCTTTCGAAGGCCATGCGCATTACGACGATTTGGACCTGATCCTCTTCGGGGAAGGCCGCGAACTGGTGCCCGATTTGGGCTACACCCACACCGAGCTGCATCCCTTCGACGTGAGCAGTCTGGCCCACAACCTGGTGGTGGTGGACGAGCGCAACCAGGACCTTTCCGACGGCCACCTGATCGGCTGGGGGGCCGTGGGCGGGTCGGTGCGCTTCTGCGAAGCGGGCGACGAGGGCGCGTATCCCGGGGTCGTTTCGACCTATCGGCGGGCGCTGGCCCTGGTCGAGCTGCCGCGTCCGGGAGCGTACGTGGTGGACGTATTTCGGGTGAAGGGAGGGAGCCGGCACGACTGGCTCATCCACGGCAGCGCTGACTTCCCCCAGACCGTCGACTGCAGCCTGCCGGTGCGGGCGGACCGGGGCGGCTGGCCAGCGACAGAGCCGCCGGGCAAGATCCTCGCCATGCTCGAGGCCGAGGCGACGGCCGGTCCGCGGGCCCCGATCCGGGCGCTTTACGGACTTTTCGATGGCGTCGAGGGCGGCCCGGCCCGGGGCGTGTGGTCGCTCACCTTCCGTTATGCGCAGCCCGGGGGCGGCAGCCTCCGGACCACCCTGCTCGACCAGCCAGGCACCACCACCTATTGCGGCACGCTCCCGGCGGTTCGCCCCGCGCACGAGGACAACCGCAACATCCTCCGCTGGCGCATGCCGGCCGTGTTGGTGCGCCGCCAGGGGGACAACCTGGCCAGCGTGTTCGTCGCCGTGCACGAGCCGTTCCGGGAAGGCCCGCAGATTGTCCGGGTGGAGCGCCTGAAGCTGGCGGAAGGCGGGCCGGATTCCGTGGGCGTCGTCTGCCGGGGGGATGGTTTCACCGACTACCATCTCTGCGGACTGGACGCGGGCTCGCGCCTGAGGGCGGACGGTAGCCGGATCGGCGCGACCGGGCGCTATGCCTTTGTCCGCACCCAAAACGGACGCGTAGTGCGCATGGTGCTGATCGACGGCACCGAGGTGCGGTGCGGCGACCAGGTGCTGACGGCGCCGCCGGCAGCGGCGGGCGCGGTGGTGGGGGTGCGGCGCCGCGAGGCCGGTGATACGGAGGACAGCCTGCTGGTGGACGTCCCGATCCCGCCCCGCCCGGGCCGGGCCGGCGAGCGCGTGATCGTGGAATTCGGCGACGGGAGCACGTATGCTCTGGCCGTGCGGGGGATCCGGAAGGAAGGCGGCCAGAGCGCAATCCTGCTGGCAACACGTCCCGGCTTCACCCTTGCGGACGACCGGCGCACGGCCACGCAGACGCACATCCCCCATCACGTCATGCCGGGGCCGCCGCGCTTCCGTCTGCCGGTGGCCGCGGAATGGCCCGCGGTGGCGGATCCGGCCGGCGCAACGGCTCAAGCCGGGCCCTGAACCTAACGGTCACCGCCCATCCCCCGTCAGCTTTTTCAGCCAGAACGAGAGCGCGAGAAGCGCCTGGACGCCGGCTCAGATGCCCGGTTGGACATATTTCACCGACTCGAACAGCCGCAGCTCCGCCCCGCGGTGATCCTCCTCCACCCGGGGAATGAGGTCGAAGATCATCGCCGGCCGCGTGTCCGGCTCATAGCGGGGCCAGTGCGGCAACCGGGGATTGTCGGGATTGCCGGTCCGGGCGAACGCGATCCAGGTGTCGCTCATGATCTCCGCCATCCTCTGGGCGTCCGGGCCGGATCCGACCAGGGAAGGGGCGCGGGCGACGTTGTCGAACTCCAGCGGTATCCCCAGCGTGTGGGGGCTCCGCCATTTGCCGCCGCCGACCGGCGTGCGCCAGTCGATCTCGAATAGGTAGGTCGGCGCGCGGCCCTGGCGGGCGCGCCGGGCGGCCACGATGGAGACGCCTCTCCAGGTGTGGGCCGCGGTGGTGGCGGCGAAGAAAACGTCGCTCGGGGAATACGCCGGGTAGATTCGGCGATAGTCGGCGGCCAGGCGACGCGGGTCGATGTCCCCGAAATAAGGGGGGCCATGCCGTCGCAGTTTCCCGGGCAGCATCTCCCAGGTCAGGGCAAAGGTTTGCGGATCGGAGTCCCCGGCGAAGAAGGTCGTCTCGTCGTGGGTCGTTCCCGTCATCATCGGAATGTCGGCCGACAGCGGAGTGGCGTCGGGATCGAACGGGTCGCGCGGCAGCACGGTTCCGTCCACCACGGGAGTGAACGTCACGTCCCGCAGGGCGGCCACCAGCCGCCGCCAAGGGATCGTCCTCAGCCGTCCGATCTCGTTCGGACCCAACCCCAAAGCGGCCAGGACGGTACGCGCTGAAGCGGTGGCGTGGGCGCGGGTCCGGCCCGCCAGCTGCTGTCCGCTCTCCGTGATCACCCGCTGGAACAGCCCATGGGCGGCGGGCATGGCCATGAGCGTGGCGCACTTGGCGCCTCCGCCCGATTGCCCGAAGATCGTGACCTTGCCCGGATCGCCGCCGAATTCCGCGATGTTGTCACGGACCCATTGGAGCGCCTGCACGAGGTCGAGCATGCCCGCATTCCCGCTCGAAGCGTACTCCCGGCCGCCGAGTTCGGCCAGATAGAGAAACCCGAATCCATTCAGGCGGTGGTTGACGGTCACGACCACCACATTGCCCCGCCGGCAGAGGCGGGTGCCGTCGAATACGCCGTAGGCGCTCGACCATCCGCTGTAGCCGCCGGGATGGAGCCAGACCATCACCGGCCGCCGGCCGCCGTCACGCAGGCCAGGGGTCCAAACATTCAGGTTCAGGCAGTCCTCGCTCATCGGGACACCGGGCTCCGGATCGGGAAAGATGGCTCCACTTTCCGGGGACTGCGGCGCCTTGGGCCCGAACTCCAGCGCATCGCGCACGCCGGACCAGGGCGGCGGGGGCGCCGGCGGCTGGAATCGCCGGGTCGAGGTGTCGGCGCCGTAAGGGATGCCCTTGAAGGCCAGGATCCCCTGGTCGGAGTAGCCGCGGACCCGGCCCGCCGTCGTTGTCGCGATCGGCGGGGCCGCGGAGGCCGCCACGGCCCAAATCCCAGCGCCAAGCGCCGTCGCGGCTGCAGCGGAACGCACCAGCGCTTTGAGGCGTGCCCAGAAGCGGGCGCGAAACGCTGGCGCGTTGCACCACGCTCCGAAGGAACCAAGCCGGAAAGAGGGCATGCCCGATGATCGGATCGGCCGGCCCCGGAGGCGAGCCGGTATCGTCTTGCTCCGTCGGTTCTCCCCCGAGAGTCTGAGCCATGACAGGACCCCCGGCGCCTTGGTGGCGCACGCTCGATCGTAGCCATTGGTTCGTCCTGACCGCCGCGACGATGGCGTGGCTGTTCGACTGCCTGGTCCAACAGGTCTTCAACCTGGGGCGCGACGGCGCCGTCGAGCAGCTCCTCCGCGACCCGGCGCGGGCGACGGAATACGCCTCCTACACCACTTCGTTCTTCCTCATCGGCTGGGCGATCGGCGGCTTGGTCTTGGGGGCACTCGGCGATCGCTATGGGCGGGCCCGGATCCTGACGGTGTCGCTCCTCGTCTATTCGCTTTGCACCGGATTGAGCGCCTTCGCAACCAGCTATGCGGGCTTTTGCGCCAGCGTCCTCGCCACCGGCCTCGGCGTGGGCGGGGTCTTCGGGCTGTCGGTGGCCCTGGTCGCCGATTCCCTTCCGGACCGGGCGCGGGCTCCGGCCCTCGGGCTCCTGCAATCGATTTCCGCCTTCGGCAACATCACCGCCGCCTTCATCGGGCTCGGCATCGGGGCCGTGGCGGCCCGCGGGCTCCTGCCCTTCGGCCTCCGGACCTGGCAGAGCCTTTTCCTCGTCGGCGCGCTGCCGGCCTTCGCCTGCTTCTTCCTGCTCCTGCGGCTGCCCGAGGCGGAGAAGTGGAGGCGCGCCCGGGATGAGGGGGCGAAGCTCGGGGTGAAGTTCGGATCCTATGCCAAACTGCTGGGGAATCCCCGCTGGTCGCGCCACGCCTGGCTCGGACTTCTGGTTTGCTGCGCCGGAATCATCGGCCTGTGGGGCGTGGGGAATTTCCATCCGAAGATCGTCCGGACGATCGTCGACCAGCACTTCGCCGCGGCCGGCCTGACGCCCGAGGCGCTGGCGAGCGCGAAGGCCCATTGGAGCTCCCTCGGGCTCCTCCTACAGAATATCGGCGGATTCGCCGGCGTACTCACCTTGGCCAAGTTCGCCCAGGTCAAGGGCCGGCGCCCGGCGTTCGCCCTCGCGCTCAGCCTGTCGTTCCTCTCCACCCAGCTCGTCTTCCGCTACATGCGGGAGTTCAGCCAGATCTACTGGATGCTGCCGATCATGGGATTCGGCCAGTTGTCGGTCTTCGGCGTGTACGCCATCTACCTGCCGGAGCTGTTTCCGACCAGCCTGCGCAGCACCGGCACGAGCTTCTGCTACAACTTCGGCCGGCTCGCCGCCGCCACCGCGCCGTTCACGGTCGGCCGGATCACAAAGAGCCTGGGCGGAGACATCGAGAGCTTCCGGACCGCCGGGCTGTGGGTGAGCGGCGTGCTCCTGGCCGGGATCGCCGTCCTGCCATTTCTGCCCGAGACCAAGGATCAGGCACTGCCCGAGGAGCAAGGCTGACCGAGTTTGGTCAGCGCAGGCTCCGGATGTAGGCGACAAGGGCGGCCGCTTGGGCCTCGCCGACCAGGCTGGAGTAGTCGGGCATGCCGGGCTCGAAACCGAGGACGAGCCGGTCGGGGTGCGGCCGCAGGTGCCCGCGGATAAAAGCCTCGTCCACGACCGCCGTCGCGCCGTTCCTTAGCGCCACGGACCGGCCGAACGCCCCTTTCCAGCTCGGGCCGACTCGCGGCGAACCGTCGACGGAATGGCAGGCCATGCAGCCGAACGCCTGGTAGAGGCGGGCTCCCTCGGCCACGGGGCCGGTCTCCTCGGAAAGCGCCTTCCCCGGCGCGAGATCCACGGCAATGGCGCCGAATCCCTCGGCCTCCGCCCGGAACGGGCTCAGGGCAAAAGGCGTGAAATAGGCGTCGTCCCGGACAGGACTGCCGTCCTGCGCCGACAAGGACCAGCCGACGTGCATCTGCATCACCCCGGTTTTCATGTCCGGGACACCGAGGAACACGCTGCGGCCGTCTCGCGAGAGATAAGCACTAGTCACGGCCATCCGATCCTGGCCGACCGAGCCATCGAGGCGGTAATGGAGCGACCCGTAGGTGTAGCGCCGCCGATAGTTCCAGCGCTCCACTTGGTAGTTGGCGGCGTTGGCGGCCTCGGCCGGATTCAGCGGCACGTCGAAACGCAGCAGGATGCCCCGGTCCATGGGCGCGACCTCGTTGGGCAGCAGGGTGGGCCCGCCCGTATAGCGCAGGCGGGCCACCCCGGCGATGCGCTCGGACACCGTGCCGAAGCTCTTGAATCCCGCCACATAAAGCTGCCCGTCCACCGGATCGATCCCCGCGCTGAGCGGGGCGAAGCGGAAGCCCTTGATCAGGCTCACCACCGCGCCCTGGGGCTTGGCCTCCCGCCGGTTGATCAGCACGCGGAACAGCTCGGGCCGGTTGTAGCTCAGCAGGACCAGGGAGCCGCTCAATGGCCCCATCCGGGCGTCGCTCAGCCAGACCTGGGTGAGGGCGGAGGGGCAGACCGTGTGCGGAATCCAGGTGAGCGGATCGGCGATCGGCGCCGGGTACTGCTCGTGCGGCTGGAAAGGCGAGAGAAAGCCGTGATAGAGGTTGCCTTCGACCAGGTAGATCGGCGACGCCGGCACATAGCGGCCCTCCTGATCGCTGGCGGTTACCAGGCCGGTGATGGGATTGACGCCGATAAAAGGTCCACGGAAGCCCCAGCCCAGTTGCTGGATCTGCTTCCCGTCCGGCGAGACCCGAATGACGGTGCCATTGTGCTTGCCGATGTAGGTCGCGGCTAGGCCGCCCTTGGCGATGACGAAGGCGCCGTCCGGAGCGGGCTTGATCGAGCTGGCATACTCCCGCGTGTCGGCCGATTGGGCGAAGGCGTTTGAAAACATCTCGTAGCGGTCGGCCTCGCCGCGGCTCATGGTGTCGCGCAGGCGCCAAATCCCATTGCGGTCGAAGACGAAGATCTCGCCGCCCCTGATCGCCAGGCTGAGGGGTTCGTGCAAGCCGGAGGCGAACCGTTTCCAGCGTACGGCCCGCAGGTCGCCGCCCAGCCCGTGGACCAGCCAGACATCGCCGTCCATCGTAACCGTGGCGGCCGTGCCGTCCGGCAGGAACTGAATGTCGGCCGGCCGGAAATTGCGGTGCCAGGGGTTGCCGACCGGTAGCGGGATGTCGTCCAACACGTAGGGGGCGCGAGCGCTCGAGAGCACACCGTGCGTGGTCAGCTCCTGCGGCCAGAGCCGCTCGGGCGGATCATTCACGTCGGGGGGCAGCGAGGCATCGTCGATTTCCGGCGGCGCGGCGCCGGAGGCGAGCGCCACCGCAAACTTCACGGTCTCGGCGTGGGGGGCCAAGGTCGCATAGAGCAGCCCGCCCGCGTCGGCCAGGCGGGCGGCGCCGTCCCCGCCCGCGAGCGAGGCGGCGACGTGCTCCCGCTGCGCCGGATCCGGCGCCTGCCGGGAGAGGACCAGGATAAGCGGCTGCGCAGAGGGACCGACCTCCAGCCAGCGCACCAGAACGTGGCGGCCTTTCTCCTCCCGCAGCGACAGGCGCTCCCGCACCGCGGCCTCGCCCACGGTGTATTCGAGGCGCGCCCCGAAACGGGTCAATTGCACAGCGGTGAACCGCCCCAGAGCCGGCGGCAAGGCGCCCCGGCCGACCTCTTCGGGGCTCGGCGCCGGCGTCCGGGGGTCCGTCTGGACGGGTACGGCACCGATCTGCCACCCGGGGTAGATGCCGTTGGCGATCCAAACCCGGCCGACCGGCTGCGGGAGGGTCTCCTCGCCCACCTCGCTCTTGTCGTCCCACTTATGGTAGGAAATCTGCGCCATAGACACCGGCGTGACCCCATCGCCGGTCCAAACCACCGACACGCGCAGCAGGTCGGTGTCGAAGCAGGCCTGGACGCCGTGCCCGAGATTGAGGATCAGCCCCCGCGGCGTGAGGTTGTTGGCGGGAGAGAGCGGGCCCGACTTCCGGGCGTCCACCACCGAGGAATAGAAGGGAAAACCGGGCTCGACGAAGCTGGCCCAGGGCCCGGTCTCGCCCGCGACTTGGGCGCGGCCCGGGCGGGGCGAGGCCAGAAGGGAGATGGCAGCGAGCGCGATCCCGAGGCGGAGGCCGGGATAAAATCGGGGGACGATAGTCATGATGGAAGGAAAGGAATCATCTCTGGGCCGCCCGCAGCTTTTCCAGGTTCTCCCGGGCGTTGGGCAAAGCAGGATCGAGTTTGAGAGCGATCTCCAGCTGGCTGACGGCCTCGTCCAGGCGGCCGGATTCGGCATACACGATCGCCAGGCCGTTGTGCGCGTCGGCATAGTTCGGGTCGAGCCGCAGCGCCTGCTGGAATTCGGCCAGGGCGTCGGGCAAGCGGGAGGGAATGCGCGCCAGGGCGTTGCCGAGATTGTTGTGCGCCTCGGCGTAGTTCGGATTGAGCCGCAGCGCCTGCCGGTAGGCGTCGATGGCATCGGGCAGGCGGCCCGGCAGGCGGACCAGGGCGTTGGCCAGATTGTTCAAAGTCGAGGGATTTTCCGGATCGAGCCGCAGGGCCTCGCGATACTGCGCCACAGCCTCCGGGAGCCGCCCCGGGATGCGCGCCAGGACGTTCGCCAGATTGTTGTGGGCCCCCGCGTCGTCCGGATCCAGCCGCAGGGCCTCCTCATCTTGGGCAATAGCCTCGGGAAAGCGGGCGGGCAGCCGGGCCAGTTCGACGGCCAGCTGCTCGTGCGCCCGCGGGTTGGAGGGAAAGGCGGAGACGGTTTCGCCCCAGATCGAGAGGATGCTCCGATAGTCCGCGTTGCGCCGGACGGTGGCCCAGCCCAAGGCGGCCCCCAGCAGAAGGAAAGCGGCGAGGCCGGCCCGGACTGCCGTGCCCCCGCCCAGATTTTCCAGCCCGGCGAGGCCGGCACAAACCGCCAGGGCCGCAACCGCGGCCAGCGGGAGGTACATGCGATGCTCCGCCATCACCTGAGTGGCCACCGGGACGACGCTCGAGGAGGGCGCGAGGAGGGCAAAGAAACAGAAGCCCAGGAAGCCCAGGGCAGGCCGCCGCACCAAGGCGATGGCGGTTCCGGCCGCCAGCAGCGCCACCACGGCCGCGCCCCGGGCCACGCTCGCCACCGAGAAGGCGACCCGCGAACCGTAGTCGAAGATCAGGGGATGCGGCCAGAAGCAGAGGCGCAGGTAATGCGCGATCGCGGTCAACTGGATCACGCCGTAGTGCTTCCAGTCCATCCCAACCCCGAATCCCGCGGTCCGGCCCCGCCGGCCCGCCAGAGCGATGCAAACGCCGAGCACGAGCCAGGTCCCGGCCAGCGCGAGGTGGATCCGCCCGTGCCTGCGCCAGGCCGCTCGGAAGCCGCCGCTGACAAACGTGCGGTCGTAGAGGAAAACGACGAGCGGGGCGGAGGCCATGACTTCTTTGGTGCCCATGCCGAGAAGGCAGCAGACGATGGATCCGGCCGCCCAGAAGGCTGCGAAATGCTTGGGCGTTCCGCTTCGGGACCGATCGTCTGTGGTGGAAAGCGCATCCGTTTCGTCGGCTCGGGCATACCTGATAAAGCAGTAGAGCGTCAGCAGGTAAAACAGCCCCATCAGCGATTCCGCCCGCTGGGAGACGTAGGTCACCGCCTCGGTTTGCAGCGGGTGCAGCTCCCAAATCAGCGCGATGGCGAAGGCCGCCAGCGCCGGCGCCCGCCCGGCGGGCCCCCCGACTGGGCCCCGGGCCAGTGTCCTCCGCGCAATGCCGAACAGGGTCAGGCCGCCCAGGAGATGGATCGCGACGTTCAGCGCATGATATCCCCGGACCGACAGGCCGCCGGCGGCATGGTTGAGCGCGAGGCTCAGATTGAGGACGGGGCGGCCGGTCACGGTTTCTCCTCCGGCCGGCGGCCGGAGCACCCGAGCGATGTCGCCAAGATGCCGGATCGAGGCATTCGCCCGAATCGAGGAGAGGTCGTCGAAGATGAACGGGGCCGAACCGGCACCCCAGTACGCCGCGAGCCCCGCCAGCACCAGGATACCCGGCGGGAGCCAGGCGGCGAAACGACTCAACCCCTCCGTTCTCAAACGCATGTGACGATGGGGCCGGGCCGGATCACCGCAAGCTCTGGCCGTGGGTGGCAAAAAAAAGAGGGGAGCCGGTTCCGGCGCCCCCCCTTTGAAATGATCGAGGCTGCGGCGCCTTAGAACGTGGCTTTGATGGAGGCCACGACGCGGCGCGGGAGACCGCGTAGCTGGGAGGCCACGTTGTAGACAGCGCCGTTCAGGTTCTGCCCGTTGATCGAGGCGGTGAACGGGATCTTGTGGATCTTCCAATCGCAGCCGACCGACGCATTCCAGAGCGGATAGGAGGGCCAGGTCGCACCGTCGTTGGCCATGTCCTGGGCGGTCTTGCCGTGGTAGACCACGCCGCCACCGACCCACAAACCTTTGAGGTCGGGACTGGTGAAGGAGTAGCGCGTCCAGAGGTTGGCCAGCGTCTTGGTGAAATAAGGCGGGAGTTGGCCGAGGAAGTACAGTTCGCCCAGGGGCTCCGTCGTGTAGCGCGCGTCGTCCTCGGAGGCGCTGACGAAGATCTGCCAGTTGTCGACCGGGGTAAAGGTGAACTCGGCCTCCACGCCCTTGCTCGTGATCACGGTTTGGTCGAAGGTGACATTGAGGGTCTGGCCATTCGGTTCGACCACGCCGGCGCTCTGCGGGACCTTGCTTTCGGTGATCTTGTAGACGGCGACGTAGCCCGAGATCCGATCGTTATCGAGGGTGGTCTTGACGCCCGCCTCGTAGCCGACGCCCGTTTGCACGGCCGCCTGCGCCCCTTGCACCGCCTGGAGCACGCCGTTCACCGGTTGGATGGTGGTGAGGAACGACGAACCGGGCAGCTGATCGGCGGTGCTGTAGTTCGCGTACAGCATGACATTCTTGACCACCTTGACGCCGAAGCCGGCCTGCGGGGTGGTGTAAGTGGTCTTGTATCCCTCTCCGACCACGCCATTCAGGGTCCAGGTCTGCGACTGGGAGCGGTTATAGCGCGCGCCTCCGACGATGAAGAGCCGGTCATTGAAGAGCGAGGCGTTGACGATGCCGTAGATCGCCTGGTCGCTCGTGTAGGCGAAGGTGGTGGGGGAAACGTTGTTCAGCGTGGAAAGCGGCGACACGTAGTTGTGATTTATATAGTAGGTCGGGCTGAGCGGGTCGATGTCCCACACCTGGTGGTTGGGATCGGCCGCATTTCCCAGAGTGGAGGCGGAGCCGGTGTAGTTGCCCGAGGCGTCGTCATAGATGCCGAACAGCGGCTTGACCGAGCCGAAGTCGAACTTGTAATCGCCGGCAGCTTCGATCTGGTCGGAATAGGTGTTGCCCTTGGCCCAGTCGTACTGGGCGTTGCCCAAGTAGAGGACGGGGGGAGCCACGCCGTTCTGCAGCTGGGCCGAGGCGTTGTTGGGATTGGCCGCCAGCTGGTTGGCGAAGGCCAAGCCGGCGGCGATCTGCTGGGCCGACGTGAGCGAGGTCCAGTAAGGCGAGACGCTCCACACGCCGTTGACGTATTGCAGGGAATTCGGGGGGGCCATGGCGGCGCGACCGCTGCTGCTTTGCAGGTAGGTGTAGGCCTCGTGGTCCTCATCGAAGTCGCCGCGGAGGTTCCAATGCTTGCCGGCGACTAGGTCGACTTCGGCGTTGAGCGAAGTCTGCTGCGTATGCTCGAAGTCGTCGTTGCTGGTGATATTCTCGTTCCAGGGGAACCGGGGATAGGAATTGAGGAAGCCAGGGTCCGAACCGTCCGAGGGATAGCCTTGGGCGGCGTCGATGCCGGTCTTGCCGTTGAGCAACTGGGAGAATCCGGGATAGCCGGGATTGTAGAGCGAAGCCACCATGCTGGCCGGGGTTTCAAGCTCCATCTGCGGGCGGAGGAAGACCTCGGGGGTGGCGTCGTTGCGGTAACCCTGGTACTTGATCTTCACCGACAGGTTGGGAAACGGGTTCAAGGTCAGGGAGGGCGCGAGCATCGAGACGACGTCATGTCCGGGCTGGACGAACTCGAAATTGTTCTCGAAGGAGCCGACGAAACGGAACAGCACCGTTTGCCCGACCAGCGGCTGGTTCACGTCCAAGATCGTCCGGCCATAATTGTAGCTGCCGCCCTCGATTTGGAGCGATTGGAACGCGGTGGGCATCGGCGACTTGGTGATGTAGTTCACCGTGCCGCCGGGCTGGATCTGCCCGTAAAGCAGGGAGGCGGGCCCTTTCACCACCTCGACGCGGTCGATGTTGGACGAATCCACGTAATTGTTGCCGTGAGGACCCTCGTAGAAACCGTTGGTTTCCGGGTACTGCAGGAAGCCGCGGACGTAGAAGTCCGACGCGAAGACATAGCCGTTCGAGCCGTTGGAGAGGCCGGCGGCGTACTGCACGATGTCGCCGATGTCCTGCGCTCCAACATCCGCGATGAACTGCGGGGTGAATGCGCTGACGGCGAAGGGCAGGTCGGAAATCTTCGAGGCGACGCGGGTCGCCGACACCGAGTTGGCGGCGAGATAGCCCTTGTCGCTCGTGTCGTTGACGGTGAAGGTCGACATCTTCACTACATCGGGAGAGTTGGGGGCGGGGATGGAGTCATCCGGCAGGGGCGGGGATGCAACCTGGGCAAAGAGGCCCGTCGCGAAAAGGCTAGCGGCCAAGCCGAAGCCGAGGAGGCGGATATTGTTCATGGTTAGTTCTGGCTGATCGGCCGACACTCCGGCCAAGTTGCTGTGTTACGGTGAAAGACGGGGAGGTACCACTGGGCGTAAGTAACTGATTACATACAGGCAAAAGCAGATTTCAAGGGACACGCAAGTTTTTTCACTTTTTACCCTCGGGGCGGCCCCGAGCGAACTAGCCATGGAGTAACTGATCGCATACGAAGCGATCGGTGCAGCTTCGGGCATGCCAAGGCCGGCGAAATCCGACCGGGTCCTAAATTGGCCGGAAATCCTGAAGGCTTGCCCGCGCCGGGCGGCGGCACAAAACTGGCCGCAAATCCTCCGCCGTCCCCCGGCCGGCGGGCGCATGCCATTCCCCTCACTCCAAGGACTCACCCGGCCGGACGGCGGCGCCGGCCACCTCTGGCCGCGTTGGATCGTCCTTCGCGCCGTCGGGTTCATCTATGTCCTGATTTTCGCCGGCATCATCGGCACGAGCCAGGCCCTCGTCGGGCCCCATGGGATCTACCCGGTGGCGGTCTTCTTCGCCCGGATGCGGGCGGAATATCCGGGAAGCGTCGACCCGTTCTTCCTCGCGCCCAGCCTGTTCTGGGCGAGCACCGGCAAAGGCATGATCGTGGCGCTCGAATGGACGGGCCTGGCCGCGGCCGTCGCCGTGACCCTCAATCTGTGGCCGCGCATGGCGCTTTTCGCCTGCTGGATTATCTTCCTCTCGTTTTTCTCGGCCTGGGGCGTGTTTTCCCCCGCCCAACTCGACGGTCTGATGATCGAGGCGGCGCTCCTGTGCATCCCCTTCGCGCCGGCCGGATTTCGCCCGGGGCTCGGCCGCGACTCCCCGCCCCGCCCGATCGCGCTCTTCGCCCTCCGCTGGCTGCTCTTTCGAGTCATGTTCGAGTCCGGTCTGGTCAAGCTCGTCGGCGGCGATCCGCATTGGCGCAACTTCACGGCGCTCGATGTCATGTACGAGACGGCCCCGTTTCCCACTCTCCTGGGATACCTCGATCACCAGCTGCCGCACGCCTACCACCTTTTCGAGTACTGGTTTACTTTCCTGGCGGAGCTGGTGGCTCCGCTGCTGGCGGCTTTCGGAGGCCGGCGGGCGCGGTGGTTCGCCTTCGGGATCTGGGTGACGTTCCAGGCCGGCATCGAGCTGACCTGCAATTTTGGCTGGCTCAACCTGGCCTCCGCCGGCCTCGGATTCCTCCTTCTCGACGACCGGATGATTGCCGCTTTGCTCCGCCGCCCCGAGCCGGCTGATGAGGGCCGCCCCCCGGAAGTCACCGGCCGCCGCGTCTGGAGCCTGTACGGCTTGCGGGTGGCATTGGGCGCGCAATTCTGCCTGACCCTGGTGTACTTTGGCCTGCACCTGGCGGCGGCGCGCGGGGTGGGCCCAGAGGAGATCCCGGATGCGATCGCCGCCCCCGCCGCCCTTTTCGCGAATTTTTACAGCGCCAACGCCTACACGCTCTATTCCCGGTTCCAGCCCGTCCGCCATGGGGTCGAGTTCGCCGGCTCGAACGATGGGGGCCGGACATGGCGGCCGTATCCGTATAGATACATCGCACAGCAGCCGGACCGGATTTGTCCCTTCGTGGCGCCCTGGTATCCCCGCTTCGAGGCCGCCCTCGAGGATACGGATCCGACGGAGGGGGCCAGCCAGTTTCAGGGCAGGACCGCGCTTTACCGGGCCGTGGCCGTCCGGCTCCTGGCGGGCGACCGGGACGTGATCGGGCTGTTTCCCCGCGATCCGTTTTCAGACCGGCCGCCGGCGATGATCCGGATGCGCTACTACCAGCTCGCATTCACCAACCTGGAAGGCCGGCGCAAGAGCGGCCATTACTGGCGTAAGGAATACAAAGGCGAGTTCGCGCCCATGGTCTATTTGGACGAACGGGGCCGGATCGTGAGCTCCGACCTGTCCGAGGGGGATGCTGCCCTGCGGAAGGCGGATTATGCCGCCGCCCTGGCGATCTACCGGCGCCAGTACGAGGTAGGATATCCGTTTGCCGGATTTCGCCTGGCCTACCTGATCGATCACGGCCTGGGGGTGCGGAGGGACCCGGAGAAGGCCCTGGCGATCTATGCCGATCTCGCCGCCCGGGGCGAGGTGGAGGCTCTGAACGACATCGGCCTCTGCCATGAGAACGGCATCGGCGTCCCGACCGACTACCCGGAGGCGGCGGCCTCGTACCGGGCCGCGGCCAGCCGGGAATCGCTCAGCGGCCTTTACAACCTGGGGGCGCTTTACGCCAAGGAACGGGTCGTACCTCGCAACGACCTCGAAGGCCTGACCCTGCTGCTCGAGGCCCAACGCCGAGCCGTAGGAGTGGATTCCGTCGCGGTTTACGTGCAGCGCGACCGGGCCGGCTACGTCAAGCTGCTGGAGGAGCGGATGACGCCGGCGGAGGTGGCGAAGGCGGGGGCGGCGGCGGCGCGGCGGGTGGGAGCGGACGATCCGCTCGGCACGGAGCCCTAAAGCCAGTCCCGCAGGACCGCGAGCTCCCCGCGCATCCGCCGTGCCATCTCCCGGCGGTCGCCCAGGGGATAAAAGAACTGCTGGGCGATCGGGCCGCTGAAGGCTGTGGCCTTCAGCCAGTCAAAAAACGCCCGGCCCACCATGCCCTGCCCCAGCGGACCCCAATTGGGAGCCCAGCCGGCCTCGGACCGGGCCCAGACGAAGTCCTTCACCAGCACCGACGTGAAGAAAGGCTCCGCCAGCCGAGCTTGGATCGGCCAGGAGAGGCCGCCCTCGACCGTGGCGTGCCCGATGTCGAAGCAGAAACCCAGGCGCCGGGGATCGAGATCCTTGATCATCGAGTACACGTCCCAGACCGGGCCGCCGACTCGATCGCGGCCGGAATGATTCTGAAACCCCGCCTGCAGGCCCAGTTCCCCGCAGGCGGCCGCGATATCCCTGAGCTCCGCTGCGATCTCCCTGACCTGGGCCTCGAGCGATCTCCCCGCGTCGTATTTGCGGGGTCCGAGCCGGAGGCGCTTGATCCCGAGCTTGGCCAGCGTGCGCAGCACCGTCTCCGCATGAGGCTGGCCGATCTGGGTGATGTCAGTGGCGGCCATGAGAATGGCCTTCCCCCGCGCGGCGAGAGCCTCGGTGTATTTCGGCAGGTCGTCGGGAGCGCGCGCCGGTTCGACCTGCCCTTTGGCGCGGAGGGGAATCTCCATCCCGTCGTAGCCGCACTCCTCGACCAGGTCCGCGGTCGGTCCGGGCCCGAGGTCCTGAAAAGGCAGCGAGAAGACGACAATGGGGAATCGCGGCATAAGTCAGGCCGGGGCCAGGGGCGGCCGCCGGGTGTTCCAGCCCGTGGCCGCCTCATAGGCGCGAGCGAGCGCGAGCACCTTGCCCTCGGCGAAGTGCGGGCCGGCAATCGTTAGGCCGATCGGCAGCCCGGCGCGGCTGAAACCGCAGGGCACGGAAACGGCCGGGATTCCATAGGCGTTGAAGGGCCCGGAATTTGAGGTGTTGTGCGGGTCCTTGGGGCCCGGGTCGTAGATGCCCCGGGCAAAATCCGCTAGCAGTGGCGCGGGGATCCTCTGCGTGGGCACGACGACCAGGTCGACCTCGGCAAACGCCCCGTCCACGGTGCGGCGCAGTTTTTGGAGCGCCCAGAGGTCTCGGACATAGTCGGCGGCGTTGCCGCCCCGATTCGCCGCATACCCCTCCAACTGCCGGCGGTCCGGCAGCATATAATCGGACTTCTGGGTCCGGAAGAATTCCTCCTGGTAGGCGTAGATTTCGGCCCCCCAGCCGGGGCCCCCGCCCGCCATGCCGGTGGGCGCGACGGGGGGCAGCGCCATTTCCCGGCTGCCGGCGGTCATGCCGCGCAGCACCCCCAGGGCGGCGGCCACCGCGCTGGCCACATCCGGATCGAGATGATCGTAGTAGTCCGCCGGCGTCCCAAACCGGAAGCCCGCCACCGGCTGCCTCATGGCCGCAACGTAGTCCTCCCGCGGATGTTCGACCGAGGTGATGTCCAATTCGTCGTAGCCGGCGATTTGATTGAGGAGGAGAGCGGCATCCTCGACCGTCCGCGTCAGGGTTCCGCAGTGGTCGAGCGAAAGGACGCCCCGGATGATGCCCCGCATGGGCACGAGCCCGTAGGTGGCCTTCAGACCGACGATCCCGCAATACGAGGCCGGCCCGCGCACCGAACCTCCGGTGTCGGTCCCGAGGGCACCCGGGCAAAGGCAGGCGCAAACCGCCGCGCCCGAGCCCGAGGAGGACCCGCCGGAGAAGTGATCGAGGGCCCAGGGATTTCGCGTCATGCCGAAATAGGCCCCATACATCCCGAATTCATGAAGGTTGGTCTTCCCGATGATGACCGCCCCACCCTCTTTCAGCCGCTGGGTCACCGTCGCGTCCTCCGTCGGGACCCGCCCGGCCAGGACCGCGCTGCCGGCGGTGGTTCGGATACCCGCCGTGTCGATCAGATCCTTCAGCCCGATGGGAATTCCGTGGAGCGGACCCCGCCAATGGCCGGCCTTGAGCTCCGCGTCCAACTGGTCGGCCCGGGCGCGCGCGGCCTCGGCCAGGACGGTGATGAAGGCGTTCAGCCTCGAGTCGTAGATGCGGATACGCGCCAGACAGGCGTCGGTCAGAACTCTCGAGGTGAGACTTCCGGCCCGAATCCGGGCGGAGGCCTCCCCCAGCGAAAGCAGCGCCGGATCGTCCGAGGAAGGAGCGGCCAAGCCCAGGCGCCGGACGGCCGGCAAAAGAGCAGCGCCGGCGGCGAGCTTCGCAAAACGGCGGCGGGTGATTTCCATCGGGACGCCACAGAAAGCGGCGCGCGAACCAAAGGCCGCATTCCCAGGGGGTCAAGCTGCATCCCGTCCGCACGAATGCTTGCGCGGTCCGCCACGGAAGCTAAACCGGGTCGATGCGGGAACCGGCTACGACGGATGCGGGCGCCGTCAATCGGCGCGAATTCCTCCGCTTAAGCGGAGCCGGGATGGCCGCGACGCTGCTCGGAGCCCCGGGGCGCGCAGCCGCCCTCCCGGACGGGCGCCCGAACATCCTCTTCATCTGGACCGACCAGCTCACCCGCACCGCGATGAGCCACGCCGGCAACGCCGACGTCCGGACCCCGGCCATCGACTCCATCGCCCGGGAGGGCGTCGTCTTCGACCGCGCCTTTTCGAACAATCCGATCTGCGTGCCCTCGCGCACGAGCTGGATCACCGCCCAGATGTCCCATCGGACCACGGTCACGTTCAACGTCGATAAGCACGCGATCGCGGCGCCCCCGATGAGCCGGCTGCTCAAATCCGCCGGCTACGACACCGGCTACGTCGGGAAATGGCACATCCCCCACCCCGCCGGCGACCGAGAATGGCATGGGTTCGACTACGTGCGGCACGCGCGGGCCAACCGCCTGGATCCCGACCTGCCGGGCGCCTGCGCCGAATTCCTGCGGAAGAAGCGCACCCAGCCGTTCTTCCTCGTCGCGTCCTTCGTCGATCCCCACGACATCTGCGAATGGGCGCGCATGGAATCCGGGATCAAGGACGAGTTTAAAAACGGATCGATCCCACCCCCGCCGCCGCCCGAACGCTGCCCCCCGCTGCCCGCCAATTTCGCCATTCCCGCCGGGGAGCCGGAGGTGATCCGCCAGCTGGCGGCGGCCGATCCCCGGACCTATCCCACCCCGCACTGGCCCGAGGGCAACTGGCGACAATATCTCTGGGCTTATCACCGGCTGATCGAGCTGGTCGACGCCCGGATCGGCCAAGTCCTGCAGAGCCTGCGGGACGCCGGCCAGGACGAGAACACCGTCGTGATCTTCGCCAGCGACCATGGCGACGGGACGGCCGCCCATCACTGGGGCCAGAAAACGATCTTCTACGAGGAGGTGGTCGGCATCCCGTTCATCGTCCGTCCGCCGCGCTGCGCCCGCGCCGGGGTGCGGGATGCGTCCAACCTCGTGAGCATGAACCTGGATTTCTTTCCCACGGTGTTCGACTACGCCGGGATCGCGGCACCCGCCGGCCTGCCCGGACGCAGCGTCCGGCCCCTGGTCGAGGGCCGGCCGGGGGCGGCCGGCCACGAGTTCGTCATCGGGCAAAATGACCTGGCGCCGGTGGACCAGAAAAGTGGCGGCGTCTACGGCCGGATGGTGCGGACGCCCCGGCACAAATATATCCGTTACTCGGCGGGGCAGCGCCGCGAGCAGTTTTTCGACTTGGCCCTCGATCCCGGCGAGATGAACGATCTCACCGGCGACACCGCGCAACGGGAGGAACTGGCGCGGCACCGGGCGATCCTCGACCAATGGATGAAGCGCGAAGGCGATCCCTTCCCGCATCCCGCCTGCGCGGAAGACCTTCGCTCGCCGCCGATCTCCGCCTGAAGGACCCGCGGCCGGGGAGCGTCATTCGGCGCTTGCGTCCCCCTTTTGTTTATAACTCATTGGATACTTATCCCCGTGAAATCCCGTTTCTGGCTGGTCCTGATTGCACTTTCAGCCTGCAGCGCGCTCCGCGCCCAGCTGGGCGACCTGACCGAGGACGGGGTGGAGCACACCCTGCCCGCGGCGCGGCATTTCGCTCCCACTCCGCCGCTTTCGGCCCGCGAGGAGCAGGCCACCTTTCAGGTCCCGGCCGGCTTCCGCATGGAGCTGGTGGCGGACGAATCCCTGGTGCACGACCCGGTAGCGGCGGCGTTCGACGCGGACGGCAGCCTGTGGGTCTGCCAGGACACACGCTACAACACGGCGATGCTGAAGCTCATTCCGGGGCTGTCGGGTGGGGCCACCAGCCTCCCCGCCTCCTCGATCATCAAGCTCGAATCGAGCCGCCACGACGGCCATTACGACCGGCGGATTGTCTGGCTCGAGGGCTTGAACGAGCCCCGCGGGATCGTCATCGTCCACGACGGGGTGCTGATTGCGGATCCGCCCTACCTCTGGCTGGCGCGCGACGCCCACGGCACGGGAAAATGCGATGAAAAAACCCTGCTGGACGGCAATTACGGCGTGCCGTTCAGCGAAGAGGAAAGCGGCAGCCTGCTGTGGGGCCGGGACAACCTCCTGCGCAACATCGCCACCGCCTATGACTTTCGCTACGCCCACGGCGCCCTCGCCGAGCGCATTCCCGTCCCGGTGCGGGGCCAGTTCGGGATCTCCCAGGACGATTTCGGCCGGCTGTTCTATAGCCTCAACAGCGACCTGCTCCGCGGCGACATGTACGCCCCCGAATACGCCAACCGGAATCTCGGCGTGACGGGCGCGCCCTGGATCGACGTCCAGGTTTCGCGGGACCAGGAAGTCTGGCCCAGCCATCCGACCCCCGCCGTCAACCGCGGATACCGGCCGGGCAAGATCGGGGAATCGACCGGGGGTTTGCGCGACGACGCTACCTTGCTGGAGGTCACCGCCGCCTGTTCAGCACTAGTCTACCGGGGGACGAACTTTCCGGCGCGGTATTACGGCAACGTCCTGGTGCCGGATCCCTCCGCCAACCTGATCACGCGCAATCTCCTGCTCGAAACCGAGGGCCGGGTCAGCGCAGTCCACGCCTACGAGGGCCGGGAATTCGTCGCCTCCACCGACACCCGGTTCCGGCCCGTCGCGCTCCTCAACGCCCCCGACGGCTCGGTCCTCGTCGTCGACATGTATCGGGGCATCCTGGAATCCTACGGTTTCATCACCAGCTACCTGCACGAGCAGATCACGGCCCGCGAGCTCGACAAGCCGACGGGCGGCCTCGGCCGGATCTGGCGGCTCGTCTACGTGGGCGGTCCGCGGCCCGCCTTCTCGCCCGCCCTCCTCCGCCAAGACGGCGCAGGCCTGGCGAAACTCCTCGCCGATCCGAACGGCTGGTGGCGCGACACCGCCCAGCAGACGATCGTCGAGCGCGGGGACTTGGGCGCCGTGCCGGCCCTGCAAGAGCTGGCGGCGCGCGATCCCCGGCCGGCGACGCGGGTGGCCGCGCTTTGGACTCTCGACGGCCTGAACGCGACCAGCCTGGAATCGCTCCGGCCCGCGCTGGCGGATCCGTCCGCTAAGGTCCGGACTGCGGCCGTGCGGATGCACGAGCGCTGGCTGCGCGGCGATTCCACCGGCGCGGCCGTGCAACAGCTGGCCTCCGTCTTGAACGATCCGGCCCCGGAGGTGTCCGTCCAGCTCGCCCTGACCCTGGGCAACGCCGGCGATGCCGCCGCCCTCGACCTGATGAGCCGCCTCTTCCTGGCGGCGGGTGATCATCCCTACATGCCGAAGGCGATAGCAAGCGGCCTGGCGGGCCGGGAACTCGCGTTTCTCGGCCAGATTTCGGGCGGTCTGAACACGAACCCCCGCCCGGAGGTGAAGACCCTGCTCGCGATCCTGGCCGGCTCCGTCCTGCGGGAAAGCGATCCGGGCTCGGTCAGAGGGCTGATCGCGACCATCGGCGACGGCAGCGCCCTCCCCAAGTGGGGGCGCCTGGCTTTGCTCGATGCTTTGCAGGCGCTGGCGGCGCCGGCCGCCCCCCGCCTCTCCCTGCCGCCGGGACGGCTGACCGTCGCGATGCTGGCGCCCTTGCAGGCCGCCCGGGACGCCGACGTCCAAGCGGGCGGCGCGCGGCTGGCGGCGGAACTCGACCGGGCCGAGCAGGACGCTCGCCGGCGGGCGGCCGAAGCCAAGCCGCTGACCCCCGACGAGCAGAAACTCTACGAAGAAGGCAGGACCGTCTTCCAGATTTGCGCCGCCTGCCATCAGCCCACCGGGACCGGGCTGCCTCACGTCGCGCCCTCCCTAGTCGAGTCGCCCTGGGTCCCGGGCAATCCGGAGGTGCTGGTCCGGATCGTCCTCGGCGGCAAGGAAGGCACGCCGGGGTTTCCCAGCTCGATGCCGCCGGTGGGCGGTGCCTTTTCCGACGAACAGGTGGCCGCCGTGCTGACCTACATCCGGAACTCCTGGGGCTTGCACGAGGGCGCCATGTCCGTCGCCCGGGTGGAGAAAGTGCGCACCCAGGTGGCGGGCCGGGTCGGGGCTTGGACCGACGCCCAACTGGCGCGCGTGGCCAGCCAGCTGGCCCGGGGCCGGCGCATCAATCCGTAATTTTCATTTATGAATGCTCCCTCCGCCGCCCCCTCCTGGCTCCGCCGATCCGCCCTCATTGCGCTGGCCGGCCTCCTTCCCCTTGGCGCCGCGCCGGCCCTGAACGCGGCGGAGCCAGTCACCTGGAAAGCGGGGGTGGCCGCGGTCGACATCACGCCGGTTGGGCCGGTCTGGCTGGCGGGCTTCCCCAAGCGGACAGCGCCGAGCACAGGCGTGGCCATTCCGATCTTCGCCAAGGCACTGGCGCTGGAGGATTCCGCCGGCACGCGGGTCGTCATCGTGACGCTGGATCTGGTGGGAATTCCGCGCACCCTGCGGGATGCGGTGGAACGGCAGGCGGGCACGCGTTTCGGCCTGCATCCGGAATCGCTGCTGCTGAATGCCTCCCATACCCATTCCGCGCCCGCCCTGACCCGCGAGGAGGTGTCGACCCCCAACGCCTACTTCGGCACGCCCATTTCCTCGGCCATGGCGGACAAGGCCGAAGCTTACCAGGGAGTCGTGGCCGGGAAGATCGTGCAGGTGATCGGAGAAGCCCTCGCCCATCTTCGACCGGCGGCGCTCGATTACGCCCATGCCCGCGCCGGATTCGCCATGAACCGGCGGTTGCCGTCCGGGACGGTGGTCCTGCACGAGGCCAATCCGGACGGCCCGGTTGACCACGACGTGCCGGTCCTCCGGATCGCCTCCCCGGACGGCCAGGTGTTCGCCCTCCTGTTCGGGTACGCCTGCCACAACACTTCAGTCACAACCGTCTGCCCCTTGCTCACCGGGGACTACGCCGGGTATGCCCAGAAGAACCTGCAGGAGGACTATCCCGGCGCGGTCGCGCTTTTCGTGCAGGGCGCGGCCGGAGACCAGAATCCCTATCCCCGGGGCCCGCTGGAGTACGCGGTCCGCTACGGCCGCTCGCTGGCCGACGCGGTCGAGGCGGCGCTCCAGGTCAAGGTGCGGCATCCCGTGAACGGGCCGCTGCAGAGCGCGCTCGGCTATGCGCCGATCCATTACGCCGAAACGACCCGGGCGGAGCTGGTGCAAAGAACCCAGCACGGCGACCGGCAGGAGAAGGCCCGCGCCGCGGCCTGGCTCCGGCAGCTCGACTCCACGGGCAAGCTTCCGGAAAGCTACGCCTGCCCCGTGCAGGTGGTCCGGTTCGGGACAGACATGCTCCTGGTCGCGCTCGGCGGCGAACCCACGGTGGAGTATTCGCTCCGGCTGAAGCGCGAACTGGGCGGCGGCCCCGCCGCGGTCTGGTTCGCCGGCTATTCCAACGACGTCTTCGGCTATCTCGGCAGCCGGGAGGTCCTCATCGGCGGCGGCTACGAAGGCTATGAGACCAACGCCAACAGCTCGGTCCATCCCGGACCTTACGCCCTGGACACGGAGGAACGGGTCGTCGGAAAGGTGTATGACCTCATCCGCGAGCTGAATCACTGATCGGTGAAAACCCTTTCCCGCCTCTGGCCGGCAGCGATTCTCGCGCCATTCGCGGCCGTGTGCGCCGCGCAGGATCCCGGAATGCAGGTCCTGTTCGCTAACCGCATCTTCAATCAGGTCGCGATCTCGCCCGACGGCCGGCAGGTGGCCTGGGTCAGGCCCGAGGCCGTGGCCGGCTGGTCCGATGCGCCGCGACTGAAGATCTATCTCGCGGACACCATGGCGGGCGAACCGCGAAGGATGGTGGCCGGGAGCGGCGCGAGAGACTATGACGAGAAGGAGATCAGCTGGTCTCCCGACAGCTCGCAGCTCGCGTTCCTCAGCGACCGCGAGAAGGCGGGGCAATTGCAGCTTTACGTGAAGCAAGTCGGCGGCGGACCGGCCCGCCAGCTGACCCGCCTGAACGGGGTTCTGACCCGCCCGCAGTGGTCGCCTGACGGGCGCACGCTCTCGGCCCTGTTCATCGCGAATGTCTTGGGCATCGTCGGGGCGGGCTCGGCGGCTCCGCCCCCGGATGGCGAGGCTTCATTCGACACCTACGTGGAGAGCATCGTCCTGGTCGATGCGGCCGGTGGCAGGACCCGGACGATCACGCCGGCCGACCAATACGCCTACGAATACGATTGGTCGCCGGACAGCCGCGAGATCGCATACACCGCAGCACCGGCCCCCGGTGACAACAACTGGTACCACGCCCGGCTCTACGCGGTCGCCGCGGCCACCGGAAAGGTTCGCGAGATTTACCGTCCCGACCTCCAGATCGCCGTCCCGCGCTGGTCCCCGGACAGCGGGACGATCGCCTTCATTCAAGGGGTGATGAGCGACAAGGGCTCGACCGGAGGCGACATTTGGACGGTCCCGGCGGCGGGCGGCCGAGCGAGGAATCTGACCGAAGGGCGGAAGCGCTCGCCCACCTGGGTCAAATGGCTGCCGCGGAGCCACCGGCTCCTCTTTTGCGAATTTGTCGACGGTGGAACCGCTGTGTCGAAGTTGGATCCGGCCACCGGCGAGTCGGAGGAGCTGTGGCGCAACCTCGGGATGATCGGTTCCGGGGAGGATCACTTGAGCCCCCGGACCACCGATGTCCTGGCCATTTCCGTGGCCCGGGACGAGAAAACCTCCGCCGTCATCCTGTCGTCGGCCTCCCGGCCGCCGGAAGTCTGGGTGGGCCGGATCGGAAGCTGGGAACAGCGAACGCAGCTCAATGGCGGCGTGAAGCCGGCCTGGGGGCGGATCGAGAATCTCCATTGGCGAAGCGACGAGTGGACGGTGGAAGGCTGGCTCGTCTACCCGGCGAACTATGACCCAAGCCGGCGCTATCCGATGATCGTGTCCATCCACGGCGGACCCGCGAACCAGCAGTCGATCGCCTGGCCCGTGCCGACCGGGTTCGATCAGGTCGTCATGGCCGCCCGGGGCTACTTCGTCTTTCTCCCCAATGTGCGCGGGAGCTACGGACAGGGCGAGGCCTTCACCCGGGCCAACGTGAAGGATTACGGCTTCGGTCCCTTGCGCGACGTGATGAGGGGTGTGGATTTCGTCCTTAAGAACCACCCGATCGATCCGAACCGCCTGGGCGTGGCGGGGGGAAGCTACGGGGGCTACATGACGATGTGGACCGTCACGCAGACCCGGCGATTCCGGGCCGCCGTCTCCGTCTCGGGGATGTCGAACCTGCAGAGCGAATTCGGCCAGACCTGGGTCGACCAGTGGATGCCGGTTTACTTTGGCGCCACCGCGTACGACGACCCGGAGGCCTACGCCCGGGTGTCGCCGATGCGGTACATCAAAAACGCGACGACCCCGACCCTGATTTTCGCGGGCGCGGGCGATAAGGAATGCCCGCCGGCCCAATCCCTCGAATTTTGGCACGCGCTGCACGCGCTCGGCGTGCCGGCCGAGCTCCTGATCTACTCAGGCGAAGGGCACGGCCCCCGCAGCCGCGGCCACATTGTCGACCGGAGCGACCGGACCGACGCCTGGTTCGACCGTTACCTCAAGGAGGCGGCCGGAGAAAGGCCGCCGGATCGTGATGTCCAGAAATGACGCTGAATCCGCCGTCGACAAATAGAAGGTGGCCGTTGACGAAGTCGGCCGCGGCAGAACAGAGGAAGACACAGGAGCCGACCAGATCCTCGGGCCGGCCCCAGCGCGCCGCCGGCGTGTGGCTGCGGACCCAGGCGTCGAATTTGGCGTCCCGGGCCAGCACGGCGGTCATGTCCGTCAGGATATAGCCGGGCGAAATGCCGTTGATCTGCAAGTTCTCGGCCGCCCATTCCGCGCACATCATTCGGGTCAGCATGCGCAAGCCGCCCTTGGCGGCGGTATAGGGGCCGGTCGTGGCCCGGGCCAGATCGGTGCCAAGAGAGCAGATGTTGACGATCTTGCCGCTCCGCCGCCGGATCATTCCCGGCGCGACCGCCCGCGCGACGAGGAATGCGCCCGTGAGATTGGTGTCGATCACCTTCCGCCAATTGGCCGGCGACATTTCCAGAAGCGGAGCGCGGATCTGGATCCCGGCGTTGTTGATCAGGATGTCGATCTTGCGCCCGCCCCGCAGGAGGCGAGGCACCGCTTTGGCCACCTCCCCCGCCTTCGCCACGTCGAACACCGAGCCCTCTGCGGCATGGCCCTCGGACCGCAGCCGCCGGACGGCGGCGGCGACCTTGGCCCGATTGCGCCCATTGATGATCACGGCCGCCCCGGCCGCGGCCAGGCCGCGCGCCAGCTCCAGGCCGATGCCCTGGCTGGAGCCGGTCACGAGCGCCCTCCGGCCGCTGAGGGAGAATTGGCGGAATGAGGCCCGGGCTTTCATAAGGCGGGCGGCCTCACTCCCGCGGCGCCGGCGGCGGCACCTTGGCCGACCGGCTCCAATGAGAGTAGTCGTTCCGCCAGATTTGCTCGTCCAGGAACACGGCCAGCACCTTAGTGGCGGGATCATCCGGTCGGCCGAGATCGGCGTCGAGCGTCAGGTGGGTCTGGCCCGGGGCGGCGAAAGTCCGGGCGGGGATGCCGGCGTTGCGCAGGGTCTGCGCCAGGACTTCCGCCTGAATGCGCGTGCCCGTCTCGGGAAAGTCGGCCACATGCAGAAGCAGGAAGGGGGGAATGCCCTTGCCGGGGCTCACTTGCAGGACCGAGGAGTAGTGTCGCTGGAGCCGCCCGTCGGGAAATTTCAGCCGATAACCGGTGGCCCGCCGCGGGGTGGACATGTCGATCTGCAGCGACGGATGGTAGGTGTCCCCGTCAACCGGGATGCAGCCCTTGACTAGGCCGAGCGACAGGCCCTCGGCCTGGAGATAGCGCTCGTCCGTGCAGAGCAAGGCCGCGAGCTGGGCCCCCGCGGAGTGTCCCATGACGAAGAAAAAGTCCGGATCGCCGCCAAACTCGGCCGCGTGCAGGTGCACCCAGCGGGCCGCTTTGGCCAGGTCCGACTCGATCTCGCCGATATTCGCGGCGGCATGCGACCCCGAAGGAATATTCCGCCCGTCCAGCAGGCGATAGTTGACCGAGACGAGAAGGCAGCCTCTTCCCCGGCACATCTCCGCCTTGAGCGCGGGCGTGTCCGTCGGATCGGCCTTGTCCCCGCCGGCCCAGCCGCCGCCGTGGATCCAGATCATGACCGGATGTCCGCTGCCGGACGGGCCGGCATAGACGTCGAGCGTCTGCTCTGGGTCGGTTGTACCGGCGTAGGGCACGTCGCGGCGGACCGGCGATTCGGCGGCGGAGACGGCGGCGGCCAGGCTGAGCAAGGCGAGGAGGCGCAGGGGATTTTTCATGGGGAAGATTCGGGGGTCTTGAGGGCGAAGGCGACGTAGGCGTCCCCCTGGCCGGAGGGCCCGCCTACCCGGCCGCCGCCCGTCGCCGTGATGACGACATATTCACGGCCGCCAGTCTCATACACGGCCGGCGCCGCCGTGCCGGCGAAGGGCAGCTTGGCCGACCACAATTCGGCCCCGGTGTCGGCATCGAAGGCCCGGATCTTCTCGTCCTGGGTGCCGGCACAGAACACCAGCCCGCCGGCGGTGACAGTGGCGCCGCCCAAGTTCTGCGAACCGGTGAGGGGCACGCCCTGGCGCGTCAGAGCCTCCAACTCGCCGAGGGGCACCCGCCAGAGGACTTTGCCGGTGTTCAGGTCGTAGCAATTCAACAGACCCCAGGGCGGCTTGATCCCGGGATAGCCCTCGTTGTCTTCCAGGAAGCGGTAGCCGTCGAAAACGTAGTCCTGCGGGGCCACGCCCCCCTCCGGCCCCTGGCGGGACGGCGGCCGGGACGGCGGCTGGCGCCGCCGGAAAAGAAAGTCGAGCAGGTCGCTCTTCTGGGCCGCGGTCAGGACATTGTTCGCCGGCATCCCGCCCCGGCCGGTGGCGAGCAGGGCGAGGACCTCGGCGTCGGTCAGGCGGGTCTTGAGCGAGATCAGGGAAGGCGCGACACCAACGCCGCCGCGGTCCGCGCCGTGGCAGCCGGCGCAGGTCTGGGCGAAGATCGTCTCGCCGGCGGAAGGCGGGTAGCGAGGATCGCGCTCGCGCTCGTCGTTGCGGATCACGGTGATCTTCGAGACCCAGCGATTCGACGTGACATAGAGCCGGCCGGTCGGGACGTCCACGGCGGCACCGGACCATTCCGCCCCGCCGCGGGATCCGATGAAAAGGGTCGGCACCCCCACCCGGTGCGGCATGTAAAATCCGTAGTCCGCTTTCTGCACCTGTTTCAGGACGAAGGCATGCGCCTCCGGCGTGCGGGCCGTGATGTCGGCCGGATCGAATTCCATCCGGGAGATCTGCTCGGGCAATTCCGGGTCCGGCTGGTAGGGCGCGGTGCGCTCGCCCGGGAGCCGGGACACGGGAGCCCGTCGGAGCCGAAACGGAAAGATGGGTTTGCCGCTGACCCGGTCGAGCAGGAGCAGGATACCGCCCTTGGTGCCGACCGTGACCGCATCGACCTGGCGACCGTCACGGGTGATCGTGACCAGGTTGGGCACGCCGACCGTGTCCAAATCCCAGATGTCATGCCGCACGGACTGGAAATGCCACAGCCGGCGCCCGGAGGCGACGTCGAGTGCGAGCAGACAGTCGGCGAAAAGATTGTCGCCCAGACGTCCCGTGCCGACCTGATCGGGCGAGGGATTGCCTACCGCGATGTAGGCGATGCCGCGCTTCTCATCGACCGACACGCCGCACCAGGGATCGGCGCCCCACTGCGGCCCTTTCCAGGTCTCGGCGCCGAACTCGCTTCCCCGGGGTATGGTATGAAAGTGCCACAGCATCCGACCCGTCCGCACATCGTAGCCGTAGGCGTCGCCATAGAGTCCGCAGGTGAGGAGGACGTTTCCACAGATCGCACCCCCGGCGGTGGCCGCCGTGGGGATGGCGGTCCGCCCGTTTTCGCCAAAGCCCGGCACCGGCCGGCCGGTCCGGGGGTCGACGGCATAGATCCAGTAGTCGGCGCCGAAGATGATCCGGGGCGGATTGCTCCTGTCTCCCGGCCAATAGACCAAACCCCGGCGCGCCACCAAATTCTCCAGCCCGACCTTCCGCGGCGCCTCCACTTGAAAACGCCACCGCTCCGCTCCGGAGGCGGCGTCGATCGCAACCAGGGCCCGGCCGGGCGTCGGGGCGTACAGGACGCCGTCGACCACGATCGGCGTGCACTGGATGTTCGTCGCCCCATCCTTGGCATGATAGGTCCAGGCCACCTCCAGCTGGCGGACGTTCTCCCGGGTGATTTGCCGGAGCGCCGAGTAGCGGCGCGCTCCCTGGTCGCCCTGGGAGCGAGTCCAGCGGCCAAAGGGCTCCGGATCGACCGCCTCCGCCGGAGTGAGCTCGTCGGGCCGCGCCGCGGGTATGACCTCAAATTCCGGCAGGGCCGCGCGAGCCCGGGGATCCTCCAGACCGGCCGCCGCGGTCGGATGGAGATGGGCGCGGATGAACTCGATTGCGGCCTCCTGGATCCTCGCCTTCGCCTCGGGCGACCAATTCGAGCTGTGGTCGGCGTTCGGATCGGTGATGAGGCGATGCTCGACGCCATGCTTCTCCAATTCCGCCGCCATCAGATACGCCTGCTCCACCGGCACGTCAGTGTCCTTCAGTCCGTGGATCAGGAGAGTGGGAGGATAATCCTCCGTGACGTGGCGGATCGGCAGGTAAGGATAGAACTTGTCCGCCTCGGTCTTGGGGTCCCAGCCGGTGACGGCTTTGGGCCAGCTACCGTCCTGACGGCTGTAGAGGTAAAAGTCCTCGCCCCCCTTGCCCGGCCGGTCGGCCTGATTGGCCACGGGCGAACCGGACACCTCCCGACGGGCCTCGGCGCGGGAATGGGCGGTCGTCTGGTGGCGCGGCGCCCGGCTGGGCTCGCTGAGCCAGGGTCCGACGAGATCGCCGTAGCCCCAAAAGGAAACCAAGGCCAAGGGGCGAGGCTTGATCCAATAGCCGGCGAGCAGCGTCAGATAGCCGCCGGCCGAGCCGCCCGCCACCACGATGCGGCTAGGATCGGCTGAAAACAGCGCCGGCCCCTTCTCCCGCACCCAACGGAAGCCGTCCTCGATGTCCGAGACGATGGCGGGCAGTCGGGTCTCGGGTGCGAGGCGATAGTCCAGGGACACGACGACGACGCCGTCAGCCAGCATCGCGTTTTTCAGCCGGTTGCCGGGGGAGAGCTCCCGGCCGCTCATCATGAGCGCGCCGCCGTGGATCCAGACCAGGACCGGACGGGGGCCGTTGAAGCCCCGGGGGCTATAGACGTCGGCCTTGATTTCCAGGCCGCCGACCCGCTTGTAGGTGTAGGTTGCCTTGGCGTCCTCCGCGCGGGCGGCGGCGGCGCCTGCCAGGAAGCAGAGGCTGACAACGAAAAGACGGAAGTTCATAGGGTCGAAAAGCGGCCTTTAGTCGGCGTCCGAATCGCGGAGGATGCCCCGGTAGGCCTCGCGGGCGTGGTCGTAGGCGGCCAGGGCCTCCGGCTTGTCACCCGCGGAAATGAAGCGCTGCTTCTGCGACCAACAGCGATCGACGCCTTGCAAGCACCACGCGGCGCTGCGGCGGGAGGCCCGGATGGGCTTGCCTCCGACGAGGACGAAAATCGGGTTGGTGTGGGCTGCGCGCAGAACGCGCAGCGCGATCCAGCTGCTCCGCTCGATCGGGACGGAAAAGGAAAGCGGGCGGATCGCGCCGTCGGCGGTGAGCCGCTGCTGCGCCACCGGCCGGCCATTGACCACGACCTCGACCGCGATGTCCCGGCTGTCGCCGAGCCGGGCCCGCTCGACATCCCAATAAGGCTGCTGGTTGTCCGGCCGGTCGCGGAGGGCCAAGTCGGGCCGCACCGGGAGGTAAGCGGCCACTCGGGCCGTGAGGCGTACGGTCGCCGGAGCGGCCAGCCGGATCTCGCTGCCATTCTCGCCCAGGGCGGCGCCGTCGACCGCGAAATCCAGCAGATGGGTCCGGCCGTCGCCGACATAGCTGCGGCCCAGTCGCAGTCCCTCGCACCAAGCGGCGTAGGTCAGGGGGCCATCGAGCTTGACGTAGCTGCGGCCCATCCCGACCCGCTCGAGGTAGATGCAGGGAAAGTCGGTCTCGCCCGCCAGGCGGGTGCGATAGCCGCAGTTGAGCGTGTGGTACCACATGTTCAGCTCCCAGACGCAGGGGGTGTTGACGGAAGAGTAGATGTCGACCGCGGGCACCAGCCGGCCGTCCGGGCCGGGCACTTCATGGGTGACGTCGACCACGTATTCGTTGGCCCCGATTCCGTTGTAGGGCGGAATGACGTAATTGGGCAGCTCGTCGGTCTGGGTATGAATCACGGCCGCGGAGGTGCTGACCGGGACGGTCTTGTCATTCGGCACCGCCGGCTGCAGGCCCCAGCCGGAATGGGCCGTGCCCGTGATCGCGCCCTGCCGCTTGGCCCAGCGCAGGGTCTTCAGGCAGAACGTGGGCCAGCCGTCGGTCGATTCGCTGCCCGGATAGACTTGGTCCGTGAGGTTGAGCAGGCAGAGGTGCCCGGAGCGCTGGGAGCCGAAGCCCGACACCTCGATATCGTAATGCAGGATGTAAGGGTAGCGTGCGATCGTGTCCTTTCGCCCCTCGAAGAACTGCTTTTGATAGTCGAAGCAGGGGCCGAAGGTCAGCACCGCGCCCACCTTGAGGTCCTCGCCCAGGCACTGCCGCTCCATATCGGAGGGCAGCACGCCCTGGGACGGCTCACAGTAGTGGGCGCAGCCGGCGGCGTGGATGTGATGGTCGCCGCTCCACCAGCCGAGCTGGCTCAAGTCGATCCAGCGCTGGACCTGGAAGGACCACTCCCGGGTATCCGGACCGACCCGGAGGGTGAGGAACTGGGGCACGGTTTCGGGGCCGCGCCAGAATTTCACGGTATAGGCCCCCTCGGGCAGCCGGATTTCCTCCCCGTCCTGGCGGTAGATTTGCGGCTGGAAGGCGAAGTCCGGCGCGAGCCGCTTCGCCTGCGAAGGGACGACCCGTCCGGCGGCATCGCGGATGAGGAGGGAGGCGATCACCGGGCGGCCATTCTCGTCCCGGATGCGCAGCCGCACGGGATGCGCCGGCCGGCAGTCGAAGAGGACGTCGCATTCATTGCCAAAACCCGCCTCCTGCGTCCCTTGGCCGACGTCGAAGGCGATTTTCGCCTCCCTCCGGCCGGCGTCGCGGCTGTAAAGCTGGATGATCCGGTATTCGACCTCGAGGCCGCCCAGGTCCCGCACCATCGGCGGATCGTCGAAGGTCTGCATGTCGAGCCAGCGGTCGTACACCGGCGTGGGGGCCGGCTGGCCCGCCCCGTTGTAGGCCCGATCCGAGGCGGTGCTGACCCAGGTGCGCATGACGCCGCCGAAGACCGAGCGGGCGTTCGGGCTCGTCGCCTGCAGCGGAGCCGTCACCCCGGCGGCATTGCGGACCTTGACCAGGAACTGGCGCCAGCCGCCCTCCTGCAGTTCCGCGCGGGCCGGCCCCCGTTCCACCGCCACCCGCTCCTCCGGACTGATCGTGACCTGAAAGAGGCAGTACTTGTCCAGGATCCGCCCGATGGCCGCGGCGGCGGCGCCGGCATCGGGCTGGACGAACGCGGACCGCAGCGCCTGGACGTCACCGGCGGCCAGCGGAGAACCGAGGAGATCGGCCGCGGCCAGGACCCGCTTGGCCTGGGCGATCAGGGGCTGGGGGTCGGTGGGACCGGCGGCTCCGCCGGCCGCGAGCGCGCCGCTCGCTCCGATCGCGGCAAAAAGGAGCGCGATTCTTTTATACACGGTTTAGTTACTTAGAAGTGCCTTGCCAACCGGTCAAGGCCGGCTTTGGTTCGCGGGGCCACGCCGATGCTTCGGCTCGCCTCCACCGCCATTTCCGCGGGGCCGGCGGCCCGCGGCCCACCCTCTTTCAAATGACCCGCCGCCATTTTGCCAAGCTTGCCGCCCAGGCGGCGCTCCTCCCCCTCGTCGCCCGCCTCGGCCGCGCCGCGACCGGCGTCGCGCCGATGGACGATCCGGCCCTGCTCTCGATCAGCGAGGCCTCGGCGCGGATACGCTCCGGCGCCCTCTCCTGCCGGGACCTGACCGAGGCGTACCTCGCTCGCATCGCCGTCTACCAGCCCAAGCTCAACGCCTTCATCACCGTCATGGCCGACGCGGCCCGGGCCGAGGCCGGCCGCCGGGACGCCGAGCTCAAAGCGGGACATTGGCGCGGACCGCTGCACGGCATTCCCGTCGGGCTGAAGGACCTGATCGATACCGCCGGCACCCGCACCACCGAGGGCAGCGCGCTCTTTGCCGGACGGGTGCCGTCCGAGGACGCCACCGTCACCCGTCGCCTGCGGGAGGGTGGAGCTATCATCATCGGCAAGACCAACCTGCATGAATTCGGGATGTACGGCGCCTACTACGGACTGGTGCGCAATCCCTGGGCGCTCGACCATTACTCCGGCGGCTCTTCTTCCGGCTCGGGCGCGGCCGTCTGCGCCTGCCTCTGCGGCGGCGCTCTCGGCACCGACACCGGCGGCTCAGTCCGTGGGCCCGCCTCCTATTGCGGGATCGTCGGCCTGAAGGCCACCTACGGACTCATCCCGATGCGCGGGATCGCCCCGGGAGTGCTCTCGCTCGACCATTGCGGACCACTGGCCCGCACCGTAGAGGACACGGCACTCTTGCTCGGCCAACTCGCCGGCTACGACCAGCTCGACATCACCTCGGTCGAACATCCGCGGGAGGATTACGTTGCGGCTATGAAGCAGCCGGTTGCCGGCTTCCGTCTCGGCCTGCCTCCGGACTGCTTCGACAAACTCGATCCGGAGGTCGAGCGCGTGGTCGATGAGGCGCTCGGCGTCCTGCGCAAGCTGACGCGCGGCACGCAGACGGCCTCCCTCCCCTCCACCGCCGAGACCGGGATGGAGTCGAGCGGTCCCGGACAGGACGCGGAAAATTACGCCTATCACGAGGAAATCTACCGACGCGACCCGGGCGACTACATGCTGCCGGAACAGCGCCGGATCGCTGCGGAGGCGGCCAAGCACGGCGGCTACGCCTCCGACTACGTGCGCGGCCTGTGGGCGCTGCAGCTGCTCCGCCGCACCATCGACCGGTCGTTCGCCGACGTCGACCTCATGGTCATGCCCACCCGGCAGATACTCTCGCCGCGACTGGCCGATTTTCAGCGCGGAATGAACGACCCGACCCCGCACGATCCGAGCCCGACCAGCAATTGCGAGCCCTTCAACATCTATGGCATACCGGCGATCTCGATTCCCTGCGGCTTTAGCCGCGGCGGCCTGCCCGTCGGCCTGATGATCGTCGGCCCGCGCTTCGCCGAAGGCAAGGTCCTGGCTTTGGCCCGCGCCTATGAGCAGGCCTGCGGCTGGGAAACCCGCCGGCCGCCGCTGACCCCGCAGACGCTGGCCCCGGCCTACTGAGCCGGAACGACCGAGCCGAGGCCCTTCCATGCCCGTCGCCTGGCGCGCTCTCCTTCCCTCCGACGTGCCCGCCGCCGAGGCCTTGAGCCGCCTGGCCGGCTGGAATCAGACCGAGGCGGATTGGCAGGGCTACCTCGAGTTCGAGCCGGGCGGCTGCCTGGCAGTCGAGACCGACGGACGGCTGATCGGAACCGCCACCACCATCCGCTACGGCGGCCAGGTGGGCTGGATCGGGATGGTCCTGGTCCATCCCGACCACCGCCGCCTGAGTCTGGGCACGCAGCTACTCGGCCGTTCCCTCGAATATCTCGCCAGCCGCGGCACGCCCAGCATCAAGCTGGACGCCACGCCGATGGGCCGGAAAGTCTATTTGCCGCTGGGATTCCGCGACGAGGGCGAAGTCACCCGCTACCAAGGCGTGGTTCCGGCCCTCCCGGGCGAAAACGCCGGAACTGCGCCCATGGCCGGATTTCCCTCGGCCGCTCTGGCGGACTTGGACGCCGAGGCATTCGGAGTGCGGCGCGAGCAGGTCCTCGCCTCTCTCCGTGGGCGCCGGCCGGAACTTTGTTTCGTCGCCCGGGCGGCCTCCGGTGCCGCCGGGCTGCTCATTGCCCGTGAGGGCCGGGAAGCGATCCAGCTCGGCCCCTGGGTCGCGCGTGATCCGGCCCTGGCCGAATCGCTACTTTTGGCTTTTTTCCGCGCTGCTGAAGGCCGGAAGGTATTTCTCGACGTCCCCGCCAGCAACCCCGCCGGGCACGAAATCATCCGCCGCCACGGATTTGCGGTGCAGCGCGGTTTCACCCGCATGTATCTGGGCGACCCCGGCCCGCCCGGCCGTCCCGAAATGGTATACGGCACTAGCGGAGCGGAGAAAGGGTAGCCGTCCCGCCGGGCGCTCGCCCTAAGGCGGGGCGCCGTCCCCGCGCCACCAGCCGTCACTCGTGCACCGCCGCAGATTGGGAGAGCCTCTCGAGGTAGGAAAATACCTCTTCCTGCAGCCGCCGCGGAAAACGATTGAAGTCCTGCGGCGTCCATAATTCCAGGGCCTGTGTCTTGCCCAACGACTCATAGACCCGGCGAGCGGCCGCGACCTCCTCGCGCACCCCCTGGACCGGAGCATAGCGGTCCAGGGCGGGCGCCACCGCCAGGACGGGCCGGGGGGCGGCCAGCGCCAGCACCTCGTCGTAGTCAAACGGCACCCGCTTTTCCTGGCCGAGGAAAAACCCCAGCTTCGGGACCAGCCCGTGCAGATGCGAATAGAAGCGCAATCCCTCCGTCCCGTCGCCCGGTCCGCTCCGCCGCAGGGCGTCCACGCCGCACACCGCCGCCACGCCGCAGACCTTGTCGTCGAGTGCCGCCGTGAGCAGGCCCACTTTGGCCCCGAGCGAGTAGCCGAGAAGATAGATGCGGGCGGGATCGACCTCGTCGAGGTTGGCGGCGGCGGCCACGACGGCTTCGGTGTCGCTCACCATTCGGCCCATCAGCGACCACTGCGGATAGCGCTCATAGAACAGCCGCGCGTCCTGCGACCGGTCGCCGAAGCCGATCTGGTCGAAGGCGAGGACGATGAAGCCGCGCCGCACCAGCGAGTCGATGCTCGGGCGCTGATCGAGGATGAAATTCCTTTGCACCGGACGCCACGGCTCCTTGGCCGACCAGCCCGCGTCGTAGGCCAGGGGATGGAGCCAGACCACGACCGGCAGCTTGCCGCCGCGGAGGCGGCCGCGCCCGTCCAGCGGATAAAACAGATCGGCGGAGAGTCCGGGCCCGTAAGGCAGGGAGGACACGCCCATGCCCACCGCCGCCAAGCGGTCCTGCCAAACCTTGTTGCCTTCCGGCCGGCCCAGGACGAGCTCGATGGGATTTCGCAGCGGCGGAGAATTTTCCTTGAAGGTACGGGCCAGCTGCACCGGCAGCGCGGGCGGCTCTTCGCCCAGGGCCCAGCGGAGGTGGGCCCGCAGCTCCTCCCTCTGGCTCGCCCAGGCATCGGGCCGGCCGGGGCCCGTGCCCAAGAAATCGCCGGGCTGCTTCGCCGGAAAGGTTCGGGGGTCGACCCTCACACCGGAAACCGCCTGCCAGCGGCCGAAGTCAAAGCCGTGAATCCAAGTCTCGATCTTGGCAAAGGGCCGGCGGCCGAAGACCGTGTCGAAGAAGTCGAAATATTTCTCGATCTCGCCGACCCCGACGTTGTGATCACCGGGCCGCAGGTCGAGCCAGACCTTGTCCTCCCGGCCGAGGAAGCGGTACACACGCCGGACAGAGCGGTAGGCCTCCTCGGAACCAAACGCGTTGGAGCTGTACTCCGAGTACCCGGAGGCAAGCATCAGGCCGCGGGGCGCGACCAGCGCCATGAGCAGGTTCTGGTCGACCGGCAGCTTGTCCTCCCGGCCGGCAAAGAAACGCAGGCGGGGATGGAACCAGTGCGGAGGCGTGGCGGTGGCCAGCTCGATGCTCTCGACCGCGAACGGGTCCGTGTTGTAGCGGAAAGGCAGTACCTCCCCGGTTAGTCCGCTCGACGCCACCACCGCCCCGATCCGGTCGTCAAAGGCGGCGGCGAGCAGCGCCTGCTTGCCGTTGCGGGAATGCCCGGAGATTCCGATCTGCGCCCGGTTCACCTCCGGCAGGGTTACGAGATAGTCGATCGCCCGCGAACCCGCCCAGGCCCAGCGGGCCAGGCAGGAAAAGTCGTACTGGGGGTAAAGGTCGATGTAGGCGTCGGAATCGTCCGGCGCGCCGTAGCCCGGATCCGTTGCTTGGTAATAACAGGCGATGTAGCCCCGGTTCACGGCCGTCCGCACCCAGAAGGAGTGGTCGTGGCCGGGAAATCGGCTGGTGAACAGGTTGTCGCCGGCAACGTTGGTGAGGAAAACAGGAAAGGGCCCCGTCCCGTCCGGAATCATGAGCTTGAGATGCAGCTTGGCCCGATGGTCGGGCCCGAACTCGAGCAGGACGTCCCGGACGGTGACGGTGCCCTCGCGGTGCTCCCGGCTGGAGGCCACCCGGACGTTGCCGGGGGCGGGCGGCATCCGCCCAAAGACCCAATGTTCGAACTCAGAGCGGATCCAGCGCCTTTGCTCTTCCCACTGCGCCCGGGTCGCGATCGGCGTCGTCCGGCCTTCCCGGAGCAGCGGATCGGGCAGGAAGGGCTGGGACGGCAGGGTGGAGAAGTCCGGCGGCAGCTCGCCCGTCCGCCGGACCCAGTCTTCCCAGGTCCGGTCGAAGGGATCGATCCGACCGGTCTCAGGCGGAGCGCTGGGGACGAGGGTGTTCTCCAGCAACTCCAATTCCGCGCGCTGAACCGGGGAGGAGTCCGGGGCTGCCGGCGCGCCGAGGGCCGGCAGGAACAGGAAGGCCGCAAATGCACGTATCTTCATGGGGCTGCCTAAGGCAGTCTGAAGTGGCGGTGCGCGCAAGCGTTTCGCAACTGCACCGCAAGGATTCGCGAAACACTTGCGCGTTCCGCCACGGGCGGACAGACATGATTTTCCGATCGAGACCCGCCTCCGGGCCTATGCCGCGATCGACCGCCGCCTTTTGCCATGAAATCCGCCCTCCGCCTGCTGCCCATCCTCGCCTTCGCCACCGCCGCCCCCGGAGCCGACCTCCGCATCGCGATGCTCGGCCTGGACACCTCCCATACCGTCTCGTTCGCCAAGCTGCTCAACGACCCGGCCAATCCCGGGCACGTCGCCGGCGCCCGAATCGTGACCGGATGGAAGGGCGGCAGCCCCGACGTGCCCGACAGCGCCGGCCGGGTCGAGGGCTTTGCTGCGACCCTGGCCGGAACCTACGGGGTGAGGATCTGCGGCACGATCGAGGAGGCGGTGCGCGGCGCCGACGCGATCATGATCGAAAACGTCGACGGGCGTCCGCATTTGGCCGAGGCCCGCCAGGTCCTGCCCCTGCGCAAGCCGGTCTTCATCGATAAGCCGATGGCGGGGAGCTTGCGGGACGGGATCGAGATCTTCCGGCTGGCGCGAAAATACGGCACCCCCTGCTTCAGCTCCTCGGACGAGCGCTTCTCCGGCGACATCGCCGGCCTGAAGCAGGCCCGGATCGGACGCATGCTCGGCGTCTTCTGCTACGGTCCGTGCGAGCTAGAGCCGCACGTGCCCGATCTCTTCTGGTACGGCATCCATGCGGTGGAGAAATGCTACGCCCTGGCGGGCCCCGGCTGCCGGACGGTGGTCCGCACCTCCACCCCCGATGCGGACATCGTCACCGGGGTGTGGTCGGACGGGCGCACGGTCACGGTGCGGGGCAACCGCCACAGCCGCCACACCTACGGCACAATCCTCTTCGGCACCGATGCCATCGTCGAAGGCAAGCCGGCGCCGGGCTACGGTCCGATGCTGCGCGAGCTGGTGAAGTTCTTTCGCACCGGGGTGGAGCCGGTCACGCCGCGGGAAACGGTCGAGATCCTGGCCTTCATGGAGGCGGCGGACGCGAGCAAGCGGCAGGGCGGCGCGCCGGTGCTGCTGGAGGAGGTCCTCCGGGCCAGCGGAGGGGAGGACGGAATATGAAGGCGCCCTTTTTCGCCCTCTGCCTCCTGGCCGCCAGCGGCGCCGGCGCCGCCGCCGAACCTCTCGTCCTCGACCTCTGGCCGGGAGCGGTTCCGGGCGTGAATTTCGCCTCCGGCCCGGAAAGAAGTCGGATCTACCATTCCGCAATCACCGGCCCGACCCGCGTGATCACCAACGTCAGCCGGCCCAGCGTGTCCGTCTACCTGCCCGATCCGGCCAAGAACACGGGCACAGCCATGGTGATCTGCCCGGGCGGCGGCTATTGGGACCTCTTCTGGGATCTGGAGGGCGAGGAGGTGGCGGCTTGGCTGAACGAGCATGGCATGGCCGGCATCATCCTCAAGTACCGCGTCCCCCGGAAGCTCAAGGGCATCCCTCCTTCTGGGCCGCTGCTCGACGCCCAGCGGGCGGTCAGCCTGGTCCGCAGCCGGGCCGCGGAATGGAGGATCGATCCGGAGCGGATTGGCATCATTGGATTTTCCGTCGGCGGGCATCTGGCTTTTTCCACTGCGACCGCCTTCGAACACAGGACCTACGCGCGGATCGACGCGATCGACGACACCAGTTGCCGGCCCGATTTCGCCGTTCTCTGCTATTCGGGCTATCTCCGGGCCGACGACCGGGACGAGATCTGGCCGGGATTGCGGATCCCGGCCGGGACTCCGCCGATTTTTCTCGCCCACTCCTCGGATGACCCCATCGCCACCGCCGAGAACAGCGCGGTCATGTATCTGGCGCTGAAGCGCGCGGGGATTCCCTCCGAACTCCACATCTACGCGACCGGCAGCCATGATTTCGGCGTGCGCCACAACGACAGGCTGCCCTCGAGCTGGACCGGGCTCTGCCTCAACTGGCTGCGCAGCCTGCACCTGCTCGAGGATCACAAGTAAAGGCTTGCCGCGCGGGCCGATTCCCGGCCCTTTGTAATCGGACGGTTACTAAACCCTATGACCTCGCTTCTCGCGCGCCCCGCGAAACGCCTGCGCGTTCCGCCCCGTTACCTAGCCCTGCTCTTCCTTCCGCTCGCCGTCCCCGGCCGGGCCGCCCCCCCGGCGCCATCCTGGCAGGCCGGCGCGGCGGCAGTCGACATCACGCCCGACGGACCGGTCTGGCAGGCGGGCTTCGCCAAGCGGGCCGGCCCGAGCCAGGGAGTGGCGCTGCCCATCCATGCCAAGGCGCTGGCCCTGGCCGACGGCGGAGGAGCGCGCGTCGTCATCGTGACGCTGGACCTCGTCGGGATTCCGCTCCCGCTGCGGGAGAAGGTGGCGCAGGAGGCGGCCCGGCGCTACCGACTGCCGCCCGAGTCCCTCCTGCTCAACAGTTCCCATACCCACTCCGCTCCCGCCCTCAGCCGGGAAGAGGTGGAGGTAACCGGCTTCTACGGCTACAAGCCGGCCGATCCCGTCTATGCGGACAGGGCGGAGGCCTATCTCCCGGTGGTGGAAGAGAAGACCATTCAGGTGATCGGCCAGGCCCTCGCCAACCTCCAGCCGGCCACCCTGGACTATACCCACGCCCACGCGGGCTTCGCCATGAACCGGCGGCTGCACGTCGGCACCACGGTGCGGCACGAGGCCAGTCCGGATGGGCCGGTCGATCCCGACGTGCCGGTCCTCCGCGTCAGCGGCGCCGACGGCCGCGTGCGTGCGATCCTTTTCGGCTATGCCTGCCATAACACGGCCGTGACCGGCGCCGTCTGCCTAATCAACGGGGACTATGCCGGTTACGCCCAGGTCGACCTGGAGAAGGAGCATCCCGGCGCCGTCGCCCTTTTCGTGCAGGGAGCCGCCGGCGATCAGAACCCCTATCCCCGCGGCACGCTGGAATACGCCGCCCGGTTCGGCCGCAGCCTGGCCGACGCGGTCGACGCGGCCCTCAGCGTGAGCGTCCTCCGGCCGGTGGCCGGGCCCCTGCGGACCGCCCTGGGCCACGCCCAACTGGCGTACGCCGAGGACAGCCGCGCGGACCTGGAGCGGCGCCTCCAGTCGAGCGACAAGATGGCCCGGGTGCGCGCGGCGGCCTGGCTGAAGCAGCTCGATGCCACGGGAAAACTTCCTACCAGCTATCCCTGCCCGGTGCAGGTCATCCGCTTCGGGACCGATCTCCTGCTCGTGGCGGTCGGCGGCGAGCCCACGGTGGAGTACTCGCTCCGGCTCAAGCGCGAACTCGCGGGCGGTCCGGCGGCGGTGTGGTTTGCCGGCTACTCCAACGACGTTTTCGGCTACCTCGGGAGCCGGCAGGTGCTGATCGAAGGCGGCTATGAAGGCTACGACACCAACGTCGACAGCGCGCGCCATCCCGGACCCTACGCCCTGTCCATCGAGGACCGCGTCGTCGGAGAAGTTTATGATCTCATCCGCGAGACGAATCATTAGTGGCGGCTGCCTCTGCGCGGCGCTGCCACTGCTCGCAGCCGACCCGCCGGAGCCGGCCGCCCTTTACCATTTCGACGAAGGCGCCGGAACGGTCGTGCGCGATGCCTCGCCCGGGCACCACGACGGCGAGCTCATCGGCGGCGGTGCCTGGGGTCCCAAGGGCGTCGCCGGAGCCGCCCTGGTCTTCAACGGCCGGAATCGGGTGCGGATCCCATCGGCCCCGGAGCTCGGCCTCGGCGGCCCGCATTCCATCACCGCCTGGATTCGCGGGCGCGCCAGCGCGACCCATTTCGTCAGCGGGTTTCCGGACTTCCGCGCTCCCTATTTCCAGGTCTGTGGCGACACGATCTATCTCGCGACCAACGGCGATACCTTCGACGACGACGCCCGCAAGAGCCGTCCGCAGAGCCTGCGGGGCCGGGACAATGTCCAGATCTACACCGGTACGGCCGACGTCAGCCTCGGCCAGTGGAGCTACCTCCGGCGGACCTTCGATCCCCACACTGGCTTCGAGCCCAAGCTGCAGGTGGTGGGGGATCGGATCTATTACGAGTACTCCGGCCGGGACACCCGGCAAGCGATCCAGATCTGGACCGCCTCCTCCGCCCGGGACGGGTCCGGCTGGCAGACCTGGCAGAGGACGGAGGCCGCCCGGCTTGAGCTGCTCCCCCCGGACGACGGCCGGCCCGAAACCATGGCGGTGGATCACGCGATCTACCGAGTCGATCACGGCGCCATCGCAGTGGCGGCGGGAAAACTCTACCTAGCCTATCCGGCCCAGGACGCGCGCAACGTCTGGCAGCTGTGGACCGGATTCGCCCGCACCGACGGGCAGGGCTATCGGGCGGTCCAGCGGACGACCGACCATGGCTGGATCCCCAGCGCGATCCAAGTCGTGGGCGCCCGGGTCTTCTATCTCTTCCCCAAGGGCGGAGACAATTTCGAGAATTATATCCACAACAACATCAAGGGCACGATCGCGGGCGTGAAGACGGTCGAGGGCCTCTATGTCGGCTCGACCGATCTAGCCGGCGGCGACTGGCGGGTGCTCCGGCGCATCGGCGGCCCCTCCCCTTCCTCCAACCCCGCTTCTTTCCAGATCAGTTCGGGCCGGATCTACCTCGCCTGGTCGGAATTCAATTCCGACGGCAGCGGCAATTGCAGCCTTTATACCGGCGAGATGGACCTGGACGGGAACGGACTGCGACGGACCCGCCGCACCTTCACTCCGGCGATCATCGGCACGCCGATCACCAGCGGGCTGCAGGTGGTGGGAAACCGGATCTACACGATCTACGGACAGACGCTGAAGCGGGACGGCAAGCCGGAGTCGTCGCTGTGGGCTGCGGAGTGCGGCCGAGACGGCTCCGGTTGGACCGCCGCCTGCATCGCCTCCGGTTCGCCCCGGCCCATCCTCGGCTACAAGGGCCTGGTCGTGGTCGGAGCCAAGCGCTACCTGGCGCCGGCGCGCCTGCCCCACGCCTTCGGCGAGGGCCTGCTCGGCTTCGGCGGGGCCAATATCGTCAGCAAGGGCGACGCCTACGGCGTGGGCATGACGGAGGAAGGCCTGCCCCGGGGCTTCGTCAACGCCGGACAGGACTATCTGTTCCGGGGCGAGGCGGCTGCGGACACCGCCGGTGCCGTGGCCGACGCCCGAACGCCCCTGAGCGAAGACGACTGGCACCAAATCGCCGAGGTGTACGACGGGAGCCGCCTCAGGCTCTACGTCGACGGCGCGCCGGCCGGGAGCTCCCCCTACACGGCGCCGGTCGGGCAGAATCCTTTCCCGCTCGAGATCGGCGACGGCTTCATCGGCGCGGTCGACGAGGTCGCGCTTTACACCTCCGCCCTTTCGGCCCCGGAAATCGCGCGCCAATACCACCGGTTTCGCTAACCCATGAATATCCGCCTCCTCCTCGCCGCCGCGATCAGCGCGACCGGGGCCAGCCTCGTCCCGGCGGAGGAGAATCCCGTCGCCCTCTATCACTTTGACGAAGGCTCCGGCTCCGTCGCGCACGACGCCTCGCCCCATCACCACGACGGTCGCATTGAAGGGGGCGGGGCCTGGGCGGCGGCCGGCGTGGCCGGAACGGCCCTGCTGTTCAACGGGCAGAACAGCGTCCGCATCCCCTCGGCGGAGGGCCTCGGCCTCAACGGGCCCCATTCCATCTCCGCGTGGGTCCGGGGCCGGGCCAGCCCGCTGCATTTCGTCGAAGGCTATCCCGACATCGATGCATTTTATTTCCAGGTCTGCGGGGACAAGATCTACATCGCGACCTTCAGCGATCCGTTCAATCACGCCTTTCCGACCAAGCCGCCCACCCTGCGCGGGCAGGACATTCCCCACATCTACACCGGCACGGCCGACATCAGCCTCGGCGGCTGGCATTTCGTCCGGCGCACCGCCGCCCCTTACAGCGGATTCGAACCCAAGATGCAGGTGACAGGGGACCGGATCTACTATGAATACACCGGGCTGGACAGCCACAAGGTCCAGCAGATCTGGACGGCCGAATCGGCGCGCGACGGCTCGGGCTACCGGCCGACCCAGCGGACCGCCGAGGTGGACAGGGACGGCGACCTCCCGCCCGACCGGCCGGACCTCCCCGACAGCAAGAAGGTGGGCGATGCCCTCTATCGGGTCGACCACGGCGCCGTGGCCGTGGCCGGGGGCAAGCTCTACATCGCCTATCCGACCCAGGATGGGCACAACGTCTGGCAATTCGTGACCGCCATCTGCACCGGCGATCGGACCGAGACTTTCCGTCGCACCACCGACCACGGATTCATTCCCAGCGCCATCCAGGTGGCAGGCGATCGGGTCTATTATCTCTTTCCCAAGGGCAACGAGGTCTTCGAGACCTACAGCCACGCCCTGATCCGCGGAGCCAACCGGGGACTGAAGACGGTGGAGGGCATGTACGTCGCCTCCTCCGACCGCGCCGGCCGGGATTGGCGGATCATCCGCAAGATCGCGGGGCCCTGCCCCGCCGGCAATCCCGCCTCCTTTCAGGTCAGCAACGGGCGGATCTACGCCGTCTGGTCCCAGCTCGAGCCGGGGGACAGCGGTCACTCCAAGCTCTTCACCGGCGTCATGGACCTGGATGGCGGCCATTTTCAGAAGTGGCAGCGGACCGTCGACCCCGGTTTCCTCGGCACCTCGATCGCCGGCGGCATCCAGGTCGTGGGAGGAAGAATCTACTATGCCTACAACCAGCGCCTGACCGAGCTGGGCTACCGGGAGATCAACGCCCCCGGCGCCGACCGCTCGCGCACCGGCTCCTGGTCGGTCTGGGCGGCCGAGTCCAATCTGGACGGATCGGGCTGGATCACAGCCAGGATGCCGACCCGGCCAGATTCGGTCATGGTGGGGTACAAAGGCCTAGTGGTCGTCGGCGCGAAGCGATACCTCGCGCCGATGGACGCGCCCGATCGTCCCCGCATCCCCGCCTTCGGCCACGGGCCCGGCATGCTCGGCTTCGACGGTGCGAATATCGTGAGCAAGGGCGACGCCTATGGCCTGGGCCTGACCGCCCGCGGCCTGACCCGCGGCTTCGTCAACGCCGGACAGGACTATCTGTTCCGCGGCGACGGGCCGGCCGACACGTCCGGCGCCATTGCCGACGCGGCCGAGCCGCTGGCCGGCGATACCTGGTATCATCTCGCTGAGGTCTATGACGGGCGGAACCTCAACGTCTATGTTGACGGAAAGCTGCAGGCCCGCACGCCGTATGCGGCGCCCCCGGCCGCCAATCCCTTTCCGCTGGTGATCGGAGACGGGTTCGTGGGCTATGTCGACGAGGTCGGCCTCTACGACCGCGCCCTCTCGGGCGCCGAGGTGCAGGAGCTTTACCGGCAGTTCCGGTAACGCGGCGGAGCGCGCTGGGGTCAGGGCCCTTCACCCCGGAAGTTTTGGCGCAGGAAGGCGAGCACGTTGTGGATGTCCTGCGGGGGCAGGACGTGCCCGAAGGGCGGCATGACCTTGCCGCCGAAGGTAATCTGGTGGATCAGCGCCTCGTCCGGCTTGGTCAGGGGCCCGTTCGGCTGGGTGAAGTCCGGGGTGCCCACCTGTTTGGACCCGCGGCCGTCCGGCTGATGGCAGACGACGCAGTTGGCCAGGAATATTGCCCGGCCCGCCGCGGGATCGGGCGGAGCCAGCGCCACCAGCGCCTCCGGCAGGGCCGAGGCCGCCGCGAAGGTGGTGCCGGCGAGCAGGCGGTTGGCGGTGTAAAAGGCCAGGGGATGGGCCACCGCCTCGCCTGTCATGCTGTGGATCCCGGCCAGGTCGAATTCGTAGACATACCCCGGCAGGAGCTCCGCCAGCGTGAGCTCAACCCCCGCCCCGTCGGGCTCGACCCGCGCCAGCGTCACCGGGACCTCGCGCTGATGGACCCGGAGCGAGCCGTCATCGATGCTGTAATTGTACTGGAAACGCTCGACCCGGTAATTCCTGACCGCCGCGAGCTCCGCCGGATTCATCGGCGCGGTGAAGCGGAGGACAAACCCGCGCGAGCTGAGGCGAAGGGTCCGTATCTCGATCGGGTTCTTCCCGCTCCAATGGATGCGCTGGATGCCTTCTCGCGCCGTCGAGGCCCAGCCGCGCAAGGTTTCGCCGACGTAAAGGTCGCCCTCCGGCCCGAAGACCGCTCGCACCGGGCCGATGTTCAGCCCCTGGCCGCTGAGGAGCAGGAACGCGGCCCCCTGGTAGGCGCCCGCCACTTTCTCCAGATCGACCCGCACCACCACCCCACTCCAATCCGGCAGGAACATCTGGCCCTGGAACGGGCCGAATCGGCCGCCGGTCGTGTCCCACACCGGCGTGCCCAGCCCGCTCCCGAGCGGACCGCGCGGGACATAGACGGCGGGCGGCGTCAGCATCTGGCGCAGCTCGGGCACCGTCGGCGCCCGCCCGGCGAAGGCTGGATCCCATTTCAGCCCGTCGGGATGGCCATAAAAATGGCCTTTTTCCACCTGAGAAATCTTCGAGGTCGGGATCCAGGACCCGGAGATGTCGGTGGCGAAAAGCTCGTCCTGCGGGCTTATCCCAATGCCTAGGGCCTGGCGGAAGCCCGTGGCCAGCGGCATGAACACCCCCTGAGGCGTGATCTCCCACACCCAACCCTCATAGGGCACGAGGGAGCGATGGTCGTCGCTGCTGTCGCCCGGAACGTTCTTCGGGATCTTGAGCTCGCCCTTGGCCACGATGCCCTGAAAATTGTCCCCGTCCTTGGACGACATGCCGTTGGCTCCATAAAAATTGCCGTAACGGTCCCGCACCAGGCCGTAGGCAAATTCATGGTAGTTGCCGGTCATGCCCGTGGCGTTGTTCAGCACCTGGTAGACGTCCGCTTCGCCGCCGCCGGTCGTGTCGCGCAGGCGGGTGAGCTGGCCGCGCTCGGTCACGTAGACGTCGCTTTCGGAGTCGGCCACGACCCCAAAGGGCTCGTAGAGGCCATAGGCAAAACGGTGCCAGCGCAGCGTCTTTGGCTCACGCATCCAGACCTCGCCTCGGCGCGTGCAGGCCACCAGGGTGCCGCGGGGGGTGAAGGCCAGCCCGGAGATTTCCGGGACCATCTGCCGCGCGGTCGCGAC